>Ga0209656_10001299_pt1 | contig 16236 bp, 15 predicted proteins | sample BogFormECP12_OM2_FD_188239 | JGI IMG/M metagenome (GOLD analysis project Ga0209656, IMG submission 188239) | Bog forest soil microbial communities from Calvert Island, British Columbia, Canada - ECP12_OM2 (SPAdes) (version 2) | ecosystem: Environmental > Aquatic > Freshwater > Wetlands > Bog ... | reverse complement strand
GGCCCCAGCGTTCGGCCGTGGTAGCCACCGTCTGTCGCTGGCCAGATGCCCGGTCCAGCACGTCCACTCGCATCCCGGCGGCTGCTGACACCGTGAGTTCTACTGCAACACCGTGGTTTTCAGTGGAAGCCCAGACGGTCAGTTGCGCCTGCTCAGTTTCGAAGCATCGCTGCGAGGCCGGTTCTGCGTGCACGGTGACCTTCGGCATCGGGCGCTGCCAGCTGATGGAACACAACACACCGAGCAGCGGGGCCGCGAAGGCGATCAACTGCCAGCGCGATCCGATCAAGGCGAGGGCCAGCGCCAGCGCGGCACACGTCGCGATCGCACGCGTCAATGTTGATGCGCGCCAGTGCAACTGGACTTCCCGGATCTCGATCACATCGTCGCGCCGCTTACTGCGGACCACCGCCCGTTCGCGGCACCGGCAACCGCCGCAGCAGGTCTTCGACGACGTCGGATCCTTGAATCTTTCGTACCCACATCTCCGGCCGCAAGGTGATCCGGTGCGCCACCGCAGGGGTCGCGAGCGCCTTGATGTCTTCGGGTATCACGTAGTCGCGGCCAAGCAGCAGGGCGCGGGCGCGGGCGAGTTGGACCAGATCGAGTTCCGCACGCGGGCTGGCGCCCACCGCCACCTGGGGGTGATGGCGGCTGGCGGCGGCCAGCGAGACAACGTAATGCAGGACGTCCTCGTGCACACTCACCTGCTCGACCGACTCGCGCATCGCCAGCAGATCGTGTGCATCGACAACCTGATTGACCCTCGGCTCGGCCGACCCGCGATCCAATCGGCGGCGCAACATCGAGGCCTCGTCGCGCTCGGAGAGGTAGCGCAATTCGAGCCGAACCGCGAACCGGTCCAGCTGTGCCTCGGGCAACGGGTAAGTGCCTTCGTATTCGATCGGGTTGTCGGTAGCCAGAACGATGAACGGTTGGGGCAGTTGGTGTGTCGCGCCGTCGATGCTGACCTGGCGCTCGGCCATCGCCTCCAGCAAAGCCGCCTGGGTCTTGGGCGGTGTCCGGTTGACCTCGTCGGCAAGCAGCAGGTTGGTGAAGATCGGCCCCGGACGAAACTCGAAGCGGCCCGACTGCATGTCGTAAACCGTCGAGCCGAGCAGGTCCGCCGGCAGCAGGTCGGGGGTGAACTGTACGCGGGTGAAGTCCAGCCCGAGCGCCGCGGCAAACGACCGGGCGATCAGCGTTTTGCCGAGGCCGGGCAGGTCCTCGATGAGAACATGCCCGCGGGCGAGCACCGTGGTGAGGATGAGGGTGAGCGCGGACCGCTTGCCCACCACGACGCGCTCGATCTCGTCGAGCACCGCCACCGCGCGCGCGGTGGTTATAGGTGCCGGCTTAGTCATTTTCGAGCCATATCCGAGTCGTACCCTCCGTCATACCTGTTCCAACCGCTCCAGGATCTCCGCCAGCGTCGCACGGCCCGGCCCGGGTTCGCGCGCACCGGTTTGCGCGACGTTGTTGGGATCCACCCACGCCCACAATTGCGGGCCGAAAAGCATTCGTCCGGTGGCGTCAAACTCGGTTGGGCTTTTGGCCTGATTTTGACCGGTCGTGATTGCGAAGCGCCGGGCCAGCATTGGCCGCAGGTGTCGGTCCCAATCGAGTCGGGTGGATTCCGACCGGTGGATGAGCGTCTCGGTCCGCGACAACCAACTACGCAGCGACTCCTCGAGGGCATTCGAGGCCTCCGCGGGTGACGATTCGACGCCGCGGCCCAGGACCTGGCGGACATTGACCAATGCGAACAACACCGCGACACCGGCCGCCCAGAGCACCAATCGCCGATCGTGCAGCGCAAGCGCGGCGAGCTCCGCGCTCAAGATGACGGAAACACCCAGGGCAACAAGCCTTTTCATACGGGGCTCCGCAATTCAGCGAGAACCAGTCGCAGCACGCTTAGCGCGCTTTCGCGGTGCGCCTCGCTCATCACGTGCGGACTGAACCGGGCCTCTTCGAACAAGTTCACCAGCTCGCCGGCGCTATCGACGCGTAGCGCGTGGTTTTCGACGGCTCGGGCCAGCACCTCGGTGGGGGTATCGAAGTCCTGCGGGACGGCTCCCGGAACGTACGCCAGTTCGCGCTCCATCGCGGCGTAGCACGCGATGATCGCCTCCCGCGGCTCGCGGCTGCGGTCGCCGATTTCGGCCAACCCGACTTCGGCCGCACGTACCAGCGACTCGGAGGTGCCCGGCGCAGGGGCGGGCCGCAGCGGTTCGGCAGCGACGATCGGCGCCTCCTCGACGCTCCGTCGCCGCGCGGCGACGACACCCACGACGGCCAGCACCAACACTGCCACCGTGGTAGCGATCAGGTAGCGCAGCATCGCCCGACTTCCGCCCACGTCCGGCGGCTGCGGTGGCCGAGAGACGTTGTTGGCGGGCGTCGGAGCGGTTGATGCCGGAGCCGTCGGGGCCTGAACGGCGGTGTGCAGCACGACGAACTGCGAAAGCAGCCACACCGCCAACAGCCACGCGGCGAGCACGCCGGCCCCGATCAGCAACACCCGCCAAGTCGGTCGGCCCCGGCCGTCGGAAAACCTGTCCGGCAGGCCACCGGCGCTGGGTGCCGCCCTGCGCGGGTCGCGAAGCCGCACGATGATCGCCACGGCGAAAATCACCAGTGACACGCCGAGCATGGCGATCACGTAGACCAGCGACGCCCCGCTGTCCGGTGGTGTTTTCCGCGCCGCGCGGTCAACGCCCGGAAGATAGCCGCGCAACGCCGCAGCGATAATGATGAGCAGCACGATCACGGCGACCACGCGGCCTGTCGCCTTGTCAAACATTGGCACACCACTCGACCGGATTGCGTGCCGCTGTTGCGGCATTCCGTTTGCTCATCCTGGCACGTCGCCCACCTGCGCTGCCAGCAATCGGTGCAGTTCCCCGATCCCCCGGCCGGCTATCCGTTGCGTTCGGCGATCTCGGCGAGCCGATCGAGGGAGGCCCGAAGCCTGTCTGCCGTCGTCTGACGTGCCCGGGGCAGGCGATTCTTGTCCGTCAACCGCGACCAGTCGTAGGTGTGGGTGACCAGGGTGCGGGTCTCGGTTAAGGGTTCGAGCTCCCAGCGCCACAGATGCCCTGGCGGTCGCCGACCCGACTCCGAAGGACGCCAGGCGATGCGACGGCCTTCTTCGAACTCGACGATGTGATTCTCCCGGATGCTGCCCATGGTCAGGGTCATGGTGAAGACGTCGCCGAGGCTGCGAACGCGTTGTCCGGGTTCGGCTTCGGCGAGGTTGTCGTTGCCGTCCCAGCGCGGCTGTTGCGCGGGATCCGCGATGAGCTCGAAAATACGATCGGTACTCGCGGCGATGTCGCGGCTTGCGCTGACTACTCGAGGGACGTCGGTGTCGTCGGCCATGCGTTTATCGAAGCATGCGTTGCAGCCGTGGTTGGGGAGGCCCAGCCACCTCCCCAACCACTGCCTCGCCGTATCGGTCAACGCCAACCACTCCGCGGGCGCTGCGGAGTGGCGGCGATGTCCTAACCACGAATCACACCCGGGCCGGGTTCAACGTCTCAAAGCCGGCGATACGGCGTGAGGTACGACGGCAGCGGCACGGCGGGGTCCAGGTCGTCGGCGGGCACCGGTGTGCCCGCCGTCAGCGTCAGCGGCACGACCCCGGCCCAGTGCGGCAACGTCATGTCGTCCTCCTCGTCGACCGGTCCCCCATCGCGCACCTTGGCGGAGACCTCGACGAGATCGAGCGCAAGCACGGCGGTCGCCGCGAGTTCGCGGGTGTTCGGAGGCCTGCTGTCGGTGGACCGGCCGGACGCGACGTGATCGAGCAACGCCGCGAGCGCGCGTAGCTTCTCATCGCTGTCGTGCACCAGGCGCGCACTGCCCACCACGACCACCGACCGGTATTTCAGTGAGTGGTGCAACGCCGCGCGGGCCAGCACCAAGCCGTCCACCAGGGTGGCGGTGACGCAGACCGGCAGACCTTCGGCAGGCCCCGCGGCCGTGAGCATCGGGCCGCTTCCGGTGGACCCGTGCAGATACAAGGTTTCGCCCAGCCGCGTGTGGGTCGTGGGTAACACCACAGGTCGATCGCCGTTGAGGTAGCCGACGTGACAGATCAGGGCCTCGTCGAGAATGCCGTGCACCGTCGCCCGGTCGTAGCGGGCGCGCTCCCGATATCGGGTCGGCACGGTACGCGGTGTGGGCGGGTACGCCTGTCCCGTGGCCTGAGGTGAGCTCGTGGCCGACGCCATCAGTTGCCTCCGAGTTTGTACTAGTACATACTTGTCAATGTGCCAGGACAATACACCATTCAGGGCGCGGGCGCCGAGGCGATTGCCGCCAACATCGAGGAGGCCATCTCTGAGGGCGCCCTGGCGCCCGGTGCCGACTTGCCACCGATCAGGGAATTGGCCGGGCAGCTGAGCGTCAATGCCAACACCGTTGGCGCCGCCTATCGCCTGCTGCGCGAACGCGGTGCCGTCGAGACCGCGGGCCGACGCGGCACCCGGGTGCGGGACCGGCCGGCGACCACGCCACGGTCGCTGCGCGGGCTCGTCGTCCCACCGGGGGTGCGAGACCTGTCCACAGGGAATCCGGATCCGGCGCTGCTGCCAATCGCCGCCGTCCGCGCGAGCTCGGCGCGGCGACCCCCGCTGCTGTACGGGGAACCGGCAGTCTCGCCGGAGCTCGCCGAGCACGCCCGGACGTCGCTGACCGCTGACGGCGTTTCGGCCGCGCACCTTGCCGTGACCTCCGGGGCTCTGGATGGCATCGAACGTGTCCTCACTGCTCATCTGCGGCCCGGCGACCGGGTCGCGGTCGAGGATCCGGGGTGGGCCAATCTTCTGGATCTGCTTGCCGCGCTGGGCTTTCCGGTTGAGCCGGTGCGAGTTGACGACGACGGGCCGCTGGTCGCCGACGTGACGCGAGCGCTGCGACGGGGCGTGCGGGCCGTCGTGGTGACCACCCGCGCCCAGAACCCGACCGGCGCCGCGGTCTCGGCTGCGCGAGCGGCCGAGCTGCGCGAGCTGCTGGCCGACCATGCCGACGTGCTCCTGATCGAAGACGACCACTGTGCGGGTATCGCGGGGTTACCGCCGCACACCTTGGCCGGGACGACGCGGCACTGGGCGTTCGTGCGGTCGGCATCCAAGGCATACGGCCCCGATCTGCGGCTGGCACTGCTCGCCGGCGACCGCCGCACGGTTGAGCGGGTGCACGGCCGGCTGCGTCTGGGACCGGGTTGGGTCAGCTATCTGCTGCAGGATCTCGCCGTCAGTTTGTGGGGCGACGAGACAGCAAAACGCTTGGTGCACAAGGCGGAAGCCGTCTATACCCGCAACCGCGGCCTGCTGCACGCGGCGCTGGCCGACCGCGGTGTGCCGTCGCACGGCCGATCCGGTCTCAACGTCTGGATTCCGGTGCCCGACGAAACCGTGGCGATCACCAGGCTGCTCAGCGCGGGCTGGGCGGCGGCACCGGGAACCCGGTTCCGGATCGGCACGCCGCCGGGAATGCGGATCACGATCTCCGGCGTCGACGCCACCGAAATCGACTCGCTCGCCGACGCCGTCGCCGAGGCTCTGCACGCGATCGGACGCGCCAGCGTGTGAGATCGGGACGCGACGGTGGCAGACTGACAGCGTGCCGCCCTATCGGGACGTCGCCGCATACAACGATCGCGCCGGGGAATACGACCTGGGCTCGCGAGGTCGTATGCATCACCAGATCTCCGAGCGCACCGCCAGCCTTGCCGTGGCCACCGTTCCGACTCCCAACCGAGTGCTCGACCTGGGCTGCGGCACCGGCTACCTGTTGCGGACGCTGGCGGGCCGCTACCCCGATGCCGAACAGCTGGTCGGCGTCGACGCCGCCCCGGAGATGGTGAAGACGGCCAACGCCGTTACCCAAGACGATCGGTTGACGTTCGCCGTCGGCGTTGCCGAACAGATCGGCTACCCCGACGGAACGTTCGACTTGATTGTCAGCACAACCTCTTTCGATCACTGGTCTGACCAGCAAGCGGGGCTGCGCGAGTGCGCCCGGGTAGTGCGTCCCGGCGGCGGGCTGGTGCTCGTCGACCAGTTCTCGTGGTTGCTGCTGCCGACGATGCTCACCAGCCGCCGCGGCAAGGCCCGGACCCGGCGCCGCGCCGCCCGTCTGCTGCGCAACGCCGGGTTCAGCTCCCCGCACTGGCGCCGGTTGTATGCGGTGATCATCAACGGGGTGACGGCCACCAAGCCGGCTTAAGACTGAAACGAGCGGAAGCTGCCGTCAAGCACCTGCAGATGTCCGATCGTGCGGCCCGTCACGGCCTGCGCATCCACCAGCGCCAACTGCAGCGCCGCGCGCGCGAATTCCTCGGCCTGCGCCACGTCGTCGAAGCCGGGGGCGTAGTACGAAAGTCCGGGCGTCATAATCGGTTTGGAAGGCGAGAGGGCATTCACCGCGATGTTGTGGCCCTGCAGATCGTAGGCCGCACACCACGTCAAGTGTTCCAGCGCGGCCTTGGATCCGCCGTAGCCGGGCAGCACGCCGCCACTGCGGTCGGGATAGGGCCCGTCACCCGGTAGCCGGGCCGCCAGGGAGGTGACATTGATGATCGAGCCGCTCTTCGCGGCGATCATGTCGGGGCAGACCAGCTGGATCAACTCGTAGGCCGCGAACACCGAAATCTCGAAGTGTCGCCGGTACGCGCCCAGCGGCGTTCCCAACAGCGGCGGCCAATCGGGTCTGACCGCAGCCGACGGCGCTTTGGCCGACTTGGCGCGCACGTCCTCACCCGGCTTCGGCGGCCGGCCTGGCGCGGTGAACGCCGCGTTATTGACCAGAATCATGATGGGGCCCAACGCATCTCGGGCCTCGGCGACGAGCCGCGCGATATCGTCGCGGTCGAGCAGGTCGGCGCGGATTGCGACCGCGCGTCCGCCCGCCGACTCGATGTCGGCGACGGTGTCACCGATGGTCCCGGGCAGCCGCTCGTCCCACACGTTTTCGGTGCGACCGATCACCGCGACCGCCGCGCCCGCGGATGCCAGCGCAATAGCGATCGTCCGGCCTAATCCGCGGCTGGCGCCGGTGACGATCGCGGTCCGGCCGTCCAGTCGTCCGGTCACCGGCCCGACCCTACATCTCGGGTGACGCCGTGAACGAGGATGGCGGTGGTCTGATCGACCCAGGCGTCGTCGAGTTCTTCGTCGGGACGCAGCAGCAGCCGCAACAGCGTGGCCCCGCCGATCAACTCGATCAGCCGGTCCGGGTCGACATCGCGATGCACCTCGCCGCGGTCGACGGCCTCGCGCAGCCGCACCTGCACCGCGGTGAACAAGTCGGCGAAACGTGACATCACCCGGGCGTTCAGCGCGGAGTCGGCACTCATATCGGCGACCAGCCCGGGCAACGCGGCGCGCACCACCGGGGTGGTGAACACGTCCCGCGCGGCGGCGATCATCGCCCGCAGATCGGCCCCCATGTCGCCCGCCGGGCCGACCAGCGCCGAGGGCGCGACGGGAAACGCGGCCTCGTGCACCAATTCGGCCTTGCTCGACCACCGCCGATACAGCGCCGTCTTGGTGGTTCCGGCGCGTTCGGCCACCGCGGCCAACGTGAGATTCGAATAGCCGATGTGCACAAGCAGATCCGCGGTCGCCGTCAATATGGCAGCGTCGATACGCGGATCGCGGGGCCGTCCGGCACCCGGGGCCTTGTCAACCAAGGGCGGGTCTGCTTTCATAACGCTACCTAGCGTATCGTAATTGCCGCGCAGACGTCTCAATGAAGGAGGCACCCGTGGCCAATGAACCCGTGCTCGACCAAGTCGACAAACTTCAGCGCTCGAGCCGCGACGTCACCACCCTGCCCGCGGTGATGTCGAAATGGCTGTCAACGGTTTTGCCCGGCGGGGCGACACCGCAGGTCACCGTGGAGAGCGGTGTGGACTCGACCGGGATGTCGTCGGAGACCATCATCTTGACCGCCCGATGGGAGCAGGACGGCAAGCCGATCACGCAGAAGCTGGTGGCCCGGGTGGCGCCCACCGCCGAGGACGTCCAGGTCTTCCCGACCTATCGGCTCGACCACCAATTCGACGTGATCCGGATCGTCGGCGAGCTGACCGACGTTCCGGTTCCGCGGGTGCGCTGGCTCGAGCCCACCGGCAACGTCTTGGGAACACCCTTCTTCTTGATGGACTACGTCGAGGGCGAGGTGCCGCCCGACGTCATGCCCTACACCTTCGGCGGCAACTGGTTCGCCGACGCGCCGCCCGAGCATCAGCGCGAACTGCAGGACGCCACCGTCGGAGTGCTGGCGTCGCTGCATTCAATCCCCGACGCGGACAGCACGTTTGACTTCCTATCCGAGGGTCAGCAGGGCAACACCGCACTGCGTCGGCACTTCAATTGGGTGCGTTCTTGGTACAACTTCGCGGTGCCCGATATCGGGCGATCACCGTTGCTGGAGCGGACTTTTCAGTGGCTGGAAGAGCATTGGCCAAAACAGGTGGCCGCCAGCGAGCCGGTGCTGCTGTGGGGCGACGCCCGGGTGGGCAACGTCTTGTACAGCGACTTTCGACCGGTGGCCGTGTTGGACTGGGAGATGGTCACGCTGGGCCCACGCGAGCTGGATGTCGCGTGGATGATATACGCGCACATGGTCTTTCAGGAATTGGCGGCTCTGGCAACGCTGCCGGGCCTGCCCGAGGTGATGCGCGAGGAGGATGTCCGCGTCACCTATCAGCGGCTCACCGGCGTCGAAGTCGGTGACCTGCACTGGTTTTACGTCTACTCGGGAGTGATGTGGGCTTGCGTGTTCATGCGCACCGGCGCCCGACGGGTGCATTTCGGCGAAACCGAGAAACCTGACGACGTGGAATCGCTGTTCTATCACGCCGGATTGATGAAACGTCTTATCGGAGAGGATCAGTAATGCTCGGACCGCTCGACGAGTACCCGGTACATCAACTCCCGCAGCCGATCGCGTGGCCGGGCTCATCGGACCGAAACTTCTACGACCGCTCCTACTTCAACGCCCACGACCGCACCGGAAACATCTTCCTGATCAGCGGCATCGGCTACTACCCCAACCTCGGGGTCAAGGACGCGTTCGTGCTCATCCGCCGCGGTGATACCCAGACCGCAGTACATCTTTCGGACGCCATCGACCAGGACCGGCTCAACCAGAACGTCAACGGCTACCGGATCGAGGTCAGCGAGCCGCTGCACAAGCTGCGGTTGATCCTCGACGAAACCGAAGGCATCGCAGCAGATCTCACCTGGGAGGGCCTGTTCGACGTCGTCCAGGAGCAGCCGCACATCCTGCGCTCGGGTAACCGGATAACGCTCAACGCGCAACGGTTCGCCCAGCTCGGCAGCTGGAGTGGCAGGATCGCCGTCGACGGACAGGAGATAGCCGTCGACCCCGCCACCTGGATCGGCAGCCGCGACCGGTCCTGGGGCATCAGGCCGATCGGCGAACCCGAACCCGCGGGCCGGCCCGCCGACCCACCGTTCGAGGGCATGTGGTGGCTGTACGTGCCGATGGCATTCGACGACTTCGCCATCGTGCTGATCATCCAAGAGGAGCCCAACGGCTTCCGGTCACTCAACGACTGCACCCGTGTCTGGCGCGACGGCCGGGTCGAGCAGCTGGGCTGGCCGCGGGTCAAGATCCACTACCGCTCCGGCACCCGCATCCCGACCGGCGCGACGATCGACGCGACCGCCCCCGACGGCACGCCCGTCCACTTCGATGTGGAGTCCAAGCTGCCGGTCCCCATCCATGTCGGTGGCGGCTATGGCGGCGACTCGGACTGGCTGCACGGCATGTGGAAGGGCGAGAAGTTCGTCGAACGACTCACCTACGACATGACGGACCCGGCGATCATCGGGCGATCCGGCTTCGGCGTCATCGACCACGTGGGCCGCGCGGTGTGCCGCGACGGCGACGGCGAACCGGTGGAAGGCTGGGGTCTCTACGAACACGGCGCGCTGGGCCGCCACGACCCGTCGGGGTTCAAGGACTGGTTAACGGTGGCGCCCTAGCCTTTTCGGGCTAACTCGTCGATGAGCGCGGAAAGCATGTCGAGGCTCATGGGTCCCGGCTGATATAGGAAGACGGTGGGTTCACGTACGCAGCGCCCATGCGGTTGACTAAGGGGCATGCCCGACGCGACCTGGACCGCCGATGTCGCCGTGGTCGGGGCCGGTTTCGCCGGCCTGACCGCCGCCCGCGAACTGATGCGGCTCGGACACGATGTGCTGGTGCTCGAGGGCCGCGACCGGGTGGGTGGACGCTCGCATACCGGCCATGTCGCCGGCATCCCGGTTGACATGGGCGGCACGTTCGTCGGCCCGACCCAAGACGCTGTGCTGGCGCTGGCGGACGAGCTTGGCATCCCGACGATCCCGACGTACCACGACGGCGCCAACCTGATCCGATGGCGCGACGCGGTCCGCTCGTACAGCGGCACGATCCCGCGGCTTTCGCTCGGCGGGCTGATCGACATCGGCCGGGTCCGTTGGCAATTCGAGCGCATCGCCCGGACCGTTCCGCTGACCGAGCCCTGGAAAGCCCGGCGCGCGGCTCGGCTCGACGGCCAGTCGCTGGGCGACTGGCTGCGGTCGGTGCGCGCGGGCGCCACCGCACGCGATCTGCTGGCCATCATGGCGCGGGTGACCTGGGGCTGCGAACCCGACGACGTGTCGATGCTGCACGCTGCACGCTACGTCCGGGCGGCCGGCGGTCTGGATCGGCTGCTTGACGTCGAAAACGGTGCCCAGCAGGACCGTTTCTTGGCAGGCACACAACAGATCGCCGTCAGGTCGGCGGCTGAACTCGGCGACCGGGTGGTGCTGGAGGCGCCGGTGCGAAGCATCGATCACCGCGACGGCGGGGTCAGCGTCAGCTGTGACAAGGGACGGGCCGACGCCCGGTTCGTCGTCGTCGCGATCCCGCCGGCTCATCGGACCTTCATCGAATTCACTCCCCCGCTGCCCGCCGAATACGACCAACTCGCCAAGGTTTGGCCGCAGGGTCGACTCAGCAAGGCCTATGCCGCCTATGCCACCCCGTTTTGGCGGAGCAACGGGGCCTCCGGTGAGGCGTTGTCCGATAAGGGCCCGGTCTTCATCACCTTCGACGTCAGCCCGCAGCCCGACGGACCGGGCATCCTGCTGGGGTTCGTCGACGCCCGGAGCTTCGACGAGCTGCCCGCCGATCAGCGTCGGCAGCGCGCACTGGAATGCTTCGCATCGCTGTTCGGCGACGAAGCGCTGAGGCCACTCGACTACGTCGACCACCGTTGGGGTACAGAAGAATTCGCGCCCGGCGGCCCGACTGCCGCGGTGCCACCGGGATCGTGGACGCGGTACGGGCCCTGGTTACGCCGCCCGGTTGGACCCATTCACTGGGCCGGCACCGAGACCGCAGATAAGTGGACCGGCTTCCTCGACGGGGCCGTGCGATCCGGGCAGCGGGCCGCCGCTGAGGTCGCAGCGAAACTACGAACTGATGCGTCGGCTGCCGGCCATCATTTCGGCGAGCGCGCGTAGCTCCCGGTTGACTTCAGCGGGGCGTTCCAGCATCGAACAGTGCCCACCGGGCAGCACCACGAGGTCGACCAGGTTCGGTGCGGCCTCGGCGATCCGCCGGGATTGGACCAGCGGCGTCAACCGGTCACGTTCGCTGCCGATAACCAGGGTCGGAACGGTCAGACCGGCGAGGTTGATGTGCCGACGCTGCAACGCGTCGACCAGCGCCTTGCCGCAGCCGCCGCGCCCGGCCGGCGATGTGGTGTTGAACAGCTCGTAGATCAGGGCGCCGACCTCGGGCTCGGCGTCGCTGCCGACCGCAAGCATGGAAATCATTTCCCGGGTGGCGCGGCGCACCGCGGGCGGCACGTCGAACGAACCGAAGATGTTGACCAGGGCGCGGGCACCCAACACCCGGACCGGCGCGAACGGCGCCGGCACCGGCAGCAGCCTCACCTCGCGCAGCAAGTTACCGGTGGTGGTGTTGATCAGCGCGACGGCATCGGCGCGCCGCTCAACCTTGTGGCGGTAACGGTCCGACCAGGCAGCGATCGCCATTCCGCCCATCGAGTGTCCGGCGATGACGGCCCGCTCGCCCGGAGTCAGCGTCGCCTCCAGCACCGCATCCACATCGGCCGCGAGGTGGGCAAGGCCGTACCCGCCGCGTCGGGGGATCCCGCTGCGGCCGTGGCCGCGATGGTCAAACGCGATCACCCGGTACTCCGTGGCCAGCTCGGCGATCTGGTGGGCCCACACCCGGATGGCACAGGTGATGCCGTGCGCCAACACGATCGGATAGCCGTCTTCGGGCCCGAATACCTCGGTGTGCAGGCGGGTGCCGTCCGGGGAGCGGACGGGGACAGTGCGGCTAGGCGGCAAGGAGCCCAGCGTGCGGGCCGATCGTCGAGAACTCATCATGGCTCCCCTCGGATGCGGCGCCGTCGCCGCGTGGCGCGAGTGTATCCGAGCGGGCTATGCCAAACGGCCCAAATGACCCCGACGCTAATTAACCTGGGGTTTAGCGGCGACTGGATGGCGGCATCCTCGATGCGGCCGATCTGGCTGATCCTGTTTAGGGAGATCCCGATTTGAAACTTTATGCCGCACAGCAGCCTATAGGCTCGCACTATCGAGGGAATTGGGCTGAAAGAGGAGCGAACGATCATGGCAATTGACGCGGACACCCGGGCACACACACCGGTCGAGGACAGCTTTCGCGGTGATTTTGAGAAAGACACAGCCGCCACGCAGCGATACTTCGACAGCGCACGGTTCGACGGAATCACTCGGCTCTACTCCGCCCGCCAAGTCGTAGAGCAGCGCGGCACCATCCCCAGCGATTACATCGTGGCGCGAGAGGCGGCGGAGGCCTTCTATCCTCGGCTGCGCGAGCTGTTCGCCCAGCGCAAGAGCATCACCACCTTCGGCCCGTACTCGCCGGGGCAGGCGGTGGCCATGAAGCGGATGGGCATCGAAGGCATCTACCTCGGCGGGTGGGCGACGTCCGCCAAGGGCTCGATCAGCGAAGACCCGGGGCCCGACCTGGCCAGCTACCCGCTGAGCCAGGTGCCCGACGAGGCCGCCGGCCTGGTCCGCGCGCTGCTGACCGCCGACCGTAATCAGCAGTACCTGCGGCTGCGGATGAGCGACGAACAACGCGAAAGAACGCCGGCGGTCGACTACCGGCCGTTCATCATCGCCGACGCCGACACCGGCCACGGCGGCGATCCGCACGTGCGCAACCTGGTCAAGCGGTTCGTCGAAGCGGGCGTGCCGGGCTACCACATCGAGGACCAGCGCCCGGGCACCAAGAAGTGTGGCCATCAGGGCGGCAAGGTTCTGGTGCCGTCGGACGAACAGATCAAGCGGCTCAACACCGCGCGCTTCCAGCTCGACATCATGCGGGTGCCGGGCATCATCGTCGCGCGCACCGATGCCGAGGCGGCCAACCTGCTCGACAGCCGCGCCGACGAGCGCGACCAGCCATTCCTGCTCGGCACCACCAACCTGAAGATCCCGTCCTACAAATCCTGCTTCCTCGCGATGGTGCGGCGTTTCTACAACGCGGGATTCAAGGAACTCAACGGGCATCTGCTTTACGCGCTGCCCGACGGCGAGTACGCCACCGCAGATGCGTGGTTGGAGCGTCACGGCATCGCGGAGCTGATCACCGTCGCGGCCGCGCACCCCGACCACGAGCAGCACTCGATCGACGCCGTCTTCGACGAGATCGAGTCGAAGTTCGTCGACGCGTGGCAGGACGACGCCAGGCTGATGACCTACGGCGAAGCCGTTGCGGACCTGCTCGAATTCGCCGAGAGCGAAGGCGAAGCGCGCGACATGACCGCCGCCGAATGGCGAGAGTTCGCCGAGCGTGCGCCGCTGTACAACGCCCGCAAAAAGGCGCGGGAGTTGGGGGTCGACCCCGGATGGGACTGCGAACCGGCTAAGACGCCCGAAGGCTATTACCAGATCCGCGGCGGCATCCCGTATGCGATCGCCAAGTCGCTGGCCGCAGCACCGTTCGCCGACATCCTGTGGATGGAGACCAAGACGGCAGATCTCGTCGACGCCCGCCAATTCGCCGACGCGATCCATGCGGTGTTCCCCGACCAGATGCTGGCCTACAACCTCTCGCCGTCGTTCAACTGGGACACCACCGGGATGAGCGACGACGAGATGCGGGCGTTCCCTGCGGAACTCGGCAAGATGGGCTTCGTCTTCAACTTCATCACCTACGGCGGGCACCAGATCGACGGTGTCGCCGCCGAGGAGTTCGCCGCCAACCTCAGGCAGGACGGCATGCTGGCGCTGGCTCGTCTGCAGCGCAAGATGCGTCTGGTCGAGTCTCCTTACCGCACGCCGCAGACCCTGGTCGGCGGGCCGCGCAGCGACGCCGCGCTGGCCGCCTCGTCCGGCCGCACCGCGACGACCAAGGCCATGGGCGAGGGATCCACGCAGCACCAGCATCTCGTGCAGACCGAGGTGCCGAAGAAGTTGCTGGAGGACTGGCTGGCGATGTGGAGCGAGCACTACCAGATCGGCGAGAAGCTGTCCGTGCGGCTACGTCCGCGACGCGCCGGATCCGATGTGCTCGAACTCGGCATCTACGGCGACGGAGAAGAGCCGCTTGCCAACGCGGTTGTCGACCCGATCAAGGACCGGCACGGACGCAACATCCTCACGGTGCGTGACCAGAACACGTTCGCCGAGAAACTGCGCAAGAAGAGGCTGATGGACGTCATCCACCTGTGGCTGATCCATCGGTTCAAGCCGGAGATCGTGTACTACGTGACACCGACCGAGGACAACATCTACCAGACCGAGAAGATGAAATCGCATGGCATCTTCAGCAACGTGTACCAGGAGGTCGGCGAGATCATCGTCGCCGACGTGAACCAGGAGCGCATCGACGAGCTGCTGGCACCCGATCGCGAGGCGCTGAAGCGGCTGATCGCCAAGCAGGACTAGCCGGAGCCGACCAGCTCCGGATGGAATTTGGCTGCCATCCGGCGCATCCCGTCGCGCCAGTCGACGGTGGCGACGCCGACGATCTCGCGCATTCGGCTCGGGGCGGTGGGGTTGCCGCGCAACGCTTGGTCGCTCTCCTGAAAGACCGGTTCCTTGCCGACCAGCGAGCCGAGGTAGCCGCACCAGTCCTGCAGGCTGACGGTCTGCTCGCCGCACCAGTTGAGCGTGGTCGCCGGGATCGACGCCACCTCAAGCAGTTTCGGGATGGTCGCGACGATGTCGTCCTCGTGGATCGGGTTGTAGCGGGCCGGTCCGCCGGCGGGGACCGGGATCGGGATGCCGCCGAGCATCATCTCCATGTGATAGAACGGCCACCCGCCGTTGTCGCCGTACGGGACGTTGAGACGGGCGATGGTGGTCGGCACGCCAAGCGCGCGGGCCATCGTCCTGGCGACCACCTCGCCGGCGATCTTGGAGATGGAATAGGTTGGGAACAAAGGCTTGTGGTTGTCACCCAAGGCGGCGTGCTCGGTTCGCGGTTCGTCGTCGGGCGGGTCGTAGACGGCACCCGAGGAGCAATGCAGGAACGCTTTTGCGTTGCGGCAGTGGGCCATCAACAGCCCGACCGATTCCGCGTTGGCCGCGAGATCCTTCTCCCAGTTCCCGCTCTTGGCCACCGCCAAGTTGAGGACGTAGTCAAAGTCGGACGGGATGCCGGTGAAGTCCCCCGCGGCCAGGTTGACGGTCTCGCACCGCACCCCCGCCTTCTCCAGGGCCTCACGCGCCGCAGCGTTGGTGAACCGGGCGATACCCCAGACTTCGTTATCGACCGCCAGGGCCTGGGCAATGGGACTGGCAACCTGTCCGGTCGGGCCGGTGATCAGGATCTTCGAACCGCGCATGCGCTGATCGTAGGCCCGGCGTCAGGCACCGATCTGTTCGCACCCGAAGAAACCTCGGGTGAGATGGAACAACGAGGTACACCGATCGGTTTGTTAATGGCATTCGATGAAAACTCACTCCCTAGGAGCAAACGCTATGTCATCTGTCCTCGTCACCGGAGCCAGTCGTGGAATCGGCCGCGCCATCACCGAGGAGTTCGCCCGCCGCGGACACCGCGTGGTAGCCACCGCGCGTGATCCGCGCACGCTGACCGATCTCGACGTCAGTCAACGACTGGCCCTCGACGTCACCGACGACGCCAGCGTTACCGCAGCATTCGCGGCCGCGGGTGATGTCGACATCGTCA
>Ga0209656_10001298_pt1 | contig 16237 bp, 12 predicted proteins | sample BogFormECP12_OM2_FD_188239 | JGI IMG/M metagenome (GOLD analysis project Ga0209656, IMG submission 188239) | Bog forest soil microbial communities from Calvert Island, British Columbia, Canada - ECP12_OM2 (SPAdes) (version 2) | ecosystem: Environmental > Aquatic > Freshwater > Wetlands > Bog ... | reverse complement strand
GCTCCAGGGTGAAGAACAGCAACGTGGTCGAGACCGCGTTGGTCCGCTCCTGCATCGTCTGGTAAAAGCGGCCGATTTCCGGATCGGAGAGATCTCCGGCGTGCACGAGCGAAGCGTAGCTCGTGATCCGGCCGATCTTTTCCTGCAGCCGCTCATACGCCTCGACCGCAGCGCCGAGCTCGGCCCCGGAGAGCCCAGCCAAGCGCCCCTCGTAGCGGTCGCGAAAGGCTTCGGCATCGGAGGCGAGCGCGCTCAGGTCGCGCGTCAGCGCCTCGCTGTCGCGACCCGGGTAAAGGTCTGACAAGTCCCACTCGGGCAGTGCACCGAGCGCCGCTTCCCGCTGCATCACCGCCGGTTCCGCCGCCGCTCGCACATCCATCGCCGCTCTCCCATTCGGTTGCACGGCGTGCATATGGGGCCGGTTCCGAACCCGAGCAGGGCTTCCCTCGTTTTTGACTCAAAGACCCGGCAGACGGTGCCGGACGACGCATGGCTAGTCTGGCTGTTTTTGCTGTTTTTTGCAGCAAATTATCAGCCAACGACTTCTCGTCACCCGCACAAATCCTGTCCCGCCGACCGCTCGTCGAACGAAAGAACAGCCAGATGGTGGCGGTTCTTCGCTGCCGTACGGCTGTTTCGCGAAAACAGCACGAAGTGTTGATACCGCCGCAAACCGTCCAAGCGCATTGCTCCAGAATATGCATGCTAGAATCATATCATAAAGTGCTGCCTATTGTCAAATTAACAGAGAACATTTCCACATCGCGCGGGGCACACGCGCTATCGTTCCGGCGGCTCGCTGTTCAAGCGCGGCAAGGCAGGCTGCGGGATTGCCGCAGGTCTACCTCGCCGCGCATTTTGGCGGCGCCGGCGCCGGGCCGGTCACATCACCCAGATCGGCCGCACCTCGACCGTGCCGTAACGCGCGGCCGGGCAGCGCGCCGCCCAAGACAGTGCGGCGTCGAGATCGGGCACGTCGATCAGGTAGTAGCCCCCGAGCTGCTCCTTGGTTTCGGCAAACGGGCCGTCGAGCACTTGGGTCCGGCCGTCGGTGATGCGAACCGTGGTCGCCGCCGAGATCGGTCTCAGCCGATTGGACCCGACCAGCACCTTGGCGTCGCGCAAGGCCTGGGTATAGGCCATGTAGGCATTTATGATCTCGGTCATCTGCTCGCGCGGCATGCTCTCGGCCGTCCGCTCGTCACCATATATCGCCAGCATGTATTGCATCGCTACTGCTCCTCCGTCATCGGGCGCCCGACTATCGGACGCGCCATCCGGATGACGTTCGGAGCAGGCCGATTTCGACAATCAGTGTTCCGAGCCCCAGTTTTGGGTGGGACGAGGCGAATGTCGGCCATTTGATCCAACATTCCCCGGATTACGAGCGGGTTTGCAGCCAGGGTCGCTCTTTTGGGCATCCTTCTCAGGATCCCGGGGGGCTGTACCAGATTTCAAGAGTTCCCTGCCTGGGCTTTTTATCAGCCAACCATCCCCGCAAGTCCGAAATTTTAGGTTCCCTGTTGTCCTTCAGGACGGTATTCACAGATGCACGAAGTGCGGGTCCCAATTGCTTTGCCGCATCGTTGCAGTCATCTTCATAGAAACAACGGATCTCATACAGTCCTGCCGCCTTCAGCGTTCGTTCCTCGCCGGGAAGGGTGAAGTTATCGGAGAGCTTGATAGCGATCGATTGGGCATCGGCGCGATTGATCCCTGCAAACTGCAACCAGACAGTCTTTCGAAGCTGATTACCCTGGATACCGCTACTCACCTGTTGTGCCTTCGTTACGACATCTTCTGATTTGCTCGCAATATCAGAGTACACAGTGCTGTTGGGCGGATTTCCGGCATTTGCGGAGGTCGCCGACTGGCCTTGGCTCGTCGAATTGAGTGACTTTACCTGGTCTGCGAGCGTAGCGAGCGCGGAGCTGAGCTCTTCGATTGACTTGCTATTTTGACCTGATGCACGACTGGCCTCGGTCCGGATATTCTGGAGCGTGGCATCTAAATCGCTGACCTGGCGAGTAAACTCGATGAGCTTTTCGGCCTTGGGTAAGAAATCGGCCAATTTGAAATCGATATTGTCAAATGTTTTGAAAGAACGCTCTTGTAGTTTCTCGAGTGTCAGGCCCGAGGCTTCAACATTGGTAAGTGCTTTAGTTGCGCTGTCTGCAGCCGTCTTCGCTGGTGTTTCGATCTCTTTCGTGATTTTGTCGAGAACCTCCTGCTTTGCAGCACCAATGGCGCCATAGCCTACCACACCGAGTACGGCCAGCACGGCGCTGCCAGCAACCACATAGGTTGCGAGCAGCCTAGCACGCACCATGCTGGTGACGTCGTCTGCTATCTGACGCTTAAAGAGTTCGAGTGTTGCCTCGTTGACCGCAGATGTGTCTGCCATGTCACACCTCGCTGTTATGCGCCAGTCTGCTGCCCGGCGAATAGATTGGCGGCGCTAGCCCCAGCGGCCCGCGGCGTCCCAAATCGGGGGAGAGCCGGCGCGACACTCACCTCGCGGTCAAGCGATGAGTCGCGCGATCAATGCATCGTCGATGGTGCCCGTGTCTGGCTGGCTAATCGATTGTTGAAACTGCTTGACCGCGGATGTCGTGGCCGGCCCCTTTACACCATCTACGGCGCCGGGTTTGAACCCCTTGTAGATAAGGTAGATCTGCGCCGCCCGGATCTGCACATCAGGCGTCGGTCCGGCGGCGTACCGGTGGAAGAAATGCTCGAGCAGCCCGTCGTAATTGTTGGCGGCAAAGTTGGGGCCGTTGTAGCGGCGCGCGAAGCCGGACCAGTCGTGATTGCGCAACGGCACGTCCATGCCATTTCTGATTATGAACTGTACCCCGGCGAGGAGTTGTTTATCCTCAGATTCGACCATTGTCGCCACCAGGTCCTCGACTTGGCCGAACCCGGCGGCTTCAAAATTCGTCCCCATGATCTGGCTCATCCCCCACGACGCGCTCTTCAGTGCCGCCCCGCGGTCGAGCAGCAGAGCGGCTGCGAGCCGCTCATACTGGTGAGCGCCGCCGGGACCGTAACCCCCAGCTGTCGGCTGGCTGACATCGGGGTCTTCAGCGTCAAACTGGCCGTCGGTCAAGCGGTGAAAGATGTGCCGTTCGAACAAGATCTTGGGGCGGCGGTCCGGCAGGAAACCGCAACCGGCAGTCTCGACCGACAAGACGGACCACAACTCGGGCAGCCCAATACGGGCGTTGCCGGAAGCCGTAGTGAGCCCATCCAACGATAGCGCAGTTCCTGCTCCAGCAAACTCGACCATGCTGCCTCTCCTCTCAAATCCGTACCGGCGATAGTGGGCAGTGAGGGGTCTCATCCGCCCGCCTGCATAGGGTAATTCAGGAAAAAGTCGGGACGTGTGAGACAGTTCACACTCCGCAAAAATTATGACCCGAGATTCCCCGAGTTCCGCGTTCTATGACGGGCGCCGGTCTCGCCGGCGACGGCGGCATTGCCGGGCTACAGCAGGTCGAGAGGCCTCAGCGCAGCAGGCCAGTCGTCGTGAAGATATGCGCCTGCATGCTCACTTGGTCCAGGCCGACCTCGCCCACGCCGGCTTTCACGGAGACCACAGTCGTAGCGCGTGAACAACTCCGGGACTGAGCCTACGAAGGCGGCATCGGAGTGCGCCATCGTCGGATGCCCCCTCGGTTCTGCGATGTCGGTTTAGCGGCGGCAAACAGGTAGCCGTCACGTCGGCGAGCTTTTTCGATCTTTGCCCGTCGATTCACCGGCACACAAGGGTCCGCCGACCGAAGACAGTGGAAATTTCTCGACTGATGCGCCGCCCGGCTATTCCGCGGGCTGTGCGAAACCCGTAGAAAGGGACCTGGAGGACAGGGGACGCATGGATTACGACAGCTGCCGCAGCCTGCCGGCGATGTTTTTCGATCAGGCGGACAGGCTCGGCGACAGGCCGTTTATGTGGGTCAAGCGCGAGGGGCGCTACCGGCCGACCAGCTGGGGCGCGGCGGCGCGCGACGTGCGCCGGCTGGCACTGGGCCTCGCAACGCTCGGGATCGGCCGCGGCGACCGCGTCGCTTTGGTTTCGGAAAACCGGCCGGAATGGGTCATCGCCGATCTGGCGATCATGACCGCCGGGGCGATCACCGTACCGGCCTATGTAACCCACACCGTCGAGGACCACAGGCATTTGCTCGCAAACAGCGGCGCCCGCGCGGTCATCGTCTCGAAGCCGGCGCTGTCGGCACGGGTGCTCGCGGCAGCCAATCAAGTGGATGCGGTGCACACTGTCATTGCGATCGAGCCGGCTGGAGGGCAGGCGAGTGCGGTCGACCTGTTTTCCTGGGACGACGTACTGGCCCGCGGCGCCGCGCAGGAGGACGACACCACCGAACTCGTCGGCGCGGTCGAGCCCGACGACATCGCCTGCCTCATTTATACCTCAGGGACGGGCGGCACTCCCAAGGGCGTCATGACGACCCATCACAATATCGTGGCGAACTGCCGCGGCGCCTATCGGGTGCTCGAGCAGCTCGGGCTCGGTGACGAGGTGTTCCTGAGCTTCCTGCCGCTGTCACATTCTTACGAGCATACCGCCGGTGAAATGTTCCCGATTTCCCTGGGCGCGCAGATCTATTTCGCCGAAGGCGCCGAGACGCTCGCCGCCAACATGCTTGAAGCGCGGCCGACGATCATGACTGCGGTCCCGCGGCTCTATGAGACATTGCATCAGCGGATCCGCCTTGGGGTCGACCGCAAAGGCGGCCTCTCACAGAAGATGTTCGAGCGCGCGGTGGCGGTCGGGCGCAAGCGGCTGAGCGCGGAGCGCACGAGCCTCGGCGAGCGGCTCGTCGATCCATTGCTCGACCGCGTAGTCCGCGCCAAGGTGCGCAAGCGTTTCGGTGGGCGTCTCAAGGCGATGGTCTCGGGCGGCGCGCCGCTCAACCCCGAGATCGGCCGGTTTTTTGTGGCGCTCGGGATCACCCTGCTGCAGGGCTACGGCCAGACCGAGGCCGGACCTGTCATCAGCTGCAATCTGCCGGAGCGGATCAAGATCGACACCGTTGGGCCGCCGCTCGACGGTGTCCGGCTGCGCATCGCCGAGGACGGCGAAATCCTGGTCGCCGGCGACAATGTTATGAAGGGCTATTGGAACGACCCCGAGGCGACGGCGCAGGCGCTCGAGGACGGCTGGCTGCATACCGGAGACGTCGGGACGATCGACGAAGACGGCTATCTCCGCATCACCGACCGCAAGCGCGACTTCATCAAGAACTCCGGGGGCGAAATGATTTCCCCGGCGCGGATCGAGGGTTACCTCTCCCTGGAGCCCGAAATCTCGCAGGTCATGGTGTTCGGCGATCGCCGTCCCTATCTGGTCGCCGTCGTGGTCCCCGACCCGGAATTCGTTGCGGCCTATGCCGAAGGGGAGGGCCCCCCGGACATGAGCGCGCTCGCAGCCGATCCAGGCTTCACCAAGGCGATCGGCGCCGCGGTCAATCGGGTAAACCTGACTCTATCACCGGGCGAGCGGGTGCGCCGGTTTTTGATCGCGGCCGAAGCTTTTACGATCGCCAACGGCCAGATGACGCCGACGCTCAAGATCAAGCGCCACGTAATCCGCGAGACCTACGGCGCGGCGCTGGACGCGCTCTACCACAGCAAGGAGATCGCCGCCTGAGCGCCGATCATCCCGCTCCGCCTTTCTCGACCGTTTCGGCCTCCACTTCGTAATAGCTGTCGAGGCCGATCATATCCTCGATGTCCTTGCGTAACGCCGTGAATTGGTTGTCGCCGATACCGGTGTAGCAGCCGGTCTGCAGCATCTCGGCCAATGCCTCCTTGATGAAGTGCACGGCGACCCCGAGGAGAAGCTGCGCGTCGATGCAGGCGCGATACCCCATTGCCTGCAGCTCGGCCAATGAATAGATCGGGCGGCCGTCGCGGTTGCCGCGGCTCTGCACCCAGACGAGCGGCAGCTTGGCGCGTTTGGGAGCCGCCGCGGCTTCGCTGTCGTTGCGCGGAAAGACGAGCCCCAGATCGGCGCCGACTTCGGCCGCCGCATTAACCCTTGCGATCGCCTCGTCGAGACCAAATTCCCGGCAGGTATCGGAACGCGCGATGATGACGAAATCGCTGTCGATCCGATCGCGCTCGCGGCACGCCCACCTGATCTTGTCGACGAACTCGGGCAGCGGCACCGCATGCGCGACGTATTTGTGGTAGTGCGCGCGTTTCGGGAACAGCTGATCCTCGATGTGAATCCCCGCGACCCCGGCGGCGGCGAACTCGCGCACCGTGCGCATCGTGTGCAGCGGTTCGCCGAACCCCGCTCCGGCGTCGGCGACCAGCGGCACCGTGACGGCGCGCGCCACCTCGCCGGCGACGTGCACCTGCTCGTCCATCGTCAAGAGCGGCTCGCTGATCGCGCGGGTGGCGCCCGTCGCATAGCCGCCCGTGTAGACGAGCTTCGCCCCCGCCGTCTCGGCGAGTTTGCCCTCGATCGGCGTCGTCGCCGACGGCATGTACGAGAACTCACCCGACGCGAGCAGGGTACGCAATTGCTTGGTTTTTGTGCTCATAGGTCATTTCCCCCCGGAGTTCACCTCGGGAGCCTTGCGAGGTACTGAGTGAAGGGTTGGCTTGCCGTGAGGAAACGGGTGAGCTGCTGTTGCGCCGGATCTTTTGGGTCGTCCATGCTCGCGGAGATCGCAACGAACGCCGCCACAGGCTCGCGATCGAGGAGCACGGCACGCGCCCGCAACAGTTTTGTCTCGAAGAGCCCGGCCGCAATTCTGCCGTCAACGATGTAGAAGGACCACACCAGACGGCGACGCTGTCCGCTGACGATCTCCGTGCTCGCCACCATGGTCGGCTTGCCGCCCAAATCGGCTTCAGAGCGGCCGTACCCCGTGATGTGCCACCGCTTGTCATCGACCAGACGATTTCCGGTCGTGGTCAGCGCGTCGCCGATCGCCCACAGCCGATAGAGCGCAACATAACGGATGACTACCCCGGAACCCGGCTCCTCAAATCCGTCGAGGAGCTCACGATCGGCGCCGTACACCGCGGGACGCCAGTCCGCACTGGCGTCGGATACGCCGTGCCAGGGCGCCGCTATCCGAGGCGCTTGGGCAGCGGGAAGCGGCGAAGGCGGATATAGAGCATTTAGCCGTGCCGCGTATGCCGGGCCGGCCACCGCGAGCAGGACGGCGGCCGGGATTGCCATCGCAAATCGCCATGCAGCAGGGGTCGACCATCCGGTCGAACGCGCCGGGATGCGCCGGTCGATTTTCTGGGCAAAAGTCATCCCGATCGCGATCAGGATGATGATGACCAAGGTGAAGAAGAACCAGCCATAGAGGACGTGGTCAGCTTCGACCGCCGCCGCGCTGCCCTCGAGATGCGCCAGCACAATGATGCCGAGAGCCCGCAATCCATTGGCGACGATCGGCACGGCCACCGACAGGGCGATGAACAAGGCTCTTCTGAAGACGCTCTGGTACATGACCACCGCGAAGAAGCATCCGAAAACGATCGACGCGATCAGAAACCGCAAGCCGGCGCAAGCTTCGGCGATCTCGAACGTGCCCTCCGGTATCTCAATCATAAATCCGTCGGAAAAGACCGGAATGTGGAGCAAGTCGAGCCCGGCGATGCTGATCTGGGCGGTGATCTTCTGTAGCGTCGGGACGAGAAAAGCCCCGCTCGGCACGAGGAAAAACAGAAACAGCAACGGTGCCAGCAACAACCAGAAAAGGCGCGGGCCCAGCGCCACCAGCAGTACCACTTCGAACATCGCGACCAGCAGCAATTGGCGGGCTTCTTGGATGTCGAGAATGGCGACGATCAGCCAGAGAGCCGAGAGCAGCGGCATCAGCACCAACGGCCACAGGGTCGGGCTCGGCGACACCGACGCGATGACCGCGCGTCGCTCCCATAACAGGAAGCCGATTAGCGGGACGATCAGAAAACAGTGATTGTAAGCGGTGGAGTCGATCCAAACCTGGACGGCCCCGCTGATGTCGCGTTGGAATACGATGCCGAAAACCACGGCGGCGATGCCGATAAAGACCAGCGCCGGCCGCCAGCCGGGCGCGACCATCGAGCCGGCGATTGGCTGGCCGTTTGGTGTCGAACGAAGTACCGTCACGCTACGCTCCGGTCTTGCCGGCTTGCTTCCTCCAACGGGCGAGCGCTTCAGCAACAAGACAAAGCCTGCATGTTAGCCGATTCCTCTGACGATCAGCGGGCCGAGCCGGGTCGCCACCGCCAACGGCAAGCGTTTCCAGGCCGCGATGAAGAGGGCGAGCTTCGGGTTGAGCGGGTTCAAATCCGGCATGGGGCGCCCGCGCGCCAAGCGGAATTGATAGACGAGCGGGGTCGGCTCGAACCCCCAGTTGCATTTGAACGCGTAAGATCCTGTACCGACTTTGCTGCGCCCGAAATCGAAGATGCGGTAGCCCCGCTCACAAGCTCTGCGCATCACTTCCCAGTACATGAAATCATTGGCGGCAAGCTGGCGCGCCGCAGCTACGCCGCCTCCGTAAAAGGGCAAAACCTCGTCTCTGAAATAGAAATTGAGCACCGAGGCCACCGCTTTCCCGCCCGATGATATCGTAACGATATTCGATGAGGTCGAAAATTCTTCCCTCAGAATGCGAAAATAGGATTTGGCGAAGACGGGTGTCCCGAGATTGCGAACGCTTTCGGCGTAGACGCGATACAGGCGGTCGATGCTGTCGTCGATCTCCGAGCGCAACTCATTGCGGATGCCTTTGCGGACCATCGCCCGCTGCTTGCGCGGTATCGCTTTCAGATTGCGTTCGACCACCGGATCGAGCACCCGCCGGAACGTGGCGTATAGGCCGGATTTGCTCGGCCAATCGCCCCGGCTCGCCGAGTAATCGCGCAATTCGAGCACTGGGACGGCGAGCGCCTCCATCAGCCGGACGGCCTCGCCTTCGAGGGCGCCCAGGCTCTCGTTATCGCCGGCGATCGGGCCGCCATGCACAGCGAATGCGTTCGATATAAGCGACGAACCGAACAGCAGCGACTTCACATGGGTGAGCGGCAAGACACCGGTGACGGTCCCGCCGCGCTCGGCAATCAGATAGTGGGTTGGGTGGTGGAAAGCGCGTTCGAGAACCCGCCTCCATCCGGCAAGATGAAAGAAGCTTCCGCCCGGATGCGCGAGCACAAAATCGTCCCAGCGCTCCTCGTCGCCAGATCGGAACGATCTTACGGCGAGGCTTGCTTGCGATCCGTCCAAGACGTGATGACCGGAAACGGCCCTCTCTCGTCGGTCAGGAAAAGCCGATCCATGCGCGTCCAGGTGAAATTGCGGAGCAGACGCCGCAGCCGCGGTTCGGTGCGATCTAGGTTCAAGTAATGGCGAACCCTCGATTTAAAGGGCGCTGCTTGATGGCGCGGCTGCTCGGGATCGATCTCCCAAGGGTGCAGATAAAAAACCGCTGGCGAGCGGTTGACCCGCCTCGCATGGTTCAACAGCCCTCTGGTCAGCGGATAGGGCAGCAGACGGAAATAGCCGCCCCCGGAGGCCGGGATGTCTATCCCCAGCATTCTGACCGCGGTCAGCGGGATCTCCAGAAAGCCCGGCACCGGCGAAAACGGCGTGCGCGGCGCTTGGGGTGTGCCGTAGAGGTCGTGCTTTACCGGGTACACGCTGGAGCTGTAGCAGTAGCCCTCTTCGGCCAGTATCGTGTGGGCCCATTTGCTCCCGCCGCCGATCGAGAAGGTCGGGGCGCGATAGCCGCGCACTGGCACACCGCCAAAGTCTTCGAGGATCCGCTTGCTGCGGCGTACGTCGTGACGAAATTCTTCAGGCGATTGGCGATCGACCCGTAGATGGCCGCAGCCATGGCTTGCCAGCTCGTGCCCCTCGGCAACCACGCGTCGCACCAGCTCCGGATGCCGCTCTGCCACCCATCCCAGGATGAAGAAGGTTGCCTTGACGCCGCTTTCAGCCAGGATCTCGAGCAGGCGCTCGGTGTTGCGTTCCACCCGGCGCGGCAGGGCTTCCCAATCGCTCCGATCAATCGTCGAGGCGAAGGCTTCAACGTGAAAATAATCCTCGACGTCGATCGTCATCGCGTTGGCGAGGCCCCAGCGCATCTCCCCGCGGGGAGATTGTTCGGCCGGCCAGTCGGCACGAGGCACAGGAGGCACACGCTCCGGCCGCTTGCCAGACAGCCGCGGAAGTATTTTGGTCGGGCTCACGGCCGGTCGCTCTGGAAGTAACTGGCCGCGATTTCGATCGCGCGTTTGATGACGCGGCTATGTCGATCTACATTTTCTTCGAGCACACTGAGGCGTTCCGCTATCTGGGATGCCGCCGCCCCTTTGCCGTTGGCTTCGCCAGCAGTCGCGGGGCCGATGGGCTCGGTCGTGACGACGGCGATTTCCTCGCGCAGGTCATTGGCCACCTTGTCGACCGCATTGGCCCGCAATGTGTGGAGCTGCTCCAGGAAGCCGAAGAGCAGCAACCTCGAACACAAGGTATTAATCTGCCGAGGCACGCCTCCGGTGTGCCGGTAAATCAGCGGAAAGCAATCTTCGGTGAATTCCGGATCGCCTTTCCAATCGGCCCGGCGCAGCCGGTGCTCGATATACGCTCTGGTCTCCAATTCGCTCAATGGCCCCAAATGGTATGCCGCGGTTACCCGCTGCCGCAATTGCTCGAGCCGCGGGCTGCCAAGAATTGCCCGGAACTGCGGCTGTCCGAGCAAGAAACTTTGCAACGCCATGGTCCGGTCGACCACGATGTTGGACAACATGCGCAGCTCTTCGAGCGCCTCGAAGGACAGGTTCTGTGCCTCGTCGACGATCAGCAATACGCGTCTGCCGCTACGCTGCTGCGCTAATACGAAGTCGTTGATGCGCTGCAGCAGCGACCCCTTGGCCAGTCCTTCCTTGGCAATACCGAATCCACCCGCAACCAAATGCAGCAGGTCGTCTCCAGCCAGCTGGGTCGTCACGATCTTGGCGACGATGAAATTGCTCTGGTCGATCGTCGACAGCAGGTTGTCTACCAGGATCGTTTTCCCGGCGCCGACTTCTCCGGTGATGATGATGAAGCCTTCGGCGTGGTGCAGCCCATACACCAGATAGGCCATCGCCTGACGATGCACCGTGCTTTCGAAGAAGAAACGCGCATCTGGAGTAAGCTGAAACGGCGGTGTCGCAAGTCCGTAAAATTTGGCGTACATCGTCGTCAAAACGTCTTGCTCAACAGAAGCTGCAATTGATTGGCGAACACGTCGCCGTTGCGGCCGCCGGCGAGAACGGTCCCATTGGTTTGATATGAGAAATTGTAAACGATTGAACCCGTCAAGGTGCGCCCCAGAACGTAGTTGAGGCCGACTACCGCGTTGACCGTGTTGAAATTGGTCCTCTGGCTAAAATTAACGGTGATTGTTCCAGGCACCACGGTTGGAGAATTGACCGAGTTGACAAAGCCGACAGAAGCATAGCCGCTGAGATCCGGCCTGATGTCGCGCGTATAGATGAAATTCAAACCGAGGCTCTTGGTGGGCACGCCGACGGTTGTAGACAGCGACTGCTGCTCCGCATACGAGCCGAAAAGCGAATAATAGTTCGGCGGCAGTACATCGCTCAACCCGGCGGTGAACAGGTGCAGGCGGTAGACGTTGCTCGACAGCCCCAAACCCGGGCTGGAAAAAGCGGTCGGCAGACCGGTCGATTGATTGACGATGGCGCCGGATGGGCTGAGGGTCGAGTTCGCGAGGTTGGATGCAAACAACTGCCCTTGCGAGGATATCCCCTGGACCAGGCTCGCCGAAAATACCATGCTGGGCGTGATGTTGACCTGGGACGACCCGGTAAATCCGTACGAACCCTGCTGTCTGCCATATTGCAGGGCGACATAGGCCGGCTGATCCGGTCCCGCGGTTCCAAGGCGGCCGCCGGCAAGCCACGTGGCCCCGGCGAACGTCGCCGCCGGCGAACCCGGGTAGCGCAGGTTCTGATAGCCGGCCCGTCCGAGCGCAGCGATCGTCGGTGTAAAGTTGTATTGGAAATCGTTGTAGGCGCTGACCTGAGTGCTTTGCGCCACGGATGATGTATTCAGTTCGGCGGCGTCCGCTGTAAAACGCGCCACCACTTTTTGAAAATCCTCGCCGGTAACGGCGATGAAGCTCCCCTCGTTCAGCGTCGTGGAAGCAAGATTATTCAGGCCGGCAACCAGCGGCGACGCAGTGACGGTGGTGTTGCCGCCATAGTTCCACGAGCTGAAAGTGTAACGCAGCTGGGTGTCGGCCACAGGCCCGAATGATTTTACCAGATACGGGGAGACAGTGTTGACGAATTGCTGAGTTTGCTGGTTTCTCGGCAATGTCGACAGATTCTGAAAGCCAAAGCCGGGCAGGGTGGTCGACTGGGTTATCAAGCTCTGCGCATCGACAAACAGCAGCTCGGGATAAATCGTGCCATGGCCGTTTGCGTAGAGGTTGCCAAAAACCTGGTTCAAGGTGGAGTTCGAGCCCGGCAGGTAAAGATATCCGCTCGCCTGACCAGTCGCGACGGCTTGCAGCCTCGGGGTGTCCACCGAGGCCGACGCGCCCCCTCCGAGCTGTGTGATGGCGGCGAATTTCCGCGGGGAATGGACGAAATTGACGTTGTCGGTAAAGGTCTCACCAAGAGATGCACTGGGCCGGATCAGGATGGCCGGCGCGGTTGGATCGGAGGCCTGCAGCGGCACGACCCCAGCATAAGGCTGCAGCCTGAGCGTGGAAGGAGAGGTTAGGGTCGGAATTTCGTTATTGACCGAATAAGGCGGCGTTGCCGGGTTCGGAAAACCAAACCCGCCGATCGACGGCGGCGGCAAGGTCTCGGGCGCTGCGCCGGGCAGCAGTGCCGGCGCGGTTGCAGCCCCGCCGGTGCCGGCCGGGCCGGCCTCGGGACCAGCGCCTGACGAGCTTGGCGCTCCCCCCTCGCTCGTCTGCGCTGCTGCCGGGATCGTTGCCGTGACGCCGGTCGACAGTAAGAACCACAGTATCAGGCCAACGTGCCGCTGCCAAAAAGCGCTCGCCTCAAGCGCTCTATGCGGGCTCGGCCGAACGTTGCTCATCGCTCCCGCCATCGGCGGAATGGTAGTTATACCCGTAAGAACCAAAATGCTCGGTGGCCAGACTGTCGCTCTTGTTCAGCAGAAGGCTGATCCGGGGACAGGCGCTCAGCGTGCTGAGCGCGGCTTCGATCTCCCCCTGCTGGGTGTTGTGCGCTTCGATGACAAACACGACTTGTCCGACCAAAGGCGCCAGCGCAGCGGCGTCACTGCTCGCCATGCAGGGCGGCGTGTCGATGATGATGTAGCGATCGGCAAGCCGCTGGGTCATCTCCTCCAACAGGGCGCCCATTTCCCGGCTCGACAGCAGCTCGGGTACATGAGGTCCGCCCCGACCCGCCGGCAGGATCATCAGATTGGGAAGGCTGGTCTGGATCAGCACTTCCGATAATTCGAGGTTTCCTCCGAGCACGTCGACGATGCCCTCTTCTCCCCCGATACCAAGGATCTTCGGCAGGGTGGAATGCTGCGTATCGACATCGACGAGCAGCGCCCTCACACTGCGCTCGGATGCGAAGGCCAGAGCGAGATTGAGCGCGGTAAATGTCTTGCCCTCGCCCGGCCGTGCGCTCGTCACCATGATCAAGCGGCTCGACCGACCGTCTGCCATAAGGTCGCTCTGCGACCAGGCAGACATCAGGTTTCGTTTGACGAGGCGGAATTCCTCCACCGTCCGCGACCTTGCCGCGGACGGGATGGCAACGCCGAAGCCGGCAAGCCTGCCGCGATCGAGCACCATTTGCCGGCCGGCGGCCGCTCTAGCCGGTTCGCCAGTCGGCTTGAGGGGCGAGACGGGCTGGACGAGCTCGGTTGCTTCCTGCTGGCGCAGCAGCGCCGCAGCTCTTTCGATCAATCCAATAGTTTCGGCCATTTAAGAGACACCCATCGTATGGAGCCCCATGCTCAGCGCGATCAAGGTTCCATAAACCGCAATCAACAGGAACGCACTCGCGCATACGCCAGCCAGTTGGATCACGGCGCGGCGCCGCGCCGTGCCGAGCGACAGCCGCGACACGCTCCCCAGAATCGGCAGCCCCAAATTGCGCAGTTGGCCGACGGTAGCGAACGAGCGGTCGATCTGCGTCAATGCCAAAGGTACGGCAATGCCACCACCGATGCCGAAGAGCAGCACCATCGACACCAGCATCGCCCGGTTGGGAGCGGCGGGGAGGATTGGCACCTGCGGCGGATCGACGATGCGGAACTGGATCTTCTCGGTCTTGGTGTCGGCGGCGTTGGCGATCTGAGTGGCTTCGCGCCGGGCCACAAGTTCCTGGTAGTTTCGCTTCAGGATCGAGTAGTCACGGTCGAGATCCTGTGCTTGCACCAGCACGCCCGGCGCCGACGCCGCGACCTTTTCGATCCGCTCCTGATCGGAGCGAGCGTCGTCGAGTCGCCGCTGCACGGCCGCGACCGCCGCCTCGGCGTCGACCAGCCTAACCTTGATCTGTTCATAGACCGTATTGGCGATCTCTCCCTTGGTCGACGCGCCGCCGGATTTTCCAGCGCCACCCGACGATTTCGACCCCTCGGCCTCGAGATGCGCGATCGCCTGCCGTGCCGATTTCACATCCGGATGGTTCTCGGTGTATTTCAGCAGCAAACCGTCGAGATTACGGCGGATCTCCTGCAGCCGCTCATCGACGGGTGCCAGCCGCCCGCCGGTAACGACCACCTGCGGTGCCCGTTCGACGCTAAGCATCGGCGGGACGGCAGCCAGCTCTTTCTGCAATGCGTCACGCTTTGTCACCGCATCTGCGAGGTCGAGTTTCAGACGGGTGACGGCGTTATGCGCCTGGTCCAGCCGGCTAAGGCTCTCGTCCCCGGAGGTTCCCGCGTCCGGGGGCCGGTTGGAGACGATATCAGGGTATTGTTGCGCCAACTCGGCTCGCCGCTTCTCGGCGGCGCGCAACTGGTCACGGTAGGAGTTGATCTCGCTGTCGAGGAAACGTTGCGCGTTGTCCATGTCGGCTCGGCTGCTTCCCGCGGTCTTCTCGGCGAAGATCGTCAACAGCGATTGAACGACATTCTTCGCCATTACCGGATCCCGGTCGCGATAGGACAGGGTCAGCAGGTTCAAGGTCACCGGCGCAACCGAGACATCGCTCGCCAGGCGCTTGTACAGCGCTTCCTTCTGCTCGGCGGTGGTCACCCCGATATCAAGATCGGTCAGCCGGACCAGCTGTTCCAGATTGGGCCGGCTGAGCAGCGTGCGCTGCATGAAATCGAGCTGACGGGTCGGATCGGTATCCGCTGCCAAGCCCCTCAGCAGCGGCGTCAACAGCGGATCGGCATTAAGATAGACCCGCGCCGTCGATTCGTACTTTGTTGGCACGAGCGCGACGCCAATCCATCCGGCGGTACAGATGAGCCAAGCCGTCGCGACTCCCAGCCATTTATGGCGCCACACTGCGTGCAGGATCGGTATGGCTTGTGGCGGTAGAAACCTCATGAACGGCTCCAACCATATGGAACGACGTCAATCATCCGTTCCGGACGATTGTGCTGCAGTCCCCCCGGTGACGACAGGCCGCTCCGGTAAAATACGGCATAGGTTAAAACAGACGTTGCGGGATAATCAGGATGTCGCCTGGCTGAAGCGCGACATTGCTCGATATGTCACCATCCCTGATCAAGTCTCTAAGATGCACCGCGTAAGTGGTCTGCGCGCCGTTGGCGGTGCGGATGATGACGCTGTCGTTCCCTGCCGCATATCTGGTGAGCCCGCCGACCGCGATCATCGCGTCGAGCACGGTCATGTCCGCGCGATAGGGAAGCGAGCGTGGTTGTGCCGCTTCGCCGACGATGCGCACCTGGTCGGGGATCGGACCAACGAAGCCCGAGACGATGACGGTGACAAGCGGCTCCCGGATGTATTTGCCTAGCCGCTGTTCGTATTCGCGGGCGAGGGCCGTCGGGGTCTTGCCGATCGCGACGACATCTTCAACGAGCGGTATCGAAACGCGGCCGTCCGGCCGCACCGGCACCGTGACTGTCAGCTCGGGGTTGCGCCAGACGAAAATGTTCAAACTGTCGCCCGGACCGATACGGTATTCGGCAGAGGGAAGTGAAGAAGCGGGCGGCGCCGGCGGCAGTTCCGGCGCGCCGCCGCATCCCGCCATCGACAACACCGCGGCGGCC
>Ga0209656_10001295_pt1 | contig 16267 bp, 15 predicted proteins | sample BogFormECP12_OM2_FD_188239 | JGI IMG/M metagenome (GOLD analysis project Ga0209656, IMG submission 188239) | Bog forest soil microbial communities from Calvert Island, British Columbia, Canada - ECP12_OM2 (SPAdes) (version 2) | ecosystem: Environmental > Aquatic > Freshwater > Wetlands > Bog ... | reverse complement strand
CTGCATTCCTACAGCGGAGATATACCTCCGAAAGAGTACGAGGAAATCTATTATAAGGCACTGGAATCTGGTAAGCTATAAGCAGGTTCGCAGACATAGCAGCCTCCAGACTCTCCGGGGCGGACCAGAACGCCCGGTTCTCCCGGGCCAGCACGGGCAGCGGCGGGTAGAGCGCCACCAGCCTTCCGCCTCGGCCCAGTCAGCGGCGAAGTGGTCCTTACCGCCCAGCCAGTAGTTATAGACCCGCGCCATGTTCGGCACGCTGGTATCGAACGCGGACGTCATCGCGAGCACCGCCCCGGCATGCCGCAGCACGACGGGCCGGGCCCTGGCCGCAGCCGCCGCCATGCCCGCCCGAGCCGCAGCATCGTGAGCCGCCATCTGAACCTGCTGCGTCTGGCCTGGCACGGGAAGCGCCGGGCGCACACAGCCGTCAGCCGCCCGCAGCCCGGGCACCCGGCTTCGGGCGGGCTGACGCGGTGATCCCATCCCGGACGGCACGGGCTATCCGGGGACGGGCCGGTCATCCCGCAGGCCAGGCAGGTAGGGACGTCGTGCTGGCCCGCGGGGACGGGCCGGGCAGGTGCGTTCATCACGGCTCCCTCACGCGCTTTCCCGCGGGGTCTGAAAGAACGCGGACCGCAGGGCGAACCGGGCGCAGCCCATGACGATGACGCCGGCCGCCACGATGCCGGCCAGCGGCCGCCGCTGTGACGCCGGCTCGTTCTGTACCGGCTTGACGATGATCCAGCCGGGGAACCCGGCGGCGGCCAGCAGGAGCACGCCGAGGATCACCGCGTCCAAGGCATTGCTGATCACGCGGCGCCGGCAGCAGGCGATGGTGGCCAGCGCGGTGAGGATGCAGGACGCGGCGGCCAGCAGGCCCGCCAGGCTCACCACCTCGCCGAAGATGGCCTGCGCGGACGTCGCCAGGATATAGGCCCACGTCGCGGCGATGATGAGCGCGCCGACCGTCACGCTTGCAGCGGCCGGGGTCTTGAACCGGGGAGATACCCGGCCGGGCAGCAGCGACAGCGTCCGGTAGCTGGCTATGCCGTAGACGATCCGGGCGGTGAGCACGATGCCGGTGCCGGTCGCCGCTGTCACGGACAGGGCGATGGCCAGGGCCATGAGCCTGGCCCGCCCGGTGCCGCCCAGCGCGGTCGCCACGTCGACCATGGCGGTGCTCGCGTTCGCCGGCAACCCGGCCGGCGACACGACGCCCTGCAGCCCCGCCTGGGCCAGGGTGTACAGGACCGTCAAGAGGGCGACGGCGTAGATAGCGGCCTTGCCGGGGTTCTCGCGCCGGTGCTTGACCTCCTCATTCACATACACCGTGCCATCCCGCAAAGAGAAGGTGCATACCGCGATGAGCAGGCCGGCCGCGAGGCTGCCCTGGCTGCCGATCCCGCTGAGGCTGAACCAGCCCCTGGTGACCGGGAAGGTGCCAGCGCGGTGGCCGAGCACGGCCAGGAGCCCCGCTACCGAGAAGACGATCAAGGTCAGGTACTCAACGGCGGCCGTCGCGATCTGGGTGCGAGCGGTTATCCGGGGTACCCGCGACCGCGATAGCGAGCATGATCAGGCAAAGCGCCGTATCGATGCCGGTACTCGCCCAGGCGCCAGCCGGGCTGGAGCCGAATACAGCCAGTACGGACGGGCCGAGCACGACGATCCCGGGCACCGGGCCGGTCACGTAGCCCGCGATCATCAGCCACCCGGTGATGAAGCCCGGGTACGCGCGGCCCGCCCACTCGAAGGAGGCACCGCAGTGCGCGCTCCACAGGTTCAGCCGGCGGTAGCTATTGGCGATGACGAGCATGGGCAACGCCGTCAAGACGAGCACCGGCCCGGAGCCGTAAGCCGACGCCACGGCCAGCGCGGCAAGCGTCGCCGCCATCGTCCCGGCCGGGGCCGAGGAGGCCATGCCGATCACCGTGTCCTGGGCCACGCCGATCGCGTCAGGCTCCAGCCGGGCCTCGATGGCCGGAGCCGAAGCGGCACCCGGCGGAACGGGTGCAGGCCGGTACCTCAATCTGGTCTCCTGTCAGATGCCTGGGGGCCGCCGCGCGGGCAGACTCCGGGCAGCGGAAAAGCAGCAGACGTCGTGCTCTGGCTTCTGCGGGATGCCGGTAACAAGACGCGGGCTCAGGGGCACCTGCCCCGGCCGCGCTGCGGTGGCGTGCCCCTAGCGGAGGGGTTTCCCCGGCACGCCACCGGGACTGCCTATCGGCTCACTGCAGTGCCTGCCAGTGCGAGCGGATCTGCTGGTCCAGCCCGTCCGGCGTGTTACCCGTGAGCACCTCGCCGGAGCTGCTGATCGCGCTCCACAGACTGTGCTCCAGGACGCAGAAGCCGTGGTAGCCGCCGTCAGCCCACGCCCGCTCCAGCTCAGCCAGGGCGGCATCCTCACCCACCTCGAACACGCCGCGCGGCTGGCTCCGGGATTGCGGCTGCCCGTCGTCGCCGATCTGCCGCCCGGCCTGACCCGCTGGAGCGGCCGTCTCCGGTGCCTGTTCCATGCGCCATGCCTCCCATCCGCATCCAAGTCGTCCAGCACTCGATGGCTCCAGGTGAGTTCGCCGGCAAGTCATGCACTCTGTGGCGCCCGTCAAGAGCGTAAGTCGCGCCGTGCTCATGGCAAAGCAAGTGCTTGAGATTGCTCGCAAACATCCTGTCATTGCCAGGTCGCGCACCATCGGGCAAGCTCCGCGTCCCTGGCGGGGAACCCGGCGTACGGGAGCGGCCGGATATCACTCCGTGTTTGCTGCGAGGTCGGCGAGCACCCGCGTGATGATCGCCCGCGCCTCAGCGCCGTAGCGCGCCACCTCGGCGAACTGGTCGAAGATCTTCCTGTAGGCCGCGATCTCGGACGGCTGGGTGAGCTTCAGCACGGCCGTGAGGTTTTCCACCCGGACCATGCGCTCGTCGTAGACGTAGAAGCCGTGCACCGGAGCGACCGTGTACTGGACCTCGAACGGGATGACACCAAACCGGATAGTGGTCAACGTCGACAGCGAAACGAGCCGGTCGAGCTGGCCGGCCATCACCTCGGGCGGGCAGAGAAGGTAACGCAACACCGCCTCGGTGACCACGAAGTGGAATCGCTTGCCGGTGCGGTAGATCACCTGCTGCCTGTTCATGCGCGCAGCTACGGCGTCATCCACGTCGTCGGGGGCGCCGGTGTCCTCCAGGCGCTCGGCAAACCGGTAGCGGGCGTACTCGGGCGTCTGCAGCAGGCCTGGCACGAAGACCGACTCGAAGTTTCGGGTGAGATCGGTCGCCGCCTCGATCTCGGCGAGTTCTTCCTGGGCGGTTCGCTGGCCGACGCTGAACATCCGCCGGAACTCCAGGTACTGTCCCTCCAGTGAGCGCAATGAGGCGACCAGTTCGGCCGCCAGCTCAGGCCGGGCGCAGGCCATCGACCACGCCTCTATGTCAGCCTCCGACGGCGTCTGCTTGCCGCCCTCGACCTTGGAGACCTTGCTCGGATGCCAGCCCTGCAACTCCGCGAGCTGGCGACCCGTCAGGTGAGCGTCATGACGCAACTCGCGGAGCCGAAGGCCGAGCGCTTCCCGCGCGCGTTGGAAACTCGACACCTAGGAACCGGCAAACTCCGCGTACGGAATCGCGTGATGCCACGCCACGTCGCGGTAGTAACAGTGCCTGACCACGAGCATGGGATCGTCATGGATCTCGGCCCCGAGCAGGGCATCGTCGTCGCTGAACCGCAAGATGCCCACCCTGGTGGAATCGATCAGCCAGAAGTCATAGTCGGGCAAGTCGAGATCCTTCGCCTGGTCGCGTGGCAGGTAGCGGATGTCCTCGCCCGCCGCGGCGCTGAGCCCTGCCAGGAGCAGTCCGAAGCGAATGTAGTCGGTGTGCGGCTCGCTAACGACGCGGACCCGGGTCATCCGCTTTCCCTCGGCCGCCCAGCGGCGCTGCAACTCCTCCCAGTCCTCATACCAGTCACCGATCGACTCACCGGCCAGGAACCGCTGCAGCGGCTCGGCTTCGCCGGGCTCGTTATACCGGTCCCGGACTTCCAGCCGGAATGCAGTGTGCTGGTACCCGCGGACGAATCCTCTGAAGTCCGGGCCCGTGACGAGTTCCGTCACCCATCACCCCTGAGCGTAACGGAGCAACCCAGCGGGGATCTCCACATAGAACTCGTCCTCCCGAACGTCAACCAGCCCGGCGATGGCTTCCGGATCGGTGATGCGCTTGCCCTGCACCACGTAGGTGCCTCGGTCGGTGGCATACAGTGCCGGGCATCCCTCTTTGCCGGACTCGGTCCCGAGTAGCCGCAATTGCATGCGGGCCTTCCCTTCTAGATTGCTGGAATAATCACTTATGATGCTGCGAGATGCGGCGGATTTCGTCAAGGGCAGACTTATCTCACCTGTGGAGCACCACAGCACTGCGCATACCGGGCAGTCAATCGATGACACCAGAGCAAGCTCCGGTAAGTCCGGGAGGAGAGCTGGAACATGGACTGATCTTCGTCGCAAAGGACCCTGACTCGGTGCCTGACGGCTCTCCAGCCTTGTACCGCACGGACCGCAAGTCGTGGATCGTGCAAGGCTGGGCAGTCACCGACCCTGCGGCGCTGGCCGCTTTGAACCTCCCGGAGGGCGAGACATGCGTTGAGATACCCGACCGTCTGATCCCGTACTTCCAGACCCGAACCTGATGCGCACTTCCAGCCTTGATGAACTGCGCCAGCTCTGCCGCGGCATCCGGAAGTCGTTTGTGCACCTGGAAACACGTGACTCCTACGGCACCGAGACTGAACTTCCGCATCTGGCCAGATGGCGCCGCGGCGAGCCCGACGACTACGCCTGGCTGGAACGGTGGCTGGAGATGCTCCGCGAGCACCGCACCGCAGGCCGCACCTGCCGCCGCGCCCGGGTGGTGTCCGAACCGCTGAGCGAGTACCAGCAGTGGGTGCTCAGCTCCGCTGCTCTGTTCGCCGGCGCAGGCGAGGACATCGGTTACGTGCCGCGTCCCCGGCTGACCATGACATCGTTGCCGGGCAGCGGGGACTTCTACGTCTTCGACGCCAGCCTGGTCATGTTCCTGCACTACGCCGGGAACGGCACCAACACCGCATTCGAGATCACTGACGAGCCGCAAGCCACCCGTGCCTGCCAGGAAGCATTCGAAAGCGCCTGGCAGATAGCCACCCGCTTCGTGAGTACCGTCCCGCGTAGCCCGACAACTCAGGCCCGCAGGGAACTCGGTCTCCGGCTCCGCCAGATCCGCAAGACCGCAGGACTGACCGGCCAGATGCTCGCCGACGCGACCGGTCAGCACTTCACCCGGATCAGCCGGATCGAGAATGGAGCCCAGCCGCCCACCGACCGCAACATCCAGGACTGGTGCACCGCCTGCGGCGCCGAGGATCAGATCCCCGATCTGGTCGCCACCGCCCGGGTGGCCGAGTCCGCTTACCTGGACTGGGCCAGGCAGTCCCGGGCCGGCTTGAAACATCTCGGCACCCTGCATTCCATCGCCACGTACCGCCGCACCACCACCTTCCGCATTCACGAGCCGATCGTGCTGCCTGGGATCTTCCAGACCGAGGCCTACATCCGGCGAATGCTCGCCTACTGGTACGACTTCCTTCACGCCCCGGACGACACCGATGCCACGGTGGCCATGAAAGCCGAGCGCACCGCCATCGCGCTCAGCCCGGCCAAGCGCATCGACGTCGTCCTTGGCGAGCAAGCCTTGCACACCAGGTACGGCAGCCCTGCCGAGCACGCCGGCCAGCTCAGCCACGTACTGTCGCTGATGCGGCTGCCCTTCGTATCAGTCGCCGTCATCCCGGCTGGCATCCAGCGGCGCGCGATCGCCACCATCGGATTCTGGATCTTCGACGAAAATGCCGTCGCGCTCGAAACCCCCACTGCGGCAATCAAGATCACCCGGCCGAACGAGATAGCCCAGTACGCCGCCATGTTCGGCCACCTGCACCATGAGGCCGTGCACGGTCATCAAGCTCGTCAGCTGATAGCCGTCATCCTGGCCGGCCTGTGAACACGCAGAACCAAGCCCGGATCATAGGTGCGGCGCGTTTATCCAGTCCATTGCCCGGCTGTCAACCGGTCAGGGCTGGCCAGGATGACGGCCGCTGCTGCGCCGGTCATGTACGGGCCGGACGGGATGCGGCTCTTTCTGGTCGCTGCTGGCGGCGGCGAGCACGAAGGGATACCAGCCCGGTCGCGAAGGGCCCCGCGCCGGGCCAGCCGAGGAACATGCCCAGGACCCCGGCCGGATGGCCTCACGTTTCCCCAGCCGGTCCCCGGCGGGTACAGGCAGGCGAGCGCGAGGTGGAGCCCCCCTGCCAGCGCGGCCCCGCTCCCAGCCTGGCGCAGGCGTCTCGTCAGGCGTCTGGTCCGGCGTCTGTAAGACTTCCGTAAGCACGTTCCGTGTCGCTGCGGCTGCAACGGGTGCAAATTAGGCGAGAGCGCGGAGCCTGCGCAGATCGTCCCCGCCGGATAACTGACCAGCCACGAGCAGACGTCATGGGAGAAGCCCATGGGACGGAAACGACGAGTTCTGACCCCGGAGCGGTCAGCTGTCCACCGCTGGGGCTCGGAACTGCGCGCCCGCCGGGACCAGTGCGGGCTTTCCCTTGCCGGGCTGGGCCGCCTGGCACTGTACGACGCCAGTTACCTGGGCCGTCTGGAGCGCGGTGACCAGTTCGCCACGCTCGCGGTCGCGGAGGCCTGCGACCGGGTCCTCGGTGCCGGGGGCGAGCTGGTCAGGTTCTGGCATGCGGCTGACCGTGAACGCCGCCACGCGGATGGTCCCGGCGCGGGCGCGGTCGGCCAGGCAGCTAGCGGCGGCCGGCCCGTCGATGACGCAGATCTGCAGCTTGTCACGGTAATGCCGCTGCACGCTGTCACTGCCATGTACGGCGAGCAGGGCTGCGGGCCCGGTTCGCCGCTGACGACCGAATCAATCGCCAGGCTTATCGCCTCAATCGTCTGGCCCTTCGATTCCCTGGCTCTTCGCCTGTTCAACCAGAATCCGGGCTCCCGGAGGAGGGTTCTGCCAGGTATTCACGGTGACGTACTCATGATCAACCGCCGCACCTGTTTCCCCGACCATGTCGCGCACGTTGCTCATGATCAGCGCCCGGACATATGGGTCGATGTCATTGGGGAGGATAAGCAGCAAGTCGTAGTCGCTGTCTGGCCTGGCGAGCCCGGTAGCCCGCGAGCCGAACAAGATGACCCTTGCCTCCGGGCACAGTGCTTGAGCGCCCTGGCGCACCCTGGTCAGGAGCTGCTGATCGGCGCCGCTTAGCGCAGCCCATCCGATGCTGGCCGGGACCGGCGGGGGAGACCACCCGGCAGGCGGGGAAGACGCGGCGAGGGCTTCAAGACGGTCGACGACAGCGGCGCAGATGCCGATGATGGTGCTCAAGTCCAAATCAGCGTGTGAGCGTCCCGCGTCGTTCCACACAGTGCGGATAACTTCGACGTCAGCCGGCTGAAGGTGCACTGTCATGGAGGGATCGAAGTATCTCCGAACTTTCGGAGCGAGCACGGGGAAACCCCATGCTACGAAGACGCCCTGGACCGCGTACTCAAGGGCTCAGGGCTCCTGACATAGCGCAAAAGATCATGTAGTGCCCTGGTGTTCTTTGACCTCGTATCTCAGGGTGAGCTTGGTGCCGGGGTAGCGCGTGCTGGTGGTGTTGAGCTGGTTACAGAGGGCGGCGAGGGCGCGGGTGCGACGGGGTGCTGATAGCGGGTCCAGGCGGATGGTGAGGTCCGCGGGGCGGGGGATGATGTCGCCGCTGGTGGTGAGGGCCTCGCGGATCAGGGCGTATGCTTCGTCGCCGGCGCGGGCGTAGCCGCTGTCCAGGGCGCGGGCGAGGATGGTCTCGGCGTTATAGGCGGCCATCCGGATGGCGTGGGTGATGAGCTTGGTCTCGGTGTCCAGGCGGACCATGTCCGGGTTGTGCTCGGACAGCGGGATCTTGGCGGGGATGGCCCTGGCGGCGGCTTGGGCGTCTTCGAGCTTGCGGCGTGCGGTGGCGACCGGGACGTCTAGCTTTGCGAGCATCTGGTTGGTGATGACGACGGCGGGCTGGCCGGGCGCGGGGCTGCGCAGGGCGGTGAGCTTCGCATCGCGGGCGCCCTGGGCGGCGGCCAGGTTCTTCTTCGCGGTCTTGACGGCGGCTGCCGCTGCCTTCTTCGCCGGGCTGGGGACCTTGCGGTCGGGGTCCTCGGCGGTGACGGCGTAGGTGTCCAGTGCGTCCAGGGCGAAGCAATCGCGGCCAAGGAGGTAGTTCTCCTCCCGCCACCGTGATCCCATCCGGTAGATCACGTCAGCGGCGGGCAGGTCACCGGCCTGGCGGTCGGTCAGGACGTGGACCTGCTTGCCCTTGTCCAGGCGGGTGACCTGCCGCAGCCTGACCGTCTCCCCTTTGCGGCCGCCTTTGGCGATGGCCAGCCCGGCGGCGGACTCGGCCAGCTTGTACTCGCGGGCCCGGCCGTCGTCGCCGGTGTGGGTGACGGTGACGGTGCTGAACTGGTCGGCGGGCAGGTCCGGGATGTCCTTGCCAGGGCTGGCCTTGCGGTAGGTGAGCAGGTGGAACCCGGCGTGGATGATGTCGGCGAACAGGTCCGGGGACCAGCCGCCGCGGTCGAAGCACAGCGTGGGCCTGGCGTCCTGCCCGGCGATCTGCCGGAGCCCGGGCAGCAGTTCCTTGATCTGCGCGGCCAGCGAGGATGACGGCTCGGCCATGACGACCAGCAGCGGGTCCCCGGCGCCGTCGGTGACCCAGGTCTCCTCGGTAGCGGGGCCGGGGAACTTCAGCCGCGCGACGTGCATCTTCTGCACGTCGCGCTTGCCGAAGTACGCCCTGGTGTGCCCGTCGGTGTACATGATGGCGAGCTCGTCCGGGCGGGCCTGGGCGCGGCGCTGCGCGATCGCCATCTGCAGGTCCGCGGCCTTCCCGGCGGCGGCGAGCTCGCTGATCTCGCGGCGGATCGTCTTGACTTCCGGGGCGCGGTCCAGGCCCAGGACCCGGCCCATCGCCGGCGGGGGGACGCGGGTGGCGCCCTCGGCGCGGGGCTCGCGCAGCAGCGCCTGCAGCACCAGGTGGACCAGGACTGCGTCCAGGCTGTAGTACCCGTCGCGGAGCCGCCCGTAGACCTGGCGGGCGCAGGCCAGCAGCCCGGTCTGCTGAAGGGCGGGAAGGGCGAGCAGCAGCCCGGCCAGCGGGTAGCGGGCGCCGGGGATGAACGCCGGGGCGGCGCCCTCGCCGAGCAGCCCGAACCTGGCCAGCGCCCGCTCGCCGTCCCGCGGCACCGGGTCCGGCAGCACCGGCAGCGCGCCGCCCGGCTCCCCGGCGGATGCCGCCTGGCCTGGTGCTTCCTGCGCAGGCTCCGCAGCCGGCGGCCCGTCAGCGGGCTCCCCGGCAGCTGGCGCCTCATCTTGCGGGGCCGGCTCCACGGCGCTGGCGGCGCGCAGCACGTTGCGCACCGATGTCTCCGATACCCCGGCCGCGGCGGCGATGGCGGCCTTGCGCATCCCCTGCCCGTCCAGCTCCCGGATCTTCGCCACCACCGGCGTCGTCAGCCTGGAGGGGCGCTGCGGCCCCTTCGGGCCGGAGACCAGGGCCGCGACCCCGCCGCCGGCCAGGTCCTTCCGCCACCGCCACAGGGTCAGCGGGATCACCCCGAACCCGGCCGCCACCTGCGCCTGCCTCGCGGCCTTCAGCTGCCACAGCTGCACCGCCGCCAGCCGCCGCGCCGCCTCGTCCCCCGCGTCCCACGCGAACGTGGCCAGCCCGTGCACCCAGACCACGCCGCCGCCGTCCGGGCCGTCCACCACGCCAACCCCCGGCGCGAACTCCCTGGCGTTCCCGGGCAGCAGCGGCAACGGCAGCTGGGTCAGCATCCCGGCCATGATCCCACCTCAGTCAGCGGCAGTAAACCTTTCATCTATTTTTGCGGACCAGCGGCGCGATGACGCGGAACGACACGCCGGAAAACACGGAAAAGTCCAGGAAATCTGGCCTATGACGCTCCGTAAGCGAGCCGCTATGTCAGGAGCCCTGGGGCTGCCCTCGCGCATCAGGCAGGTCCCCCGGGAGAACGGCACGGTCTGGAGACAGGACTCAAGTTCTGGCATCCCGATGTCTTCCAAGCGCTGATGGCCAGGCTCTGCGGCCATGCCGATCTCCCTCCTTCTCAGCAGGACACGAACGAGCCCGAGTCCCGCCCTTCCCACAGCTCACGGAGCGTGTCGGCGGCGAACCGCTCCTTGCTGACATAGGCAATCGCCCCGCTGGCCGCGGCCCCGAGGGGAAGATCGGTGGCGTCGTGGGTCGAGCACAAGATGACGACCACCTCGGGATGGGCGGACGTGATCCGGCGAGTTGCCTCGATCCCGCTCATCTCCGGCATGTTGATGTCCATCAGCACCAGGGCCGGGCGCAGTTCGTCGACGAGCTCGATCGCCTCGGGGCCGCTTGACGCCTCGCCCGCGAACTCGAAGCCGTCGAGGCGGCGCAGCACCGCCCGGGCGGCCAGGCGGAACGGCGCCTGATCATCCACCACGAGCACGGACCGCGGGTTGGTCACGGATCCAGCTTCGCATGATCCGTGGCCGCCGCCGAGGGTGCTGCCATCCGGAGGAAGGTGAGGCCAGCCTCCCCGCCGGAACAGGGCGGAAAGGTCACCTCGACTCCATCTGGCTCAGATAAACCAGCACCGCCTTGACCCGGCGGTTGACGTCCTTCTCCTCGGACAAGCCCAGCTTCGCGAAGATCGAGTTGGTGTGCTTTTCCACCGCTCGCTCGCTGACGGACACGGCGGCGGCGATGGCGGAGTTGCTCTTGCCCTGGGCCATCTCGGCGAGGATCTGCGACTCCCGCGCGGTTAGCGATGACAGGCCGGAGGTGCGCTCCAGCGAGCGTGCCCGCACCAGCTCATCAACGACCATGTGGTCGATCACCGACCCGCCCTGCGCGACGGCGCGGATGGCCCGCGCGAGCTCGTCCACGCTGCCGACGTGCTCCTTCAGCAGGTAGGCCCGCCCCGCCGAGCCATGCTCGAGCAGCTTCACCGCATACCCGGGAGCGGCGTACTGGCTCAGCACCACCACGCCGATCCGCGGGTGGTTCTCGTGCAGCCAGGCGGCGGCGCGGATACCTTCGTCGGTTCCTGTCGGCGGCATCCGGATGTCGGTGACGACTACGTCGGGAACCTGCTCTTTCACCAGCGCCAGCAACTGCGGTAGGTCGGACGCCACGCCGACAAGCTCGAAATCCTCGTTGGCGGCCACCAAGCGGGAGACGCCCTCCCGCAGGAGCACGTTATCCTCAGCCAGCGCGACCCTGACCATATTCATAGGGCGGATATCGTATCGCGAAGAATCCGTATGAAACACCACTAGCGTGCGGGCAACAGCAAAATCGGTGGTGCTAGGTACACGATCAACCGCGTGGCAGCATCCTTGGCGGGCGCTGCGCGCTGAGCCTACAGTCGGCGCATGCGATACGAAAGCTGCGTCACGTCATTGTCCTGGATCCCGTCCGAGGCGGTCACCGGCGGAACCCGGGCGGCCTTCGATGCCGGGGCTACCCACTACGATGATCCGCCGCCCGGGGAACTCGGCGACGTCGAGGAGCTGCGGGCCGGGGACCGGTTCCGCTTCGCCAACGTGCTGCAGGGGTGGATCGAGGTGGATGACTCGGGCCGGATCACCGGTTCCGGCTACGGCGAGGACAGCGGTGGCCTGATGGGCTCCACCGCCGTCCGCCTGGCCGGGCTGCAGTACCGGTTCCAGGCGGTCCAGTTCCCCGATCTCCGGCGTGACCCGGAACAGGGAGACGGCTGGGTCCGGTTCGTCCAGACGGTCGGCGGCCGGACCGGGCTGCCCGCGCCGCGCCGGGTGCGGCGGCGCCCGTTTGTCCAGTGGCAGGCTCCGACGGTGTGGACGACGCTGTCGCTCACCCTGCACGCCGACGGCCACGCCGAGTTCGACATGAGCGGGGCGAGCCCGTTTCCCCGGCACTGGCTCTATGGCGGCGACGGTCGGCTGGCGCGCAAGTCCGGCCTGGCCGACTTCAAGGACTGGTACCGCAAGTCGTTCGGCCGGCAATGCCCGTGGGGCGACGAGGACTCCCCGGTGCTGGTCACGCAGGTCGAGACCGCGCTGGAGCGCGCGCTATCGGTGCAGCTGATGCACGGCGGCGCCAAACCGAGAATCGACCGGGTCCCGGCCGGCGCGACGCTGGTCCAGCAGGGACAGCCGGGGGCGGATGTCTACCTGATCCTGGATGGCGTCATCCGGGTCGAGCGGGACGGGGAGCGGCTGGCCGAGTACGGGCCGGGGGCGCTGCTGGGGGAGCGGGCTCCCCTGGAGAGCGGCACCCGCACCGCCACCCTGGTGGCCGTCACGCCGTGCTGCGTGGCGGCGGTCGACGGCGGACAGCTGGAGCACTCGGCCCTGCAGGAGCTATCAGGCGGCCACCGGCGCGAAGAAGCTGGCGAGGCTTAATCGGTGCGACTGCACTTCTGCGGTGTCCGCGGGTCGACTCCGGCACCCGGCGCGGACTTCGTCCGGTACGGCGGCCACACCTCGTGTGTGGCCGTCGCCCATGACCCCGCTGCCCCGCCGACACTCATCCTGGACGCCGGCACCGGGCTGCGCCAGGTCACCGCGCTGCTGGCCGGCCAGCCGTTCACCGGCACGATCCTGCTTACCCACCTGCACTGGGACCACGTCCACGGGCTGCCGTTCTTCGGCGCCGGTGACCGCGAGGACGCCAGCGTCACGCTGCTGCTACCGGACCAGCAGGACGGGACCAGCGCGGAAGAGGTGCTGGCCCGGGGCATGTCGCCGCCTCATTTCCCGATCCGGCCCGCCGACCTGCGCGGCAGCTGGAGGTTCGGGACCATCTCCCCAGGCCAGCTCAACGTGGACGGGTTCACCATCCAGGCGCGCCAGATCCCGCACAAGGGAGGCCGGACGCTCGGGTACCGGGTCAGCGACGGGCGATCGGTCCTGGCTTACGTCACCGATCACTGCCCGACCGCGCTGGGGCCCGGGCCAGACGGATGGGGCGAGTACCACCCCGGTGCCGTCGAACTGGCCGCGCGGGCAGACGTGCTGGTGCACGATGCCCAGCTGCTGGCCGAGGAGGTGGCCGAACAGGCGGCGTTCGGCCATGCCGCCGCCGAATACGCCGTAGGCCTGGGCCGCCTGGCCGGGGCCCGCCAGGTGGTGCTGTACCACCACCGGCCGGACCGCACGGACGACGCACTCGACCAGCTAGCACAACGGTTCGCGGCCTCGCCGGTGCCGGTCACGGTCGGCGCAGAGGGCCGGATACTCGATGTGTGAGGCCCTGACCGTCCCGATTTCTCATTTTCATCCCGAACGGCCGGACTGCGTGCCTCAGGATTACGCTCAAAGCCATCCGAGGGAGGCGCATGCTCGAGGACCTGGAGTTCGACGACGCCGACTCGCCCGCGATAGGCCTGGTGCCGCCCGGCGTCTCGTGGGACGAGGTGCGAGATCACATCAAGATCGCACATCATCATCTCCTGGTGCCCTCGGCCGACGGCGATGACTATTCGGGGGCCTACTGGACCGGCACCGACATGGCCGTGGTCGAAGACCTGGGACCGGACCCGGAGGAGGCGATCGACGAGTTCCGCGTCTTCCTGCAAGAGCACGGCGAAACCTGACCCCCTGTTGCCTCTGTTCCGCCTGGTGCGCGAGATGATCGGCTTGTGTCCGATGACGAGCGGGAGTCACAAGCGCGTGCGGTGGAGCGGCTGACCTTCTTTTCCGATGCGGTGGTCGCCATCGCGATCACGCTGCTGGCCATCGAGCTGCCGGTGCCCGAAGGCGGCACGGTATCGCAGTTCTGGTCGTCGGTGCGAGGCGACGCCGGCCACTATGCGGCGTCGGGCTGTCGATCCCGGTCTTCTTCGCCACGACCTACGGGTGGGTGTTGTGGATCGCCATTCCGCTGCTGGCGGCCGGGCTACGCCTTCTCAGCCGCCGAAACCCTCCCCGCCACGGGGCCACCTGACCGCCGTCGGCACGCCTGTTCGACCTCCTGAACGAGCTCCGGTGGAGGTGGCGGCGGCCCGTCCGCGAGCCGGTCCGCGACGCAGTTGATCACGCTCCAGACACGGGAGTCGGCCCAGTAGCCGGAATGCTTCTGGGGGGAGGGCGGCGGCTGCCCGTAGACGTAGTAGCACTCGGCCGGGTCGAGAAACTCGGTGTCCACGCGGTCTTTGCCGATGCGCAGCTCCGGCCCGACCGATCCGCCGATGGGGTCGGTCGGGTAGTAGAAGTTGCGCCAGTCGGTCAGCCGTCCCACCTGGCCTGGCTCCAGCGGCGTGAGCAGCTCGTGGTCGACATAGGCAGGAAAGCCCCAGCTGTACAGCTTGCACACCGGGGAGCCGAACGTGATCAGGGCCGGGTAGTCACCCTCCGGACGGCACCCGGGCTGGACGACCGCCGCGGTGGCGAGCACCGCGCCCTGGCTGTGCGCGACCAGCATGACCCGGCCGCCGTTGTCGTGCAGCCACCACATCCGGCGCTGCAATTCGGGCACTGCCCGTTCCGTATAGCAGGGAGGCGACAGCGGGTGGTAGGACCGCGGCCAGAAGGTACCGACGTCCCACAGCACCCCGATCGTGCGCCGCTTAGAGGGGTCGCCCCAGGCCGAGTACAGGAAGGCCATCAGCGCCGGCAGCGCCAGGCCAGCGAAGAACACCCCGAGGTTGCGGATGAGGACCGGCGGCTGCACGTGAAACTGCCAGACAAACCCGGCCATGACCAGCTGCGCACCGATGATGCCCCACAGCAGCCAGGTGGCATCGTGCGACGCCTCGCCCACGAACTGCGCCCGGGCGATCGTCCGCTCCCAGTGCTTGCTGTTGCCGTCATCCTCGGACACCTCGTCCCCGGGCGGCGGGAACGGGCTGAGCCCCGACCAGTACCAGTGATTGTCTGGCTCGGTCAGCCGATCCCTGAAGGCCGCGGCCTCCTTACGGTAGTCCTCGGCCGTGTCGTGGGGCAGCTGATGGGTCAGCAGCCACCGACCGCCCTCGATCAGCCCGAATGCCAGGATGGCGAGCACGGCCGCCCACACCAGCAGCGGAACGCCCGACGTGATCACGTACGGGAGGTAGATCTTGCCCTGCGGCCGCGACAGGGCGTCGGCGGCGTCGCTGGTCACCGGACCCACCAGGTGCGCCACCCAGATCTCCGCGCCGAGCAGGACGGTGTTCAGCACACTAAAGCCCAGCATCAGCGTGACCCAAGATCCGCCGATCAGCGTTCCCTGGCCGCCGGTCAGGCCGAGCAGCATGGAGATCAGCGCGACGGCTACCACCACCGCGATCGCCAGCGTCGTCCAGCCGATCACGCCGGCCATCCCCGGCAGTTCCGCCGCCCGGGGCGTTGGCCCGCCCGGCTGCAGCCAGGCGAAGACGCCAGCGGCGATCAGGGCCGCGGCCCCCGGCACGAGCAAGTACACCATCCAGCCGCGGAGCTTATCGGCCAGCGCGCTAACGGCCGTGCGGCTACCGTCCGGTGCGTCCTTGGGCGGGGTGCCGAGGGCGTCCAGGCAGATGTAACCGACCCCGAGGGCGACCGTCACCCCGCCCAGGCCTATCGCGATCCACCCCAGGGCGACGACGTGCGGTGATCCGGTGACAGTGAGCGCCTTGGTGGTGACGCCGAGCACGATCGCGAGGAATCCCAAGATCACGGCGAGATGCAGCCAGGTGACGAGTCTGACGCTACCTTCGCCGTCCCAGAATTCGTCGTCGGCCAGGCCCTTCTTGAGCGCGGCCGCCGTGATCTTCCTGGCCGGCTTACGCTTCTTCGGCTCAGGCTCTACCTTGTAGGGCGGCCGCACGGCTTCGTACCGCCATGTCATGCTGGCCAGCCAGGTCAGCGCCAGCACGAACAGCACCGGCACCAGGACCCCGAGCGTGACCTGGCGGGCCGGATAACCGGCGACGAAATGCCAGCCTAGCGGCGCGAGCCACCACTGATGCCGGGCGATGCCAGCCCGCGTCGTCTGATAGGCATTGACGTCGGCGCTGATCATCACCGCGATCAGGGCCGCGTTCACGGTCAGCGCCAGCCCGCCCAGCCCGGCGGCCAGCCGGTGCAGCCGGAACCGCCAGGCCGACTCGCGGGTCCTGACCGAGCACATCCAGCCCGCCAGGTTGCCGAACAGGAACGGCAGCAGTGCCAGCCACAG
>Ga0209656_10001294_pt1 | contig 16277 bp, 14 predicted proteins | sample BogFormECP12_OM2_FD_188239 | JGI IMG/M metagenome (GOLD analysis project Ga0209656, IMG submission 188239) | Bog forest soil microbial communities from Calvert Island, British Columbia, Canada - ECP12_OM2 (SPAdes) (version 2) | ecosystem: Environmental > Aquatic > Freshwater > Wetlands > Bog ... | reverse complement strand
CTCACCCACCCAGCCCCGTGGGCTGGGTCCCCCCTCTCCCGCACTGCGGGAGAGGGGCTTTGAGATTGTGCGCTTTGCCGCCCCTCTCCTGCACTGCGGGAGAGGATGCCGAGCGCAGCGAGGCGGATGAGGGCTACGCGCCATCACACGCGCTCGATCCGTCGCCGCCCGAAGATGCCTTCGGGACGGATCATCAGCACCGCGATCATCAATACATACGGGGCAAAGTCCTTGGTGCCGCCGCCGACATAGGGGTCGAGGTAGCCGGCGGTCAGATTCTCGACAATCCCGACGATGAGTCCGCCAACGACGGCACCGACGATCGAGTCGAGTCCGCCGAGGATAACCACCGGAAACACCTTGAACCCGACCAAGGCAAGCTGGTTGTCGATGCCGAGCATGGCCCCCCAGACCACGCCGCCGAGCGCCGAGACGATGCCGGCCATAGCCCAAGCGAGCGCAAAATAGCGCCGCACGTCGATCCCCATCGCCATCGCGACTTGTTGGCTGTCGGCGACCGCCCGCATCGCGATGCCAGTCCGGCTCTTCAGAAAAAACCAGGTGAAGGCGGCGAGGAACACGAGGCTCACTCCCGCTCCGACGAGCTGGACCGGCGGCAGCATGACCGGGCCGAGGAAGATAGGCTCGTCGCTGACCGGCATGACGATAGCCCGCGTCCCGGCGCCAAACGCCAGCGTGGCCGTTCCTCTCAGCACAGCGGCGAGCCCGATCGTCGCCATGACGACGGCGATGACCGGCCGGCCGATCAGTGGCCGCAACACGATCCGCTCGAGCCCGAAACCGAGCGCCACCATGCCAGCAACGGAGAGCAGTGCCGAGATCCAGAACGGGGCACCCGCGAGATCGGCAGCGCCCGCGGCGATGAAGCCGGCGAACATGACGAATTCGCCTTGCGCGAAATTGATCGCGTCCGTCGCTTTGTAGATCAGCACGAACCCGAGCGCGATCAGCGCGTACATCAGCCCGATCATCACGCCGTTGGTCAGCAGGACCAGCGTGAACTGCCACTCGAACTCAGGCATCGATACGCTCGGGCACGGGGGGACTCGGAACCGTCCCCCCTTTCGAGCCCGGCGTCTTAGGCATAGGCCGGCTCGCGCGCCGGCTGCAGGGCTTCCGCCACATTATCAATTGCAATCGTGGAATTGAGGATTGCCTTACGTCCGTCCTCGTAGGTGATCTCGGTCGAGAGCTCGATTTGGTCTTTGCCGCCGTACAAGGCCTCGACCACAGCGGCGTATTTTTCGGCGACAAAGCGGCGGCGGATCTTGCGCGTGCGCGTGATTTCGTTGTCGTCGGCGTCGAACTCCTTGTTCAGCAACACAAAACGGCCGATGCGCGAGGCGGGCAACGAGGCATTGCATTTCCTGATCTCGTCGCGGATCAGCTCCCGCACCTCGGGCTTGGTGCTCAGATCCTGGAACGAGGTGTAGGCAAGATTGCGCCGTTCCGCCCAATTCCCGACGGTGCCGAGATCGATCGCGACAATGGCCGCGACGAATGGGCGCTGGTGTCCGAAGACGATCGCTTCGCCTATAAACGGGCTGAATTTCAGCTTGTTCTCGACGAATTGCGGGGCAAAGGTGGTGCCGTCTCCGAGCTTGCCGACATCCTTGGCGCGGTCGATGATGACAAGATGCCCGCGCTGATCGACATGCCCGGAATCGCCGGTGCGGTACCAGCCGTCCGCCGTCAGCGTCTCCTCGGTGGCCTCGGGCTGCTTGTAATACCCCTGGAATACCCCGTTTGATCGGATCAGCACTTCACCCTCCTCGCTGATCCTGACCTCGGTGCCCGCCAAGACCGGGCCGACCGTGTCGGGGCTTGCCTCGCTGTCGGGTTGCAGGGAGGCGAGACCGGAAAGCTCGGTCGAGCCCCAGACCTGCTTGAGATTGACGCCGAACGAGCGGAAGAAGCGGAAGGTGTCGGGACCCAGCGGCGCCCCGCCCGTATAGACTAAGCGGGACCGGCGAAAGCCCAGCTGATCGCGGACCGGCGCGTAGACCAGGAATTCCCCGAGCGCCAAGCCGAGCCGCATCGCCGGCGACGGCTCGCTGTTCTCCGACCTGCGTTGCTCGGCTCGCTCGGCCAGACGCTGGAAATATGCGAACAGCCGGCGCTTCAACGGCGACGCGTCGGCCGCACGGAGCCTCAGCGAGGTCAGCAGGTTCTCCCAGATGCGCGGCGGCGCGATGACGACAGTCGGTCCGAGCTCGCGCAAATCACGCTGCACGGTTTCCGGGCTTTCCGGGCAGTTGGCAGTGAACCCGACCAACAAGACGAGCACCAGCGACAGCAACGAATCGCCGATCCATGCCATGGGCAGGTAGCACAAGATCTCGTCGTCGGCTCCGAGGTGCTCAGCTGCGGCGAACGCCTCGGCAGCGCTCAACAGATTGGCGTGCGACAGCATCACGCCCTTGGGGTTCCCCGTGGTGCCCGAGGTGTAGTTGAGCAACGCCAGATCGTCGGGCGCACCCTTGTCGATCTCGCTCTCGAAATATTCGGGGTGCGCGGAACCGAAATCACGGCCCGCAGCCTGCACTTCTTCGAACGATTTGAGCGACGCCTTCTGATAGTGCCGCATGCCGCGCGGATCGTCATAGATGACGAGATCGAGGCTGGGCAGCCTGTCCTTCAGCGACAGTATCTTGTCGACCTGCTCCTGATCCTCGGCGACGATTACGGATGTCTCGGCGTGGTTCAGCACGTGAACGAGCTCGGCGGCGATCGAGTCCTGATAGACCGGCACGGCCACGCCGCCGAGGCATTGCGCCGCGAGTTGCGCCCAATAAAGCCGCGGGCGGTTGTCGCCGATCACCGCCAGTTTGTCACCGCGGCGGAAGCCGTGCGCAGCAAGGCCGAGAGCAAAGCCACGCACCTCCTGGCAATACCGGGCCCAGCTATAGGTCTGCCAAATGCCGCGGTCCTTTTCGCGCAGCGCCGGCCGTTCGCTCATCGTCTCAGCATTGCGGATCAACAAGCGCGGCAGCGTTGTGCGGGTCGTCATTCGGCGGCTTCCCTGCGTTGTCTGGTGGCACCGAGATAGGCGTGGATCACCTCGGGATTGCGCTGCACTTCACTCGGGCTGCCCTCGGCGATCTTGCGGCCGCGATCGAGCACGGCGACGTGCTCGGAGATGTCCATCACCACTGCCATGTCGTGCTCGATCAGGATGACCGTCGTGCCCCATTGCTGGTTGATCTCGAGGATGTAGCGGGCCATGTCCTCCTTCTCTTCCTGGTTCATGCCGCCCATCGGCTCGTCGAGCAGCAGAACCTTGGGGTCGAGGGCCAGCGCACGCCCCAGTTCGACGCGCTTTCTGAGGCCGTAGGCAAGCCCGCTGGTCGGTTGCTTGCGCAGGTCCTCGAGCTCGAGGAACTCGATCAGCTCCTCGACCCGGGCGCGGTGCGCCACCTCCTCCCTTTGCGCCAAGCCCCAATACACAAAAGATGACAACACCCCGGATTTCATCAGCACGTGGCGGCCCAGCATAATGTTGTCGAGCACCGTCATGCCGCTGAACAACGCGATATTCTGAAACGTACGGGCGATCCCCATCGCGGCGACCTGCGACGGACGGACGCCGGTGATGTCCCTGCCTTCGAATACAATGGCGCCGGTGTCCGGGCGATAAAAACCGCTGATCATGTTGAGCAGCGAGGTCTTGCCGGCGCCGTTTGGACCAATGACCGACACCAGCCCACCGCGGCGGACGGATAACGTGATGCTTTCGACCGCCCGTACGCCGCCAAAGTGCTTCGACACGCCGGAAATGGTGAGCTGCGCTTCGGCAGTCGAAACATTCAAATTTTCGGACACGAGACCGCCCGCATTTCCACCCGCCCACTTTATTCGCTCATGCCGCGCCCTTATGGCAGGCATACTGCTGACGCATGCGAGAGAATGCAACCGCCTACATAACCTCCGCATTCGCCTTAACGTTGTTATCACAAGGTTTTGACGACAAAACTTGTCGCCGCAGCGGCCACGTGAAACGATCCGCACGGATTTACGGCGATCGAATGGTTAATAGCGTGTCCGAGCCGGAGACCCTGCCGACGACGCTGCTGACGGGCTTTCTCGGCAGCGGCAAAACGACGCTACTGCGCCGGGCATTGGTGTCGCCCGAACTTGCTGAAACCGCCGTCATCATCAACGAGATCGGCGAGATCGCGATCGACCACCACCTCGTCGACTTCGTCGAAGGCAATGTCCTCGAGCTGCCGGGGGGTTGCTTGTGCTGTGCCGTCCGGGAGGATCTGGCGCGGACCTTGCGCAGCCTCCTCGAGCGGCGCGATGCCGGCGAGATCAGGCGGTTTCGCCGCATCGTCATCGAAACGACCGGTCTCGCCGACCCGGCGCCAATCCTTTTCACACTCGGCACCGATCCGATGCTCGACCACTGTCTGCGCCTCGCCGGGGTTGTTACCCTCGTGGATGCGGTCAGCGGCGCCGAGACCCTCGACCGTTTTGCCGAGGCCGGGCGGCAAGCCGCACTCGCCGACGTGCTGGTGATCACCAAGACCGATCTCGCCCCACTCGGCGCCGATCTCGTGCGCCGGCTCGATCAGATCAACGACCTCGCCGAGCGCATCATAGCCGCCGAAGTGCCCGATGCCGGCGCGGTGCTGTTCGGCGCGGCCCCCCCAGCGACAGCTCCGGTCATGCCGGCGGAGCCGGTCGCGGCCCACACCCACGGCATCGACACCTTTGGGGTGGTGCTCGGCGGCGAGATCAGCCGTCTGGATTTCGCCCGCGCACTCGGCGGGTTAGCCCGCGAGCGTGGCAGCGACCTCCTTCGGGTAAAAGGAATCGTGCGGTTTTCCGACCGGCCCGATCAGCCGGCGGTGGTCCAAGCCGCGCAGCACGCGTTATTTCCCCCGGAATGGCTCGACGCCTGGCCCGACCAGGATCGTCGCAGCCGGCTCGTCTTCGTTGTGCACGAAATTCCGCGTGCCGCGATCCTCGACGCCTTCGCCTTCGCTGTTCCCTCGATATGGCAGAAGGGATGAGGATCGCGGAACGATAAAGTTTGTCATTGCCGGGCTCGACCGGCTTGACCGGGCTTGACCCGGCAATCCATCCCGCGCTGAGCTTGCCGAGACGTTTCATGGATGCCCGGGTCGAGCCAGGTCGAGCCCGGGCATGACGATGGGTAGGAGATTTGCATGTTCGACATCGTCGTCTCGGGCGGCCTCGCTGTCCTTCCCTCGGGTCCCGAGCCGGCTGATATCGGCGTTGCCGGCGAGCACATTGTCGCAATCGGTGCGCCGGCCAGCCTTGTCGAGATCGGCGCAGAGCGGGTGGTCGACGCATCGGGCCAGATCGTGATCCCGGGCGGTATCGACCCGCATGTTCACTGCAACTGGCCGATGCCGATGCCCGGCGTCGCCCAGCCGATGCTGACCGAGCCCGCCTCGCGGGTCAGCCTCGCGGCCTTGCACGGCGGCACGACGACAACGATCGACTTCGCCCCGGTCGAAGGCGGCGAGACGATCCAGCAGGCGATCGAGCGGCGGCATAAGCAGTGGGCGGGCGCCTGCTACGGCGACTACGCGTTTCACACGATGCTGCTCGGCAAGATCGCACCCGAGCGCCTCGGCGAACTCGCCGAAGCGGTGCAGGCCGGGCACGCCTCGGTCAAGATGTTCACGACCGACATCACCCCCAGCCGCCGCGGCCGCATGGTCGATTTCGGCGACATCTGGGAGGTCTTGAAGGCGCTCGCCCAGGCGGGCGGCGTCGCCGCGATCCACGCCGAGGACAACGACATCGTCATGCACATGTACGAAAAGCTGACCCGTGAGGACCGGACCGGCTTTGAGAACATGGCCGAGGTGCACAACACCCTCTCCGAGGACCTCTCGTTCAACCGGGTGATCCGGCTCGCCGCCAATATCGAGGGTGCCGCCCTCTACATGATGCACACCTCGGCCAAGACCGGCGTCGATGCGATCGCCGCGGCGCGCGCCAGGGATGTCCCGATCTACGGCGAGACCCTACACCAGTACCTGATGTACACCGCCGAGGATTACCGGCGGCCGAATGGCCAGATCTATCACACCTACCCTTCGCTCAAATTCCGCGAGGACCAGAAGGCGCTGTGGAGAGCGACCGATCACGGTGCCATCCAGACCGTCGCCACCGACGAGATCTGCTGCCCGCTCAGGGTCAAACTGCAGGGGCGGCGGATCGACGACACCACCGGCGGCAATGCCGGGGTCGAGCCGCGGCTATCGCTGATGTACACCGAGACGGTCGAAAAACGCGGCTATGGGTTATCGGACTTCGTCGGCCTGGTCTCGACCAACGCCGCCAAGATCATGGGGCTCTACCCGCGCAAGGGTGCGCTGGCGATCGGATCGGACGCCGACATCGTGCTGCTCGACTCGCGCCGCCGCAAGATCGTGCGCGCCGCCGAACTGCACGAAGCCGATTATAGCCCCTGGGAAGGCCGCGACCTCGCCGCCTGGCCCTCGCTGGTCGTGCTGCGCGGCAAGATCGTCGTCGACAACGGAGCTTTTAAGGGCGACCTCAAAGACGGCCAATTCCTAACCCGCAAGGTGCCCGACGAAATTCGAAGCCGCCCGGTCATATAGCTTCGTCGCTATGTTGGCGACGAGCGGCGAGACACAAGCAGGGACGCAGAAGGGGTCCGGCGTTTAAATCCATGCCCCGGCTCGCTTGATGTTCTCGGATCCGATCGTGCTCTCACTTCAACTGCCGAGATAATCAATTTACGCTCACACCAACGTTTACGCCAGTGAACGGCGGCGCCGCCGCCCGGTGGCGCCGTGGTCCCATCTACTCTGAACGCCGTTGCTGACCAGCCGGCAATGCCCTATTTCCTGAGAGATGGATGGGCTTACATACCTTGATCCCGCGGTTGGCGCGCAGCCCTCGCCAGCCTTCATAGGCTTTTTCGCGGCGCTCGCGAATCTGAGAGCGACGGGCGAGGCGCGGTTGGCGGAAGCAGAGATCACCCTTGCGGAAGGTGAAGCGGCCATAAATCGTGGAATCGAGGCGATTGCACGGATGGTAGCCAATGATCGGGCAGCCGCGGAGGGCGGCGGCCGACTTGATTGGGATTATCGCATCGAGAAGCTCGAATTCTACGAAGCTGAGGCAGCGCGCGACGTATCGCGAATGCGCAGACTGGCCGACCGGATCTTGGCCGGCGCGCGCGACGCCGATCCGGCAATCGGCCGCCGCGCGCGCGCGCTGGCGCGGCGCCAGGAAGATGCGGTCCTACGGTTTGTGGAGGCATTGCGCGATGCGCGATGGCAGATGATGGCGCTGCGCGCGCGTTTCGATGCTGATTCCCGCGATGGACCGACCTTCGACAATCCGGCGGAGATGCGCCGTTACCTCGCCGCCTCTTGACGCGGATCCGCATCGCCGACAGTTACCGGAAGGCCGAACGTCGAATCCCGCACCGGATTCGCCTCCAGGCAGGCAAGACGCTGTCGACCTTCATGGAAGCTCCCATCGGCCGGGCCTGAATTTCGAGAGGTCGCCGGGATGGGATAACACCTACAGCATCCGCGTAACCAGAAGCTATCGCATCCTGTTGAAGCGCGAGGCTGACGAGGCAGGCGAGTTCTTCGCCGCGGTCGACATCGGCACCCATCAGATCTATCGCCGCTAAGCCCGTTGTCGTCTGCCGGTTCGGAGCGGCGGGTCCGGTTGGATGCGAGGAGAGAATTCCTCCATCTGGCGCGCGCGGATGGGAACGAAACGACGGGGCCTGGGGCAGAGGGCAGACGACTTCGGCCTCGTCGAGAGGCCGGCGCCTGCTACGGCGACTACGCCTTTCACACGATGCTGCTCGGCAAGATCGCGCCCGAGCGCCTCGGCGAGCTCGCCGAAGCGGTGCAGGCCGGGCACGCCTCGGTCAAGATGTTCACGACCGACATCACGCCGAGCCGCCGCGGCCGCATGGTCGATTTCGGCGACATCTGGGAGGTGCTGAAGGTGCTCGCCAAGGCCGGCGGCTTGGCCGCGATCCACGCCGAGGACAACGACATCGTCATGCACATGTACGAGAAGCTAACCCGCGAGGACCGCACCGGATTCGAGAACATGGCCGAGGTGCACAACACGCTCTCGGAGGATCTGTCGTTCAACCGGGTGATCCGGCTCGCCGCCAATATCGAGGGTGCGGCGCTCTATATGATGCATACCTCGGCCAAGACCGGCGTCGATGCGATCGCCGCGGCGATCGCCAGGGATGTCCCGATCTACGGCGAGACCCTACACCAGTACCTGATGTACACCGCCGAGGATTACCGGCGGCCGAATGGCCAGATCTATCACACCTACCCGTCGCTCAAGTTCCGCGCCGACCAGGAGGCGTTGTAGCAGGCGACCGACCACGGCGCGATCCAGACCGTCGCCACCGATGAGATCTGCTGCCCGTTGCGGATCAAACTGCAGGGCCGCCGCATCGACGACACGACCGGCGGCAATGCCGGGGTCGAGCCGCGGCTCTCATTGATCTATACCGAGACCGTCGAAAAGCGCGGCTACGGGTTGTCGGATTTTGTCGGCCTGGTCTCGGCCAACGCCGCCAAGATCATGGGGCTCTACCCGCGCAAGGGCGCGCCGGCAGTCGGCTCCGACGCCGACATCGTCTTGCTCGACCCGCGCCAGCGCAAGATCGTGCGCGCCGCCGAACTGCACGAGGCCGACTACACCCCGTGGGAGGGCCGCGACCTCGCCGCCTGGCCGTCGCTCGTGATGCTGCGCGGCAAGATCGTCGTCGAGAACGGCTCCTTTTTGGGCGACCTCAAAGACGGCCAATTCCTAGCCCGCAAGGTGCCTGAGGAGATCAGATCGCGACCTGCGGTGTGAGCTCAAGGCCAATGGGGAGGACGAACGACCCTCACCTCTGATGCCTACTCTCGGTCGGCGGCTCGACTCTGCCTTGTGGAGGTCGGTCGCGCGGCGCACATTCGCGATGTAAGCCCGATGGTGGAGTTCTCATCTGATGACAGCCGTGCAGCAAAAGATCATCGAGGTTCGAGCCCATTGGGATCCGGAGGCCGGAGTGTGGTGGTGCTCGAACGACGAGCTGCCACTGACGACGGAGGCACCGACTTTCGACGAGCTCGTGTCGCGAGTGCTGGAGATCGCACCCGAGATCGCTGCAGAGAACGGGCTAGCTTCTCCGGGCGACGAGATCGAGGTTCGCGTCAGTGCCCAGCGCGTGCAGTCTGTGCCGGTAGTCGCCGCGGCCTGATGCCCGCGACGTTCGATCGTGAACTCAGGCAGTTGTTGGAACGGGCTGGCTGCTATTACGTTCGGGCCGGGAAGGGCAGTCACGAGATATGGTATAGCCCGGTCAGCAAGCGTCGGTTTGTCGTTCCGGCCGGGATTGTAAGCCGGCACACCTCGAATGGCGTACTCAAAGACGCGGGGTTGCCGAAGGCCTTCTGATCACGAGGTTGGGCGGCAAGGTCGTGGTCGGCAACAGCAGCTTCGGCGTCGCCCTCAATGACGGACTCAGCGAGTCAGGCGTAGGCCGGTTCCGGCACCGGTTGCGGGGTCGTCTTCTCCACGTCGTCGATCGCGATCGTCGACTGGATCGTCGCCTTGCGCCCGTCCTCATAGGTGATCTCGGTGGTGAGATCGATTTCGTCGGCGCCGCTGTAGAACGCGTCGACCACCGAGGCGTAGCGCTCGGCGACAAAGCGCCGGCGGATCTTGCGGGTTCGGGTGATCTCGTTGTCGTCGGCGTCGAATTCCTTGTTGAGCAGCAGAAAGCGGCGGATGCGTGCGGCAGCGGGCAGAGAGGCGTTACATCGGACGATCTCCTCGCCGATCAGCCGGCGTACCTCGGGCTTAGCGCTCAGATCCTGGAATGAGCTATAGGCGAGGTTGCGCCGCTCGGCCCAATTGGCGATCGTCGTTAGATCGATCGCGAGGATCGCCGCGACGAACGGAAGCTGGTCGCCAAAGGCGACCGCTTCGCCGACGAACGGGCTGAATTTCAGCTTGTTCTCGACGGATTGCGGCGCGAACGGGGTGCCGTCGCAGAGCTTCCCGACATCCTTAGCGCGGTCGATAATGACAAGATGGCCGCGCTCGTCGATAAAGCCGCAGTCGCCGGTGCGGAACCAGCCGTCCTCGGTAACCGCGTCCCTCGTCATCTCGAGCTGCTTGTAATAACCCTGGAAGACCGCGGCGGAGCGGATCAGCACCTCGCCGTCCTCGGCGATGCGGATTTCCGTGCCCGGGAAGACCGGACCGACGGTGTCGGGATCCGCCTCGCTGTCGGGCTGCACGAGGCTGCTCCGGAAAGCTCGGTCGCACCCCACACCTGCTTTAGGTTGACACCGAAGGAGCGGAAGAAACGGTAGGTCTCGGGACCAAGGGGTGCCCCGCCATTTTGAACCCGGCGCGCGCGACGCAACCCCAGCTGGTCACGGACCGGTGCATAGACCAGCACCTCGCCCAAGACGAGACCGAACCGCATCGACAGCGGCAAGGGCTTGCCGCTGCCCTTGAGCAGCTCCGCCCGCCCGGCCAGACCGCTGAAGAACTCGAAGACCCGGCGCTTGAGGGGCGACGCATCCGCCGCCCTGACCCGCACCGTCGCCAGCATGTTCTCCCAGATCCGAGGCGGCCCCAGCACGATCGTCGGGCCGAGCTCGCGCAGATCGCGCTGTACGGTCTCGGGCCGTTCGGGACAGCTGGCGGTAAAGCCGATCAGCAAGGGCAACACGGTCGACCACAGCTGGTCGCCGATCCACGCCATCGGCAGATAGCTCAATATGCTGTCGCTCGGCCGGATGTCCGCGGCGTCGGCGTAGGCCGAGGCGGCGCTCAGCAGATTGGCGTGCGACAGCATCACCCCTTTCGGTCGGCCGGTCGACCCCGAGGTGTAGCAGAGCAATGCCAAATCATCGGGCGCGCCCTTGTCAATCTCACTCTCGACATAATCCGGGTGGGTGCCGGCGAAGTCGGGAGCCGCCGCCAGGATCTCGTCGAACGATTTGAGGCAGGGCGCCGCATAGAACCGCAGGCCGCGCGGATCGTCATAGACCACGAGGCCGAGATATGGCAGCTGCGGCTTGATCGACAGGATCTTGTCGACCTGCTCCTGGTCCTCCGCGATGACCACCGAAATCTCGGCGTGGTCCAGCACGTAGACGAGCTCGGCGGCGATCGCATCCTGATACATCGCCACGGCGACGCCGCCGAGGCTTTGCGCGGCCAATTGCGCCCAATAGAGGCGCGGGCGGTTGTCGCCGATCACCGCCAATTTATCGCCGCGGCGGAAGCCGTAGGCGGCGAGCCCGAGCGCGAAATCGCGCACCTCGCGGTAATACTCGGCCCAGGTAAAACTCTGCCAGATGCCGCGGTGCTTTTCGCGGATCGCCGGCCGGCCATCGTCTCGGCGTTGCGCCGCAACAGCCGCGGCAATGTCGTCCGGTTGGTCATCATTTGGCGGCCTCCCCCTTAGTGCATAAGTTTGGCAGGTAAACAAGATTGCTTCGCTTCGCTCGCAATGACAGCGTCGTCATTGCGAGTTGACCACCGGTCGGCGCGGCCGACCCGCCCGCGATGAAACGATGAACTCCCCACGCGACACGCCGTCATTGCGAGCGTAGCGAAGCAATCTCGCGCCCGTCGTACTCAGCCGATCGAGATTGCTTCGTCGCTCCGCTCCTGGCAATGACAGGTCGATTTCGCGGATCAATGCAAGACTTTGGCGGCGCCATGATTTAGGACGGATGGTGGAGGCGGCTCCATCGGCCCGGAGGCCAGCATCGCTTCGGCCCGGGCGAGGTCCCATTCCATGTCCATCGCCTGGAACATGGCGATGGCCTGAGTCAGGTAGGATTTGGCCTGGCCGGCCTCTCCCCACCCCTGGAGGAGGCGCGCCTAGCTGACATAGGTTCGGGCGAGCTCGGGGTTGTATTCGATCTCTTTGAAGAGGCGGATCGATTGGGCCATGGCCTCCTCCGCCCGAACGCGATCGGGTGCGGCGCGGTCTTGCGCCAACGTCGCCGCGAGGGCGCGGTAGGCCGCTGCCTGGGCCGAGCGATCGGAGGTCTTCTCCGCCTCGAGCAGCGCATCCCGGCACAATGCCGGCGCAGCGCCATCGCCGAGTGCCACGGCGCACGCTGCGAGGTACGCCTTTGCCAGGGCGAGATTAAATACGGTCCCGATCTTCTCGGCAAAGCGCAGGCCCTCCTCCACCAGCCCCCGTCCTGCGGCCGGGTCCCCCGCTTTGCTGTGGGCTCCGCCTTCATTCACCTTGACGAGGTAGACGCGGAAGTCGTCCCCAGCCGCTTCGGCGACCCGGCGGGCGTCCGCGTAATCCGCCATCGCCTGCGCCCACGCGCCCCGCTGATCATGGACACAACCCCGAGTTTGGAGAGCGGCAGCCTCGGCGAAGGGGTCCGTCAATTCCCGGGCCAACCCGACCGCACGGTCGCCGTACGCCAGTGCCTGTGCCGGCTCGCCGTGGTAAGCAAAGGCGTTGGCGGCTACGCCCGCCGCGGTGGCTTCTTCGACGCGGTTGCCGATCCGCTGCATCTGCTCGGTGCTCCGCGCCATCAACCGGCTCCCCCGGGCGACATCCCGCCGCATATGGTAGATGCGGCCGAGGAGATTGGCCGGCGGCGCCGACAAGGTCTCGTCCGCCAGGCGATCGGCGATCGCCAGGCTTTGTTCGGCGAGCGGGAGCGCGTCCGCGAAATTGCCGCGGACATAGGCGATGCGGCCCTGCCAATAGAGCACGCGGGCGAGAGCGGGCTCGTCCCCAAGAGCCTCCGCCATGGCCCGCGCCTGCGCCAAATTCGCCTGATCCCGCGCCAAATCCTCGCGCGAGCGGCCGACCGCCGCGAGCTTGAGAATGGCGTCGATCTGAAGCCGCCGGGACTCGGGCGTGTCCGGCAGGCCGCGCGCCAGGCTCAGCGCCTGGTCGTATGAAATCGCGGCTTCCGCCGGGGCGTGGAGCCGCATCGCCTGGTCGCCCGCCAGCAGCGAATATTTGACGGCCCTGTCATGATGCAGGCTGTGGGCATAGTGGTAGGCGAGGATCGCCGCCTGCTCCCCGGCCGAAACGCCTTCGATCGCCTCGATGGCCTCGCCAATGGCGCCGTGCAACACTTCGCGCCGGCGCCGCAGCAGGCTCTCATAGGCCACGTCCTGGATCAGCGCGTGCTTGAACATGTAGGTCGTGCGCGGGATCATGCCGCGCTGATAGAGCAACTCGGCGGACACCAGCTGCCCGAGCTCCCGTTGCAGCCGGCCTTCGTCATAGGCCGCCAATGTCCTGATCAGGTCGTAGGAAAACCGGCGGCCGATCACCGCGCCGAGCTGGGCCAAGCTCTTGGCCGCCGGCAGGCGGTCGAGCCGCGCCATCAAGGCGTCGTTCAGGCTGATCGGAATGCTCAGCGCCTCGATCGGCCCGGTCAGCTCATAGCGATCCGCTTCCTCCCGCAGCACGCCCGATTCGAGGATGGCCTTCGTCATTTCCTCGACGAACAACGGGACGCCATCGGTCTTTTCGGCAATCTGCACGACGAGTGCCGCGGGCAGCCTCTTGCCGCCAGCCGCGTGGGTGGCGATCGTCTCCACAGGCCCCCGGCCCAGATGGCCCAGCATGATCGGGGTCAGGTGCGAGCGCGTCCCCCAGGGCGAGCGGAATTCGGGGCGGCAGGTCACCACCATCAGCATCGGCACGGTCGGGATCTGGTCGAGCAACAGCTCCGCCACCTCCAGCGTGGACGGATCGATCCACTGCGCATCCTCCCAGACCGTGAGCAGCGCGTTCTGTTCCGCCTCCTCCGTCATCCACGCAACGAGGTCCTGTCGCGTGTGCTGCTTCTGCTGCTCGGGCGTCAGGCGCGAGGCCGGAACATCTGCCGGGAGCGGGACGGAGAGCAGCGTGGCAAACAGCGGCACGGTGTCGGCGCGCGGGAAGCGATAGGCGCCGAGCACTCGCTCGAGCTTGGCAAACTTGCCCTCCGGAGCCTCGTCGCTGCGGAACTGGAGCAGTTGCTCGAGATGGGCGATCACCGGGCCGAACGCACTCGTCTGCTGATGGGGCGAACAGCGCAGCGCGATGCGGGTAAAGCCCTCGCGGCCGACCCGGCGGCGCAGGGTGTCCACCAGCTGCGATTTGCCGATGCCGGCTTCGCCGGTGACCAGCACCGCCTGGCCACGCCCGTCCTTGCTCTGCGACCAGCGCTCCATCAGCAGCGCGAGTTCCGTGTCGCGCCCGACCAGCAGCGCCGCCCCCGCGGCCTCGGCGGCGGCCTCGCGCTCGGCCGCCGTGCGCTCGCGAACCGCGGCAAACACGCGGGCCGGGAGGGCGATGCCTTTGAGGTCATGGAGGCCGAGGTCGTCGAGCGCAAAACGGCCGGCGACTATGCGCGCCGTCACCTCGCTCAGCACCGCCGAATTGGGCGCCGCCAGGCCCTGCAGCCGGGCCGCCAGGTTCGGCGTCTCGCCGACGACGTTGACCTCGCGCGCGAGGCTCTCGCCGATGACCTCGCCGACGACGACAGGTCCGGTCGCGATGCCGATCCGGGTGGCCAGGGCTTCGCCGTTGATCGCCGGCAATGCCCGAACCGCCGCGATCGCCCGCAGGCTCGCCGTCACGGCGCGCTCGGCAGCGTCCTCGCTGGCCTGCGGGTAGCCGAAATAGACGAGCACGCCGTCGCCCATGAACTTGGCGACAAAGCCGCCGGTGTCGCGGATCGCCGCGGTCACCGCGTCATGGTAGCCGTGCAGCACGTCGCGCAGGTCTTCCGCGTCGAGCGCTTGCGAGAGCGCGGTGGAGCCGACCAGATCGGCGAACAGGACGGTCAGTTGCCGCCGTTCTGCCGACGGCTCCGGCGCCGGTGCGGCCGGAGCTGGTGCCGACGCGGGCGGGGTCTCCGGGGCCGGCGCGGACCGCGCGGCAATCGCTTTCAGCAGGCGCTGGCGGTCGCCGAGCGACACGCCGAGCTCCTTCAGCTCGTCCGCCCCGAGCTCGGGCAATACATCGAAATCGATGTCGTTCGAGCGAAACGCCTCGGCGTATTTTCCCAGCCCGATTTCTTCGAGCCACCCGGTGATGTCGGTCATGCCGGTCAATGTGCTCCCTGTGCCGGGCGGAGCTTAGCCCATATGCCTATTTAACCATGGTTTATTATTTAACTTGAGCGCTTTCCGGCGAATTCCGCCTCACCCCAGGACGACCTGTTCAGCGAGCATCGGCGGCAGGAGGAGCGGCAGCTTGCCTTTCACAAGGCCCGCCTTGAGCGCCGCCCGCAACCGCGAGGTTGGCGAGCAACGCTATGTGCAGCGGCTGCGCTCCATCGAGGAAAGACGGACCGCATCGAGGAACGGCTGCACTGCCAACACAATAGCATGGGCGGCAGGCTGGAGGCACTGACGAAAAAGGGCCGCGCCCGGCGGGCACGGAGGGCGCGGCTCGAGCAGCACGATGTCGGCGTCCGATCCGACCGCGAGCGCCCCCTTGCGCGGATAAAAACCCATGATCTTAGCGGAAGACTACCGGCGGCTGAACTGCATGAAGCCGATTACACCCCCTGGGAGGGCCGCGACCTCGCCGCCTGGCCGTCGCTCGTGATGCTGCGCGGCAAGATCGTCGTCGAAGGCAACACCTTCGCGGGCGACCTCAAAGACGGCCAATTCCTGTCCCGCAAGGTCCCCGAGGAGATCAGAACCCGCCCGACGGTTTGAGCCCCTAGATTCCCGGTTTTCGCGGGAATGACAAATAACCCGCTGAGATTCTTTGGATTATTTTAGGTCAGGCCCTAAGCGCGAAGGCGGTACCTGTCGACAAAGGCCCAGTCGACTTCGATTCCGAAGCCGGGTCTGTCGCCGAAGTGCAGGTGACCGTCGCGCAATTCCGGGTGCTCGCGGAAGAGGCCACACCCCAACGGGTCGGTCTGCGGCCCGCCGTGTGACTCGACCCCAAAGACGCAACGCGGCGCCGCGAGCACGAGATGGCCATGCAGCTCGGGGGCGGTATGCGGGGCGAGCATTACCCCGTGCTGCTCGGCCAGCTGGGCGATGCGCAAGGCCTCGGTGAAGCCGGCGGCGCGGGTTGCGTCGAACTGCACGTAACGGATGCCGCCCTCGACAATGAAATCGCGCACCGTAAAGCGGGTCAGCTCGCGCTCGCCATGCGCCAGCGGGATCGGGGTCGCCGCCGCCAGCCGGGCGAAATCAGCCGGCTGCAGATACCAATGCAGCGGCTCTTCGAGCCAGAAGATCCGGTGCGG
>Ga0209656_10001293_pt1 | contig 16279 bp, 16 predicted proteins | sample BogFormECP12_OM2_FD_188239 | JGI IMG/M metagenome (GOLD analysis project Ga0209656, IMG submission 188239) | Bog forest soil microbial communities from Calvert Island, British Columbia, Canada - ECP12_OM2 (SPAdes) (version 2) | ecosystem: Environmental > Aquatic > Freshwater > Wetlands > Bog ... | reverse complement strand
TTCTGCTGCAGGATTTGTGTGGTGTGCCGAATCAGGTTGGTGTTTTGATTTCGCTCCTCGGCTTCGCATACTTCGTGCTTTTCGGTATCGCCGGCGGAATTACTTATTTATTCTATGCTCCGAGGAGGCATTCCCGATGGAGTGAAATGCAAGACGAAGTCCGGAAAGCGCATGGTTACTCCGATTGAGGCGAAGCTCCGATCGGAGTAACATGTTTTCTATGGATTTCCTTCTAGGACATTCGCCGGACCCGGATGACGCCTTTATGTTTTATGCCTTGGCGCAGCACAAGATCGACACGCATGGACATAGGTTTGAACATATTCTTCAGGATATCGAAACGCTGAATCAGCGCGCCCTTCGTGGTGAACTACATATCTCGGCTGTCTCGATACATGCCTACGCTTACCTGGCGGACAAATATTCTTTACTGCCTTGCGGTGCGAGCATGGGAGACGGCTACGGCCCGATGCTGGTGACCCTTGGCGAGCCCCCAACCGGCCTCGAAGAGATTGGAGAATGGCTTCGCTCGACAAGAGTTGCAATACCTGGGCTGAAGACGAGTGCGTATCTGGCGCTGCGCTTATTCGCCGGAGCGGTGCCGACTGTCACGATTCCATTTGATGAGATTTTCGATTCTGTGAAGGCAGGGAAAGCGGATGTTGGGCTTATCATTCATGAAGGCCAGATTACTTATGCCGATCATGGGTTCCGATTAGTCCTTGATCTGGGGTCCTGGTGGAAGTCAGTCACCGGATTTCCTCTTCCGCTGGGTGGCAATGTCATCCGGAAAGATGTACCGAGGGAGGTCCAGAAAGAGGTTTGCGCGATTCTGAAAGAGAGTATCGACTACGGACTCAAACACCGGAAAGCCGGAGTCGAACACTCGATGCCCCTGGCTCGGGGGCTGGACCAGGAGAAGACGGATCGCTTTATTGGAATGTACGTGAACGATTTTACTCTCGATTATGGTCCGATAGGCAGGAACGCCATTCGAGAGTTTCTTGGCCGGGCAGGCCGGGCAGGCTTGATCCCGGACAATCTCGAACTGCAGTTCGTCGAGTAGAAAAAGGGGAGCGGTAGGGACGCGCTCCTGCGCGATCCGGCGTTGCACGTCTCGACGCCATTTTCGCTTCTCCCCTGCGAATCCGTGCACGGTCCGGGGGATTGTTTGCCTTTTTTAACCCAAATTCCGAAATTCGAATCGTCCTCGTCGTCGTGCTCGTCCTCGGTGCATGGGGATTCCGTGACCGCAAAGAGACCGATGTCCTGCAACTAATTTGTTCTGTTTCTGTTAGTCTGATTGCGAAACGATCGGGATTCTCGAGGACGAGGACGACGACGAGCACGAGGACGACTCCTCAAATTCGGAATTTAGGTTTAATCTCTATTGGACGTGCGGCGCCGGTCGCGCGGGGAGCGTAACCCTACCAGGTCACGCGCGCGGGAAAGGGTTGCATCCGTGCGCCGCCGGTCGTGCGGGAGCGGGTCCCTAAGTGTTACTTCCGGAAGAAGACGTTGGCCTCGTGCTGTTCGGGCGGGCATGGAGCATTCAGCGGAACATCGGTCCGAGCGGCACTGGCTTGAGCCAGACGGTTGGTAACGAGGTAATGTTCCACTTCTTCGCCGCTGATATCAGCGAGCATGACTCCGTCGATTTCTACGCAGGGCGAAAGTGGCTGACCACTCTTTTGTTCCATTTCCCACCGGAATGCCGGATTCTCTATGATGTTCTTTTCTTCGTAAGGCAGATCGTACTTTTTGAGCACTGCCCGAACGCCGTTGCTCCAGCCGCAGGAAGTTTTGAGATAGGCCACAATTTGCGGTTTATCCATAATGTTTGATTCGAATGTTGATACGATAACAGATTGCTGCAAACAAAAAAGCTACTTGCGCCGATCGCTTGGACGATACTCCTCCTCGGCCGCTTGAAACGCCTGTTCCAGCCCAACCATATCCTCGCCCGGACGCAGGCTGTCGAATGCTTCAGTTTCTCGCCGGAGTTCTTCGTCAGAGTAGTGGGCGGCCTTGATCGAGAGGCCGATTCGACGCTCGGCTTTGTCCACCTTAATGACCCGAGCTTCAACTTCCTGCCCAACCTTCAGCACATCTTTGACCTTTGCGACATGCTCCTCGCTGAGCTGGGAAATGTGCACCAGGCCATCGATATCATCTTGCAATTGGACGAAGGCGCCGAAGCTGGCGAGTTTCGTGACTTTGCCGTGGACCAGATCACCGATTTTGTACTTCTGATCGATTTCTTTCCACGGATCCGAGTCAAGCTGCTTGACTCCAAGACTGATGCGCTGATTGACCTTATCTATGTCGAGGACAATTGCCTCAATCTCGTCGTTCTTCTTCAGCACCTCGCTCGGGTGATTGATCTTGCGCGTCCAGCTCAGATCTGAGACGTGGATCATCCCATCGATCCCCTCTTCAAGCTCAACAAACGCGCCATAAGCTGTCATGTTGCGAATCTTGCCCATTACGCGCGACCCGATGACATACTTGTGCTCGATCGCATCCCATGGATTAGGCTCGAGTTGGCGAACGCCGAGAGAGATTTTCTGTTCCTCTTTATTGACGCCGAGAACAACCGCTTCGATCTCCTGACCTTGAGCGAGGACGTCTGACGGGCGGGTGATCCGCTTGGTCCAGGAAAGTTCGGAAACATGGATCAGGCCTTCAACACCTTCCTCAATTTCGACAAAGGCTCCGTACGGGACAAGGTTCGTCACCCTTCCTCGCACTGTGGCACCAACCGGGAATCGCTCTTCTATCTTGTCCCAAGGGTTACGCTGAGTTTGTTTGAGACCGAGCGATACCCGCTCTTTCTCTTTGTTGATATCGAGAACGACAACATCGATCTCTTGGCCAATCTTGAGAAGTTCGCTCGGATGCGTGAGCCGGCCCCAAGTCATATCAGTGATGTGAAGTAAGCCGTCCATGCCATCAAGGTCGATAAATGCGCCGAAATCGGTCAGATTTTTTACCACGCCCTTGACAGTGTCGCCCACCTTGACGATTTCAAGGAACCTAGTCCGTTTTTCGGCTCGCTCTTGCTCGATAATCTCCCGGCGACTAAGAACGACGTTTTTACGCTCGTCGTTAATTTTGACAATTTTAAAGTCGTAGGTATTACCCACGAACTGCTGTAAATCCTTGGGAGGAACGATATCTATCTGAGAACCAGGGAGGAACGCTTCGACCCCGATATTCACGGTCAAACCGCCTTTGACTACTGCTTTCACTTTACCTTTGATCAGGCCGTCGCCTTCGAAGACCTTTACAATCTTGTCCCAATTCTGCTTATGAGCGGCCTTTTCCTTTGACAGGACGACCATCCCATCTTCGTTTTCGAGCTTTTCCAGCAGCACTTCAACTTCATCGCCGACCTCGACTTCGTTCATGTCGTCGAACTCGGAGGCGGGAATCACGCCTTCGGATTTATAGCCGATGTCCACTAGAACCTCGCGAGGTCGGATCTCCAATATCCGCCCTTTCACGATGCTGCCTTCTTTAAAATCGCGCAGGGACTTCGCGATTAGCTCCTGCATTTCTGTCATAGCGTTTACAAACACAAACAAACCACGGTTGCCTCAGGTTTCATCCGATCCCGGGCAACCAACAAACTGGTTGCCTTCACGACATCAGAGGGAAATCGAACTTAGCCAGAAAACGGCTCTCCGCAAGGGCGGAGTCGAGATTAGTCCGCGTCGCTGACAAATCTCTCAGGATTTGTCAGCGATGCGGGCTAACTAACCTCGATCCCGCTCAAAAACAATCTGCTGAGAGACATGCCGCCGCGCTTTCAGCGCTAAACGCCGCCTAGCATACCTGGGGCTCCGCTTCGCTCCACCCCAGGCTATAATCTCGCCCGCCCTTCGGGCTTCCAGATCTCCAGATTCCAAGCTGGCCCCCAGGTTAACCAGCGCCGAAGGCGCACCAAGACAATAGCCTGGGCTGCAAGGCCCAGGATCATTTTAAAAAGGATCAGCGCTGAAGGCGCGGAGGAAGCAATCCGTGATACGATTGGGAATACCATTGCGCCTAACGCACAAAACAAAAAAGGCGATCGGGGTGCGACCGCCTTCTGAAATTTAAGAGAAAAGACTTCTACTTCATCAGAAGCACCGAACGAGCACGCTTGATCTCGCGAGTGATTTTGCGGTGGAGATGTGCCGGCATGCCGGTTACCCGTCGAGGAAGGATTTTTCCGCTTTCAGTCACGAATTTCTTGAGCAGATCCGGATTTTTGTAGTCGATGGCCTCTGTCGCGATATCGATTCGACGTCGTGGCATGACGCGGTTTGCCCGCCGGAAGTTCGATCTACGTTTAGCGTTTTTTGGTTCCATCGTTTACTTGACCTCCCGATGTAGGGTGCGGCGGCGCAGGAAGGGATTGTATTTCTTTTTCTCCAGGCGGCCCGGTGTGTTGGGGCTTTTTTTGTTACGCGTGCTGATGTAACGGGAGACCGGCTTGCCTTCCGCTTTCGCTTCTGTGCACTCGAGAGTAATAATGTCCCTGGGCATGACGGCTACTCTTTCGAATCAGTGATTGTGTCTTCTTCTTCGCCTTCGCCACCTTCTTCGTCGGTTAAGCCAAAGAGGGAAGTGACCGGCTGCCGGACTCGCAAAGCCTTCTTCTGTTTCTCGATTTGAGTCTGGCACTCGACCGTAAATCTGGCAAATGGAATGGCCTCAAGGCGGGCGTGCGGAATTGGTTTGCCCGACATCTCGCAGATACCATAGGTGCCGGCATCGACGCGCTTGAGTGCCTCTTCGATTTCGTACAGAGCGTCTTGCTCCTGGGAGAGCAGACTCAGAGCGAAGTCGCGATCGTAGGCGTCACTACCGGCATCGGCCTGATGCATACCGAATGCAGAAGCTTCGCTGCCCTCCGCCCGCGAGCGGAGCGTGTCCCGCGATACGCCCATCATTGAGTCAAGGAGGCTATCGCGAAGCTGAAGCAACTTGCTCTTTTGCTTGCGCAGGAACGGAGAAAGCTTTTCGTCGCCATCCTCTTTGCTCAGCGAGTCCAGTGGCTCATTTTCGACTTCGGCCGCATCCACCTGCCCGTTTTCGGACAGCGCGTCCTTCTTTTGTGCTTTTGATTTCGGCATACCTTGAACAGAACACTCTGGTTTTCCGCCAACCGTTCCCAACGAGGCGGGCGAACATATACTGGCAATTGAATAGCGGTGCAAGGGGAAAGATGTGGGTTTTAGGAACTTGCGCTCGAGTACCGATTTAGAGCGAATCGCCAAAGGATTCTGGAAGCCAAAAGCATCAGAGCCGAAGCGAGCAGGAGATGGCAAATCAGCCACCAGGGAGTCGCTGACGAATTCATCAACACACGCGCGGGGACATTCGTAACGACGATTACAGGGATCAACCAACTGAACACGAATTTGATGAATCCCTTGAAGACGACATCGGGATAACGCGCGAGGTTCATGATGCTGTAATAACCCCAGATCAGTCCCTGTGTCCGGATGATCCAGAAGCTGACTGTCGAAAGGGCGAACATTATTGCGTAATGTATCGTGACCCCGACGCATATCGTAGCCAGATAAAGCACGACTTGACCGAGGCCGGGCACCACGTGCAACCGGTACAATGAATAGATTACGATCCCGACGCCCACCAGCGCGTTCACGACGCTATCGAGGCCGAATTGCCGAAATGAGGTCGTGAACTGGCCATCTATCGGTTGCAGCAGGATGAAATCGAATTTCCCGGTTCGAACGAGTTCGGGCAGATTGATCAGATTGACATAGAAGAATCCTTGAAAGATTTGGCTGATGATCTGATGGGTTCCGACGAGTAAAACCATCTGCCACTTGGTCCAATCGCCGATTTGGTTCACGTGACTGAAAATCACATCAATAAAGACCAGTTGACCCACGAACCAAAGGGATTCAACGACCATCCACAAGAGAAAGTTCAGCTTGAAATTCATATCCCGGATGAGGGAATTGCGCAGCATCACCGAATAAACAGCCCAGTATTTCCTCACCGTGGACATCGAGAGCAAAGTCTTGAGTTTTGAGTTTTGCGTGGACATCCGCGGCTTACCCAAAACCCAAAACGCGAAACGGTCACAGGGTTCGACAGAATTCTTCGAACCGGTCCATGCCCTTCTTGATCACATCCAGGCTCGTGGCATAGCTGAAGCGCAGCGTCCGATCGTCGCCGAACGCGATCCCTGGAACCACTGCGACGTTAGCCTTGCTAAGAAGCCGGTCGGCGAAGTTCTGGGACGTGAGCCCAAGCTTACTGATATTGACCAGGACGTAAAATGCGCCGTTCGGACGAACCACGCTCAAGTGGGGCATTTTGGAAAGTCGCTCGATCATATATTCGCGGCGGAGATTAAACTCATCGCGCATGTCAGCTACGCTCTGTTGATCACCTCTGAGCGCAGCGAGTGCCCCCTTCTGGGCGAACGAACAGGCGTTCGAAGTGCTGTGGCTCTGAATAGAGTCAATTGCCTTGGCGATCGGGTCGGGTGCACCCAAATAGCCGATGCGCCAACCGGTCATCGCGTATGATTTGCTAAACCCGTTGACAGTGATCGCGAGGTCGTAATACTCCTGGCCGAGCGATGCGATGCTAATGTGCCTGCTGTCATCGTAGACGAGTTTTTCGTAAATCTCATCGGACAGAATAAGTATTTCCTCTTCTGCGGCTACGTTTGCCAGAGCTTGCAATTCCTCTTTCGTGTATACCGCTCCGGTCGGGTTGCCGGGGCTGTTCAATATGATCATCTTGGTCCGGGGAGTCATTGCATTTTCAAACTCCTCGGCGGTGAGCTTCCAGCCATCTTCCTCTTTCGTGTAAACGAACACGGGATCAGCCCCGGCAAGACGAACCATCTCCGGGTAACTCAGCCAGTAAGGACTCGGAACGATGACCTCATCGCCGGGTTGACAAGTTGCGAGAATCGCGTTGTAGCAGGAATGCTTCGCTCCGTCGCTAATGATAATCTGAGACGGTTTGTAATCGATGCCGTTGTCTATCAGGAACTTGTCCGCGACGGCCTGGCGAAGGTCTGGAATGCCGGAACTGGGTGTATACTTGGTGAAGCCGGCTTCCAGCGCCGATATCGCAGCCGCCTTGATGTGCTCAGGAGTGTCAAAGTCCGGCTCACCCGCTCCGAAACTGCAAACGTCGATCCCTTCCGATTTCATCGCCTTGGCTTTGCTATCGATCGAAAGGGTGAGAGATGGAGTTAAACTGGTGGCTCTAGAGGAAAGTTGCATAGGAACTATTTTCAGGACTATATGTGCCTCGCTGTCTTTTCAACCAATGAATTCGAAAGAGGATAGTGGCTGGGTGCTAAGCCGGTCGCGCTGGGGCCGCTTATTTACGTGTCTGTCCTCTGTACGAGCATTGTCACCCATTTTCCTCGAACTCTCTTCGCTTCGATTCGTCCACAAAATTCGTTCAGTTTTTCGGTAACGGACTTGACCTGATCGAGCATCAGGCCCGAAATGATCAGCCTGCCCCACGGCTTGATGGCCGGCCAAAGTCTGTGTGCGGCTTTCCGGAAGAGATCGCTATACAGGTTGGCGGCCACTATGTCAAAGCTGCCCTCCGGCCGGTACTTCAGGACGTCCGCACGAAACAGTTTGAGGCCACGGACATTGTTCAAATGAGCATTCGCTTTTGCTACCCGAACGGAGGTTGCATCAGAATCGAAACCGAGCACCCTTTTTGCCCCGAGTCTTGACGCAGCGATGGCCAGAATTCCAGTTCCTGTGCCTGCATCGAGAAATTCCCAATCACTCCTCCTCGGGGCGATGTCCGCTAAGAGCCGAAGGCATCCGGCTGTCGTGGCGTGCTCTCCCGTTCCGAAGGCGAGGTTGGCCGGTATGTAGATTGTATCCGGATCTCTGAGCGTCGCCGAACTCGGTTCGTTGTTTACGATTCGCAGCCGTCCCCGAATTGATATCGGCCGCTTTAGAACAACACTTCGGACCCAATCTGCGGTTGAATGATTGAGGTCGCGAACCTCACCCCCGAAATTCTTCAACAGCAGGATTGATTCATTTGCCGTGATATCGAAAATTTCCAATCGGATCCGGCGCGAACTCGCGATTTGCGTGATCACGAGGCGCTCCGCTCCAAGGAAGGCGAGCCTTTCCTGCCACGAGTCGCCCCATTTTTCACCGCTTAATTTTCTCCAGACGAGCATGCAATCGATATTCCTTGATTACTGCATAACGACTTTCTAGAAGAGGACGCGCACATGATTCACCACATCATTCTGTACAAACTCAAACCGGGGACCACAGCTGAGCATGTCGAGAAGCTTTTGATGCAAACGCGAATGCAGCTTTTGAAGATTCCGGTTGCGATGAACGTGCGATGCGGTCGTCGGATTGACCAGAAGAATGAGTGGCCTTTCTTTCTTGCGGTAGATTTTGACTCGAAGGAACGGATGGCCATGTTCAGCGAGGACCCGATTTACATCAAATTCGTCGAAGAAACTATCAAGCCGAATACTCAAGAAGCGCTGGTTTTGGACTATGAGACCGATCCCAAGCGCAAATAGTTATAGATTTTACTGCAGGTGTAATCGATTTCTTCTGTCTCGATGCAAAAGGGTGGCGTGAAGGACAGAACATTACCGTCCAGGCCTCCTCCAAGGAAAAGCAGCCCATCTTTGAGCGCCGAGAGGACCATTTGCGAGGCAAGCTTCGAGTTCGGTGAACCATCCTTCTGAACAATTTCCGCGCCGATCATAAGGCCCAGGCCGCGGATATGCCCAATCTCAGGTGCGGCCAGCGCTTTAAGACTTGTTCGAAAATGTCTTCCCAGCGCCTGAACGCGTTTTCCTAAAGTACTATCCAGATGAAGATCGATCGAGGCTAGAGCGATCGCACAGCCTATAGGGTTTCCCAGGAATGTTGTCGTATGTAGTGCTTCGCCGGCTGAGCGCGGCCACGCGTCCATAATCTCAGCCCGCCCGACGCAGGCCGACAGCGGGAAGCCTGTCGTGAGTCCTTTTCCCAAGCAGATGAGGTCTGGATAAACACCGAACTGATCGCTGGCGAACAATGCGCCAGTGCGATTAAACCCGGTGTAAATCTCGTCGAAAATGAGGAGGATCTTGTAGGTATCACAAACCTGGCGAAGCATCCTTAGGAAATCGAGCGGAGGCACGACTTCACCGCCGCGTCCCTGGCACGGCTCGACCACCATACATCCAATTGGCCGTTGGCGAATAGCCAGAACGATTTGATCCTCGATGGCTTCCAAACAGGAGCTCGCACAGTTCGGGAAACGAGATCCGTCCAACCGGTATCCTTCTAGTCTTCCAAACGGGCACCGATAACAGTGAGGATAGGGAAGCCAAGTGGTGAAGTCGCGAAGGTGTTGCTGGAACGGCTCACGAAACCAACGAATGCCCATTACCTCTAAGGCGCCGTAGCCCAAACCGTGGTAGCCTCCGGTGAACGCGATGACACCCGGTTTCCCGCTATGGAGCAGGGAGGTCTTAATCGCGACTTCGACTGCCTCGAAGCCGGAATTGCACAGAGTTGTTTTTCCGTTGCCGAGTCCCCATCGCTCGAAGGTGATCTGGCTTAGCCTCCGGCAGAGGAGCGCCTTGTTCTCCCCGGGATGCACGTCTCCCATTGCATGCAGCAATTTGGCAGATTGATCGACCAGTGCTGCTTGAATGGAGGAGTGGGTGTGGCCGTGTGCGACAACTGCGAAGCCCCCGGTAAGGTCCAGGAAACGATTCTCGTCGACGTCCCAAACATTCGCTCCTGAACCTCTCTTCCAAAAAACCGGGAAATTTGGTCCGATATAGGTCACGTTTCGATTTTCGTATTTCGAAAGCAACGACGCTAATTCAAGCGAGCGCGGGCCGGGGATCGAAGTAACGATTTCTGGGAGCATCAGATGGCATTAACCGCAGGTTGGTATCTTAAGCTGGAGAGGCCTGTCGGTGTCGCAATAGGTTGGCGTACAGTTTGGCGAAAGCATTCGCTGACTCGGTCCAAGAAAAGTCGACTGCCTGCGCTCGGCGGACCAGTTCTGCCCATGCATCCGGCTGGCGATACAACTGCTTCGCCCGCCGGATCGAATCCCATAGCGCCATTGGTGAATGATTGGCGTACACGAAACCAGATCCGGAATCAGAGTTCGGATCATAGTCGGAAACGAGCTGACGCACGCCGCCGCGAGTCCTCACGATCGGCAAGGTTCCGTACCGCAACGATGCAAGCACGTTCGTACCCCGGAAACCAAGCGACGCGGGTAGCAGGACCACGTCCGTACCAGCCAGCGCGAGCTGTCGCAACTTTGTGTCCGCGTCTGAGCGATACGCGAAACGAGTCGGATATTTTCTTTCCGCCACAATAATCTCGGCCAAGTCTTGTTCCGGCGCTTTCCCAGTCACAACCAAACAAGTATCGGCCGTCAAGACAAGGTCCAATACCGGCTTCACGGAGCCGAATGCCAATTCATCCTGCGTCTCGATGGGCAGCGCAAGAGCGATACCGTTCGAGTCCTTTTCAAGTTCGAGCTGTTCCAGAAGCGCTTTCCGGCAAGCCAATTTGGCGTTGGTCTCTTCGGAATTGAGGCGTCTACCAAGGAGTTTGTCGAGGGAGGGGTTGGTTTGCGAGTAGTCGACGCCGTGTGGAATACCATACGTCCGGAAGCGATTTTCTTGCAGGACAGCATCCAGGCCGAAGCCGTGTTGAGGGTTGAAAGCCTCGAAGAGAGACACTTCGCCCGGGAACGTAACTGCGTCGGCGTACAAAATCCCACTCTTCAGGAAGTTTAGGCGACCGTAGAATTCAAGGCCGCGCGGGCCGAAATAACTTCCCGGCAAGCCGGTCAATCCAAAATCGAAACTCCAAAATGAACCCTGGTGCTCCAGGTTATGGATCGTCAAAACGGTGAGAAACGCTAGCTGTCGATCTCGAACGAAAACTGGAATGAGAGCTGTAGTCCAATCATGGCAATGGATCAGTTCCGGAGATGGCGAGAGTCTTCGAGCGAGCTCGATGGTAGCCTTAGAAAAAAAAATAAATCGCTCGGCGTTATCTTCGTAGGCTCTGCCATCTCCTCCATAAATACCGCTTCGATCAAAGTATTCGTCGCGACGAACCAGGAATACCTGAATCTGTTCCGGGCCGGTCGTCTCGACGATGTCAGTGGACGCCTTCTTTCCTCCGAGATTAATTTGAAATTCGAACCCGGTAGACCGGATATCGTAGTTGCCTTCGCGAACGGGCCGATAGAATGGCATAACGACGCTGACGTCGTGACCAAGTCTCTTTAGTTCAACGGCCAGAATTCGGATCTGATCTCCCAAATCTCCGGTCGAGCCGAGAGGGGAGAACTCACTGGTTGCCATTAAAATCTTCATGCAATAGACTCAAGAGGTTAGGTGGTTGTTGGTTAACACGGCCGATTTCAACAACAAATCGAAACGACAGCTTTAGTGTTCCGCCTTATAAATAGCGTTTGCATCTTTCAAGTGAAAGGCTCTTGTCAAAAGGCGGTGACTTGATAATGTGCCGCATTCTCGATCGAGAGCTATGACATTGGGCTCCCTTTTATCAGTAGAGCAAATCATTCCCGAAATGAAGGCAACCGAAAGGTGGGCAGCAATCGTGGAATTGATCGACTTGTTGGTCCGCAAAGGCCGCGTTCGGGCGTCGGACAGAGATTCGGTTCTTGCCGCGTTGCGGCAGCGGGAAGAGACAATGAGCACCGGAATCGGGTTCGGAATCGCGATTCCTCACGCTTCCTCAAATTGTGTAAGCGAAGTGGTCGCCGCGTTCGGCAGATCCTCCACAGGGATTGAATTCGATTCCTTGGATAATTCGCCCGTTCGATTCATCGTTCTGTTTGTTGTACCAAAAGATCAGTTTCAGGTTCATCTGCGTACCTTGGCCGCAATTGCTAAATTTCTAAACGACAAGACGATACGCGAACAGCTGGCGAAGGCAGAGTCGTCCGAAGAGATTCTAAGCATCTTCGACAACAAAGCCTCTCGTCCGCAGGCCAAGTAACGGATGCCGACGGTCTCCCAGATACTGCAGGAGCGTTTGCAAAGCGCTCTTCGGGCGGTTGGCATCACAAGCGATGAGCCGATGCAATTGACGCCTACGACAGATCCGCGGCATGGCGATTACCAGACGAATGCCGCCATGGTGCTGGCCAAGAAGCTGACGCTAAATCCCAGAAATCTCGGTTCTCGGATCGTCGCGCATCTTTCGACGAACGACATTGGCGAGACGGCTGAAGTCGCCGGCCCGGGATTTATCAATTTCAGGTTTTCTCCGGAGTTTCTCGCGAAGCGTCTCCATGAGTTGGCTCTCGACATGCATCTTGGCGTGGAACCTGTAGCAAAGCCGAAAACGATCGTCATTGACTTCAGCTCTCCGAATATTGCGAAGCCGATGCACGTCGGGCATATCCGATCGACGAACCTCGGGGACGCATTGGCAAGAGTTGCTCGGTTCCTGGGGCACCATGTGATCACCGACAATCATCTCGGTGATTGGGGTACTCAATTCGGCAAGGTGTTATACGGCTGGAAACGTCTGTTAAATCAGAGGTGCCTCGATTCAGATCCGATAGCGGAGCTGGTTCGTATTTATCGCGAAGCCGACGCAGCAGCAGAAAAGGATCCGGGGGTTTTGGAAGTATGTCGTCAGGAACTAGTGAAACTGCAACAGGGGGACATTGATAACCGGCGGATTTGGCAACAGTGCGTTCAACTCTCAACGCAGGATTTTTCGAGGGTTTATGATCTCTTGGGAGTTCGGTTTGATTATCAGTTGGGCGAAAGCTTCTATAACCCTGAGTTGCCGCGAGTCGTGCAGGAGTTGCAGGATCGCGGCCTCGCTGAGAAAAGCGAAGGGGCGATCGTTGTTTGGGATCGCGCCTTGTCTGAAGACCCATATATCATTCGGAAGTCCGACGGCGGATTTGGGTATGCGACAACTGATGTTGCGACGATCGAATATCGGGTCCAACAGTGGCATGCGGACTCCGTCTGGTATGTCGTTGGGGCGCCACAACATCTGCACTTTCAGCAGTTGTTCAGTCTGGCACGGCGGCTCGGATACGACCTCGACCTGCAGCACATCGCATTTGGCAGTATATTGGGGGAGGATCGGAAGCTCATGCGTACACGTTCCGGGGAGTCGGTTTCTCTTCGTGCATTACTCGATGAGGCGGTTAGCCGCGCTACCGCCATCGTCGCCGAGAAGAATCCCGAATTGTCCGAGTCGGAGCGCGGCGCAATCGGGAGGATTGTTGGGATCGGCGCGATCAAATACGCCGATCTATCCCAGTACCGCATGACCGATTACGTTTTTTCCTGGGACAAGATGTTATCCCTCCAGGGGAATACTGCGCCATATCTTCAGAACGCCTACGTGCGTAGCCGATCGATTTTCCGGAAGTTGGATACTCCGTTTGCGCCTCCAAGTTTGGTCGAACTTCGAGAAGAACCAGAGCTGGCTCTTACGAAAAAGATTCTGCAATTCCCGGATATCGTGCCGGCGATCCTGGATGGGTTCAAACCTAACATCTTGGCTAATTACCTTTACGAATTGGCCGCTCAATTTCACGGATTCTACGAATCCTGCCCGGTGTTGTCTGCCGAGCCTTTGAAGCGTGAAACGCGGTTACTCTTGTGCGACATTTTTGCAAGGCTCCTGCAAACCGGGCTCGATCTATTAGGTATTGGAGTTCCCGAAAAAATGTAACCAGCTGCCGAGGTAGGACGTTTTGAGTTGTGTTTGGTGTTTGACTGGGTCTCGAAGCGCCTGTTTCTGGTTGCGAAAGCTGGCACTGGTAAACCCGGAACATTTGCAATTATTGTCCTAGGTATGCCGGATCGCGTTAGACATATAATCACAAGCTTCGACACAGCGCTGAACAATTTGAAGAATGACGTCCTAATGATGTCGAGCTTGGCCGAGCGTCTTATCGAAAATGCGATGCAAGGCGTTTTGAAGAGGGATAGCAACCTTTGTAACATGACGATCGCCGATGACGAAGAGGTGGACGTACTGGAGAAACAAGTCGATAAAGAAGGGATTGAGATCATGATTCGATTCCATCCGGTGGCCTCCGATATACGTCAGGTAATCGCAACGATGAAGCTTGGCGCCAACCTGGAAAGAGTAGCAGATCAATCTGTGGCGATCGCTCGACGTGCGAAAAAAATTAATCTATTGCCGGCTGTACCGGAGGTTTCTTTGCTCGAGCCCATCTACCGAGCAGCTCTCGGCATCTTCCGCGATAGTCTTCGCGCATTTGTGGATGGAGACTCGCAGCTCGCTCTGCAGCTCAAACCGCGAGACCGGCACTTGGATGGTTTGAATGCCAGGCTCAGCGATAAATTAGCTAATCGCATGGTCGCTGACCCGAAACAGGTACCGGCATATTTGAACATCATTTTCATCGCGCGCTTTCTGGAACGGATTGGAGATCACGCAACCAGCATTGCCGAAGACGCTTTCTGGCAGGAACAAGCAGAGGACATTCGTCATACTTTCGGCGCCGTTAAGGAGGAGTAAGCGAAAGCTCGAGCTTTCGCTTACTCCTCCTTAACGGCGCCGGCAAAACTTTTCTCTCGACTTCTGAGCCTCTCCATCTAGCCTGCATCGGTCACAAATCCTCGAAGATTTGTGACCGATGCAGGCTGTGGCAGCGGAACTCGCCGGCTACGCCGGAAAATTCCGCTGCTTTTTAGAGAGGAGAGTTTAAAAACAGTTTGTTTCGCTTCCTGTATTGCAAAACGGGCTCTTAAACAGACGCGCAGCGTCTTTTTAAGAGCTTCCTAGCCCGCAATGAGCTCGTCGCTTCGGTTTTTGCGTGATTTTTGCGGGCTAGAGGTGACAAGGTTTATCCAATGTTCGCATCGAAATTTTCGAAAGATACTGCGGTTGTGACGGGAGGCGCTGGATTTCTGGGTTCGCATCTCTGTGATCGGTTGCTGGCTGAAGGATTGCGCGTCATCGCGATCGATAATCTTATCACGGGATCTCCGGACAATATCGCCCATCTCGCCGGGAATCCGGATTTCCGGTTTATCCGGCAAAACGTCTCCGATTTTATTTTTGTGCCGGGCACGGTTGATTTCGTATTTCATTTTGCCTCCCCGGCCAGTCCGATTGATTACCTGGAACACCCGATTCCAACATTGAAAGTCGGCGCGCTTGGGACACATAATTCGCTTGGCTTGGCCAAGGACAAAGCTGCGAAATTTTTGCTGGCTTCGACCTCGGAGTGCTATGGCGATCCGCTCGTGCATCCGCAAAACGAAGATTATTGGGGGAATGTCAACCCGATCGGGCCCCGAGGCGTTTACGATGAGGCCAAGCGATTCGCCGAGGCAATGACCATGGCTTACCATCGTTTTCACGGTATGGATACGAAGATCGTTCGTATTTTCAACACGTATGGCCCGAGGATGCGGCTCCGCGATGGCCGGGTCGTGCCGTCGTTCATCAGCCAGGCATTGAACAACGAGCCGCTCACGGTCTTCGGTGACGGGAGCCAAACGCGAAGTTTCTGTTACGTTTCAGACCTGATCGAAGGGATCTTCCGCCTTGCGATGAGCAAAAACCACGGGCCGATTAATATCGGAAACCCGGTGGAAATGACGATTAAGCAATTCGCCGAAAAGATTCTCGAAATCACCGGCGCTACGGGTGGAATTACCTACCGAGAGCTGCCGATCGATGATCCGAAGGTTCGCCAGCCGGATATCACGCGTGCCCGCACGCTACTTGGCTGGGAACCCAAGATTGATTTTGATAAGGGAATTCGCGTAACGATCGACTATTTCCGAACGAAATTGGGACCGTAGGAGTTTTGAGTGTTGGGTTTTTTGCAAAACAGTCCATCGATTTGATGCTCACTCGAAACGCAAAACTCAAAACGCAAAACTCAAAACCCAAAACAGAATGGGGTTGGGCATTGGAATCACAGGTGGCGTTGCGACTGGCAAGTCGACGGTTGCTCATCGCCTTTTCGAGTTGGTGCGGATTTTTGTACCGGTCGATCTTTTCAGTTCAGATTTCGAAGCCAGAAGATTGACGGATAGCGATTTCGTTGTACAAGAGAAGATTAAAGCGGCCTTTGGAGTTCAAGTATTCGACCCCGAGGGCAATCTCGCCAGAGACCGGTTGCGGGAGTTGGTGTTCCACGATGCAGCGGCGCGAAAGGCCCTGGAAGCCATTCTCCACCCCCGGATCCGAGAGGCGTGGATTAGCCGGACCCGAGGAGATAG
>Ga0209656_10001292_pt1 | contig 16279 bp, 15 predicted proteins | sample BogFormECP12_OM2_FD_188239 | JGI IMG/M metagenome (GOLD analysis project Ga0209656, IMG submission 188239) | Bog forest soil microbial communities from Calvert Island, British Columbia, Canada - ECP12_OM2 (SPAdes) (version 2) | ecosystem: Environmental > Aquatic > Freshwater > Wetlands > Bog ... | reverse complement strand
CGACTGATCACGGGAATCCCCTAATAAGAGTTAACGGGTCCGCCATCCGGCAGACTCGGTCCGAGGTGGCCGCCGGCCAGGTGAGCACTCTTTTCCCCCGGGCTTCGAGCCCTGCCGAAAGATCGTGCCCCTGCCGGTGACCGGGAGAGTTGATCGCTGCTGGGATGTCGTGCCCGCCGGGTGGCGTGAGCACTGCTTTATTAGGTCGCTGATGGTTCTCCCGCTGGCTGCTGACATATTTCGACATCGTTGACGGGAGTGCCGGTGCGGCTGTTCGTGGGTGATGACTGGGCTGAGGACCATCACGACATCGAGGTGATGGACCAGGCCGGCAAGGTGCTGGCGAAGCGGCGGCTGCCCGAGGGCATGGCCGGGATGACGCAGCTGCACGAGCTGACCGGCCGGTTCGTGCCCGAGGACGCGGCGGATGCGGAGGTGGTGATCGGGATCGAGACTGACCGCGGCCCGTGGGTCGCCGCGCTGGTCGCCGCCGGGTATGTCGTGTACCCGGTGAACCCGCTGCAGGCCTCGCGGTACCGGGAGCGGCACGGGGTGTCCGGCGCCAAGAGCGACCAGGGTGACTCGCACATGCTGGCCGACATGGTGCGTACCGATTCGCATCAGCTGCGTCCGGCGGCCGGGGACAGCCCCGAAGCCGGGGCCATCAAGGTGGTCGCGCGGACGCATAAGACGCTGATCTGGGAGCGGACCCGGGCGGTGCAGCGGCTGCGGCACCAGCTGCGCGAGTACTTTCCCGCCGCGCTGGAGGCGTTCGAGGACCTGGACGCCCCTGATGTGCTGGAGCTGCTGGCCAAGGCGCCGGACCCGGCCCGGGCGGCGAAGCTCACCCGCGCCCAGGTGTCCGCGGCGCTCAAGCGCGCCCGCCGCCGGAACATCAAGGACAAGACCGATGCGATCCTGGCCGCGCTGCGCGGCGAGCACCTCGGGCAGCCGCCCGCGCTGACCGCCGCCTACGCGGCCACTGTCCGCTCGCTGATCGCGGTGATCACCACCTTGAATGAGCAGGTCAAGATCCTGGAAGAACAGGTGAGGGACCATTTTGGCCGGCACCCGGACGCTGAGATCTACCAGTCCCAGCCCGGCCTGGCAGCCATCCTCGGCGCCCGGGTGCTTGGCGAGTTCGGCGACGACCCGCACCGGTACGCCGACGGCAAGGCCCGCAAGAACTACGGCGGCACCAGCCCGATCACCCGCGCCTCGGGCAAGAAGAAGGCCGTGATGGCCCGGTGGATCCACAACGACCGGCTCCTCGACGCCCTCATGTCCTGGGCCTTCTCCTCGCTGAACGCCTCGCCGGGCGCCCGGGCCTTCTACGACGAGCTCCGCGCCCGCGGGCTCGAACACAACGACGCCTTGCGGCGCCTGGCAAACCGTCTCGTCGGCATCCTGCACGGATGCCTGAAGACCCGCACCCTCTACGACGAGGCCACCGCCTGGGGGCACCGGGAAAACCTCCCTCAATCTTCCGTAGCAGCTTGACATTTAAGCTCCTGGGATGTCTTTCGGTAAGCAGCCGAGCCGATGCCAGCGACACCCGGGTCATCCGGTTCGCGCCGTGGCGCAGAGCCGCCACATGTGCGCCAGGCTGACAGCCTCCGCCGTCCGCTCAGGTGAAGGCCGGGAGGCAGGGCCGGGCGCGCGGTCGATCCGCACCTCGACGACCCCTGGAGCGGACGCGGCAGTGGTCATCGGGCCGAGCCGGCTTAGGAGGCGCAGGAAGGCGCCGTTCGACATGAGGCACAGTGCGATCAGGCAGTAGATGTCCGCCCCGCGGGGCCGCGCCGTGATCCGCTGCAGAAGCAGGCTCGCGATCCCGCGCCCCCGAAAGCGGTCAGCCACGGCGACCGCTACCTCCGCCGTCCCGGGCTCCGGCAGCCGCGCTTAACGCGCGATCCCGGCGACAGCTCGATCGGCCGCCACCGCCGTGAGGACCTCGCGGTCCCGGTGGTCCACCCGGGCGAGCTCCGAGCGCGTCCGGTCATTAAGCCTGTTGACGCCAGCGAGGAAGCGCGCATACCGCGTCTCCGGCCTGTCCGTGCCCCTTAAACCACGCGGTGATCGCCGCTTCATCTCCGGAGGCCAGGGGCCGGATCACGACAGTTGAGCCATCGCGCAGCACTAGCAATGCGGGCACGCGCACATCGAGACTCCAAGCCTTCCCTCTGGGCCCGCCGGCGGCTGGCAGCCGCGTGGTGGTCGGCGGTCATGGGTGCGGTTTCTGGGATCGGGATGTTCTGCCGGTTGGCGGTTTGGGTGACCCGGCTTTCCCACCCGGAGAGTTCGCTGTCGTCGCCGAGTGCTTTTCCCAGCCGAAGGTGGCCATGATGGCGATCAGGCACAGGTCGAGCTGGTGTCCCACCAGCTGGCGGTGGCGATTCCGTACGCCTCAATCGCGGCGCGGAACCGGCCGATGGCCGCCTCTTTGGACTCTGGCAGCCGCGCCCGGTTGAGGGCCAGGTACCAGCACAGGTCCCAGCAAGCTGGACCAGAACCTGGGTATGCCCGAGTCGATCAAGATGGTGTGGCCGTCTGGATGCGTGCCGAGGTTGCCCATCTTCCAGTCGCCATGCAGGAACGTGGACGGCAAGGCGGTCAGTGGTCCTGTAATGAGTCCGGGCTGGTCATGCAGGAGCCTCGCCAGGCTGGACAGTGCTGGTGACCGGGCGGGCAGGGATCGCCATCCCGCCTCGGCCGCCGCGATCGGCGCGGGAACATCGGCAGCTAGCAGTTCGGCGGCGATGTTGCCGGGCGCGAAGAACCGGATCCGCTGCTCCATCATGGTCAGGCCGATGGTGTCTTCCCAGCCCCAAAGACTGCAGCTGTGATCAGCCATGTGCTCGATGAAGCCGTTGTGCTGGCTGGCCTGGCACGACGGTGTCGCCTTCGGGGACGAGGCAGTCACCGACGTCTCCCATCACCATCGTCAGGACTGCGTCGTCCCCTGCGCCGCTGACCTGCATGGTCACCATCGTGTGGTCGATGCTGCCGGGCGCCCGGTCCATGATCCCTACCTGCCATACCAGGTGGGGGCGGTGAACGTGATCGCCGGTGACGCGCATGATCCAGTCCGATGCGGGGCTGAGCCGTTTGACGAAGTACGGTTCCCCGTCGACTACCACCCGCTCGTAGCGGGCTCGGCCCGGGCATCACCGGGCCGGAGCTCAGTTCGCCACGACGCCCGCTCCAGCATCTGGTCTGCTGATTCGATGGTCGTTCCTTTCGGGCCGGTCCTTTTGCCTCGCCAGCGGACTTCTGCGCTCAGCCCGGCTTGCTCCTGTCCAGTGCGGATGATGCCGCGGAGCGGATGGATGCGGCCGCGTGCTCGGCCAGCATCAGGGTCGGCAGGTTGGTGTTGGCAGCCGGGATGTCCGGCATGATCGAGGCGTCGATCACCCGCAGGCCCTCGACGCCATGGACGCGGCAGCGGCTGTCCACGACGGCCTGGTTGTCGCTCTCGGGGCCCATCCGGCAGGTGCCGACCGGGTGGTAATAGGTGGCGGTGCTGGCCCGGATGGCGTCGGCCATGGCATCCTCGTCGTCTGATACCTGGGGACCGGGGAGGAGCTCCGCGTCGGTCAATTCAGCCAGTGGCGGGGTCCTTGTCAGGCGCCGGGCCAGGCGCACCGCTTCGACCATGCGGGCCATATCGTCGGCGTCGGCCAGCACCGCCACATCGATCTGGGGCGGCTCGGCCGGATCAGCCGACCGCAACCGAAGCGATCCCCGCGAGCGCGGCTTCATGAGACCCGCCAGAACCACGAACTCGGGCGCGGCACCTCCGTCTGGCGCGGTCCACATGGGCAAGACGTGAATGTCGTGGCTCGGTCCTGGCCAGCGCGAGGTGCGGGCGGTGAGCAACACCTGGAAGCCCGCACTCCCCGCGGGCGGCGATGAGCGCGCCGCGCACACAACCGGGGCCAGCGGGTGATCGATGAGATTGCGGCCGACACCCGGCAGGTCAGCGACGCACGGGATCCCGAGGCGAGCAAGGTCAGGCGCTGGGCCGACGCCCGATCGCAGCAGGATGGCCGGGCTGCCGTAGGCGCCGGCCGACAGCACCACCAGCGGTGCCCGGACCACCCGCCCGTCGGTGAGCCGAGCGCCCCGGGCGGCGCCGTGCTCGAGCGCCAGCCGGTCGACCTCCGCGTCCGCGATCACCGTCAGGTTGCGGCGATGCCGCGCCGCGGCTAGGTAGGTGAGGGCTGCGCTTTGGCGAACGCCGTTGACCGAGTTAACCGGCACCGGTCCGGCGCCCATCGCACCGGGCGCGTTGTGGTCTTCGACCCACGGAAAGCCGAGCGCACTGGCGGCATCCAGGAAGGCCCGTTGCACCGCCGTCCGCTCATCCCGACGGAAACGGCGGACGGGCAGCGGGCCATCGGCACCATGCCACCTATCATCCGGGAAGTCAAGGTCGTGCTCGAGGCGGCGGAAGTCGGCCACGACCTCGTCGAACGCCCATCCGTGGCAGCCCAGCGCGGCCCACCCGTCGTAGTCGCCCGGATGGCCGCGGAGGGCGACGGTCGCGTTGGTCGCCGAGCAGCCACCAACCACGCGGGCCCGATTGAGGTCGAGGGTCCGGCCTAGTGCACCGGGCTCGCTGCGGTAGCCCCAGTCGTGTGTGAACGCCGGGCGGGAGCCGTCCCGCAGCTCGGCGGGCAGTTCATTGACCTCTGGATAGTCCGGACCCGCCTCGAGCAGCAGCACCTGCAGGTCGGGCTGCTCGCTGAGCCGGGCGGCCAGCACGCAACCTGCCGAACCGGCGCCGATCACGACAACGTCGGCATCCACATCAGACCTCCTTGAACTTGAGCCGCGGCGCCCAAGACGCGCGACGCCGGTGATGAACACGATCCAGTCCGGCCGGATGGTCAGGATGTACGGCCCAGCAGGGCGAGCAGGCGGGCCTGCGCGGTTGCATCCGGTGGGACTGTCACTGCTTTGGCGAATGCGCCGCTTGCCCGCAGCAGCTCCGCCTGCGGCTCCGCGGTCCGGCGGCAGGCCTCGACGAGGTCATTATCGAGGGTCGCGTCCTGGCCGGTGGCGGTGGCCAGATCCCAGCCGTGGATCAGCACGTCGATAAACCGGTGACCGGCATAGACCGACCCGGGAACCGGCCCGTACGACACCGCGCACGGCGCGTGCAGCGCGCCTCGGCGGTGGAAGACATCCGAGGCAGCCCTGGCCGATGCGGCGTAGGCCGCGGCCGGGTCGGCACCGAGCCGGTCACCGTCGAGCCGGTCACCGACCCCCTCGATCGTCGCGCCGGCGCCGAGCTCGGCTGCCCACAGGTTGCCGGACACGAGGTGGTTGACCAGACCGCGCACGTCCCAGTCGGAGCATGGGGTGCTTGACTGCCATTGATCGGCTGGAATTGCTGCGACGACGCGGCCGGTGGCGTCCAGCGCGAGTGCGTGCCAATCAGCGACGGTAGTCATGATGAGCCTCCTGGGTGACGGGTTTGAAGGTGAGGTCTCGCGGGGCCGCCGGCGTGGCACCGGGCGGGTGGAGCAGCTGTTCCGCCGGGCGGCCTCGTCGCGGTCAGGCCAGCGCAGGTGCAGCGTCCTCCCAGGCCGGCCCGCAGGTGCTCCCAGCAGTTCGGGAGTGTCCTGGTGGCCGTGCCTGGCGACGGCATGGCCGTGGCGTCGAGGACGTCGTCCTCGCGGCCCGGATGGTGAGCGTGCAGCCGGTCTGGTTGGGTACCTTGCGGCGGTCGATCATCCTTCTGGTCATCGCATCTCCTTGGTTATGGCCTGGCCTCGAAGACGAGATTGATGGGGGACTGGCTGGCTAGCCGGACCCGGCCGAAGCCGGCGCCGGTGAGCAGCGCGGTGAGCCTGGCCGGGCCAGCCTGCGGGCCCAAGGCCGTGCCGCCTGGCTGAGCCAGCGAACAGGGGGTGCAGACCAAGGTGGAGGCGGCGTAGAAGACCCGGCCGAGGGCGTGCAGGTTGTCCTCGATGTGGTCGCCGGCGGCTGGCTCCACGAGCATCAGGGTTCCATCCGGCCGCAGCGCCTGCCGGACGGTCTTTGCGGCCGCGTCAGGGTCGCCCATGTCGTGCAGGCAGTCGAACATCGTGACGAGGTCATAGGAGCAGTCAGCAAGCTCGCGGGCGTCCGCGGCCTCGAACTGAACGCGGTCCCCGACCCCGGCCGCGTTGGCATGACGCCGGGCCACGCGGACGGAGCCTTCGTGGTAGTCGGTACCGAGAAAGGTCGAGTTCGGGAACGCCTGCGCCATCAGGATGGTGCTCGCGCCATGCCCGCAGCCGACGTCGGCCGCCGTCGCGCCCGCAGTCAGCTTGGCCACTACGCCGTCTAGCGACGGAAGCCAGGCGGAGACCAGATTGGCGGCGTAGCCGGGCCGGAAGAACCTCTCGGTGCCCTCGAACAGGTCCGCGTCGTGCTCGTGCCAGCCGAATCCGGCTCCGGTGCGGAACCGCTCTTCGATCGCCGGTACGTCGCGCAGCACGCCCAGGGCCAGCTGCATGCTGCCGGGGAAGAACGCCGGCCCGTCCTCGACGGCGAGCGCGAGCACCTGCTCGGGCGTCATCGAGTAGGTCCCGCCGGCCGGGTCGAACTCGACATAGCCGCCCGCTGCCTGGTTGGCCAGCCAGGGCCGGATGTAAGCCAGGGCAGTCGCGGTCCGGCTGGCCAGTTCGTCGGCTGTGACCGGAGCACCGTCGGCCATCGCCCGGTACAGGCCGAGCCGGTCGCCGATCACGATTAGCGCGGCACTGAGAGTGGCGCCGAGGTCACCGATGGCGCGGCCGAGAAACTCCTGGAGAAGAACCGGATCCGCGCCTGGCTGGTCTTGCGTAGTAGTCATCTGCTGCCTCCTTGCTGAGCTGGTGATCACCAGATTCCGCCGGCAGCGTTGGACCAGCGTCAACGCAGCGTCAACGGCCCGGAAATGCGGTCTACGCTGGCATCATGCTGCGGTTGTGGCTGTGCGGCCGCTTCGCCGGCGAATTCGACGGCGTTCCGGTCGCCATGCCTCCTGGCGATCGGGTGCGTGCCCTGATCGGCTGGCTCGCGCTGCACCCGGGACCCCACCAGCGTTCTTACCTGGCCGCGCAGCTGTGGCCCGACGTTCCCGAGGCGAGCGCCCGCGCCAGCCTGCGCACGGCGATCTGGTCGGTGCGGCAGGCCTGGGGCACGGCTGGCGAGCTGGTGCTTGACGGCTCGCGGAACTCGATCGGGCTGCGCAGTGAGCAGCTGTGGGTGGACGCCCTGACTGGCATGCCGGCCGAGGGTGACATCAGGCTGGACGCCGGGGAGCTGCTTCCCGGCGTCGACGACGACTGGGCAAAAGCCGCACGCGAGGAGCACCGCAACCGCCGGCTGCAGGCACTGGAAGAGCTGGCCTCGGCGGCAGACAGAGATAGCCGGTCCGCCGACGCCGTAGCCTGGTCCCGCCGGCGGTGCGCGCTCGCGCCGTTCGACGAGGGCGCGCACCGTGCCCTGTTGCGCAGGCTGCAGGCAGCCGGTGACCGGGCCGGGGCGGTGCTGGAAGCCCGGCGGTTCGCACAGCAGCTCCGCGAGGAGCTGGGCGTGACTCCCTCGCCCGCCACCCGCGCCGTCCAGGCGCAGCTGCGCACCGCGGCGCCTGCCCGGCCTCGCGCCGGCCTGTTCGGCAGGGCGCCGGAACTGGCTGAGCTGACGGCGGCCTGGAAGGCTGCGGCCGATGGAGCAGGACAGGTCGTCGTGCTGACCGGCGAAGCTGGGATCGGCAAGACCAGCCTGCTCGCCGAGCTGGCACACCGAGTCCGCGCCTCGGGTGGCCGGATGGCGATCGGGGCAGGCATTGACGTCGGCGGCGAGACGCCGTTCGCTGCCTGGCTGGAGCTTGCCAGGGCACTCGTGGCGACCGTGCCCCCGGTTCCGGCCGGTGCCTCCTGGCCGGCCGAGCTGAGCCGGCTGTCGCAGGAGCTCGGTGCCCGCCTCGGGCGGCCCGAGCCGCCGGCCGCCATGGCCGCACCCGAGCTTGAGCGACTACGCATATTCGAGTCAGTGCTGCGGCTAGTCGAGTGGTCGTGCGCGGATCGCCCCGTGCTGATCGCGCTCGACGATGCCCATCGCGCTGACCGGGCCAGCCTGCGCCTCACCGCCCACATCGGCCGCCGGATCTCCGGACTGCCGCTGCTGCTGATCCTGACTAGGCGCGATCGTCCGTCGCGGCCTGAGCTGGACGCGCTGCTCGCCGACCTCACAGGCCATTCAGTTCGCATTACCGAGCTCGACATAGGGCCGCTCGGGAACCGCGATATCGCCGCTCTCGCATCATCGGTACAGCGGCTGGACGACGACACAGTGCGCCGCGTGATCGCCGCGGCGGAAGGGAACCCCCTGCTCGCGGTGGAGAGCATGAGGGCGCTGGCGACGGGCAGCACCGCACCGCCGCCGAACCTGCGCACGGCGGTCCGGGCCGCGCTGGGCGCACTGCCGCTGGCCGGGCGCGCGCTGGCCGGACTGCTCGCGGCGGCCGGACGACCGCTCACCCGGGCCGAGCTGGATGGCCTGGCCGTCGCGGGCTTGCCAGACGCCGAGGCGGCGGGCACCGACAGCGGGCTACTGGTACGGCACGCCGGCCGGCTCGGGTTCCGGCATGCTCTGCTGCGGGAGGCCGCGTACGCCGACCTGCCCGATCCCATGCCGCTGCACGAACGGGTCGCTACGGCCCTGGATCCAGGCGACCACGCCGAGATCGCACATCACCTCACCCTGGCCGGGCGTGCCGCCGAGGCCGCCCGGCACTGGGCTGCCGCGGCTGACTACGCCCGTTCGGTCGGGGCACTGGCCGAGGCCGCCGAGTTCCTCACGCGTGCCACCGGGTGCGCCCCGGGCGACGGGCTGCTGTGGCTCGAGCTTGAGGAGGTCTGGGCATGGCTGGGCCGGCCGGACTCGATGGAGCAGGCCTGGGAGCACGTGCTGGCGCTGCTGCCCGATGCTGACCTGCCGCGCGCGTGGTGCCGGCGGGGACGCCAGCTACGCACTGTCGTCTGCCACCCCGAGGCATCATTCGCGGCCTATCGCACGGCGGAGTCGTTGCTGACGCCGCAATCCCCGGCGGCGGTCCGCGCCGATACGCTGGTGGGGCTGGCCTGGGGTCAGGCTGTGGCCGGCGACGCCGCTGCGGTCGAGGGCCTGCTGGCTGCGGCCAGTGCGTTCCTGCCGGAAGACGCTAATGCGGAGACCGTCGCCGACATCGCCGAAATCCGGATCCTGGGGCTGATCCGGCAAGGCCGTTTCGCCGAGTGCGCCGCTGTGGCGCGGGTGGCCGGACCGGCCATGACGCTGGCGCGCCTGCCCGGCCGCGCCTTCGCGGTCTGGGTCAACGCCGCCTGCGCGCTCGCGTGCGCCGGTGATCACGAGGCGGCGCTTATGCTTGCTGACAGTGCGATTGAGGCAACAAAGGGCGTGCCGGTCCTGCTGGTCAGCTGCCTGGCCGCCCGTGCGCACCTGCTGGCCCGGCTGGGCAGGCACAAGGAGGCCGAGCAGACGGTCCGGCGTCAGCGTGAATGCGCCGGCCGCCTCGACGACCCGGGCCTGGCGGCCACGGCGGCTCACGACGCCGGCCTGGTCGCCCTGGCAGCCGGGCGGTACGAGGAGGCGGCCACGCTCCTGGATCAGGCGCTGTCGGCCGGCGCGAAGGTCAGCCGGCCGGCCGCGGCGCTGGCCAGAGCCGAAGCGCTCGCTCGTGCCGGTCACGCAGCGGCGGCGACCGCCCAGCTCCGCGCGGCAGCGCTAGAACCGGTGGGCCGGGCTGATCAGCCGTGGGCGCTGGTCCCCCGGATGGCCGGGATCCAGGCGCTGATCGCGGCGGCGCGCGGCGACGTCCCGCTGGCCCGCAAGAGGTACGACGAGGCTGCTGAGAGATGGCGGCGGATAGCGGCCGCGGCCGCGGCCGCTGAGAACATGGCCGACGGCTACCTAGCCGATCTCGTCGACCTGGGCCGGCCGCCTGTGGTCGGCCTCGTCGAGCCCAGCCTAGAGCTGACCAAGATCGAGCGCGAGCGTGCCGCGCTCGCCGCCGCCCCCGCAACGAGGTGATCAAATGCCGAGCTTCGTCCTGACCGCTCACGCCCAGGCTCCGGTCGAGGAGGTCTGGAAGCTGCTGCACGATCCGAGCCGCTTCCCGGAGTGGTGGTCCGGCGTGGAGACGGTGCGGCCCGACGGCCGCGGTCAGTTTCACCTTGTGGCCAGACGGCTACCCCGACTTCCCGATGGCCCAGCGGCTGCGCGCCGACCAGGCCGACGGCCGGGTGACCATTTCCTGCCTGGTCTCCGACCTGGAATACCGGTGGCAGCTCAGTGAAGCTGGCGAGGCCACCGACATCGAAGTACACGTGCAGCTTCCCGACAAGGAAGCGCACCGGCTGCCGCGTCAGCGCGAGCTGCTCACTGAGTCGATCAGCCGGCTAGCAGCCCTGGCCGTCATCGGCGCATCCACGCCATGAGCCGAACCAAGGGACAATGATGAACGCTCAGAACGGGACCACGGGCGAGACCGGGAAACCTACCGCAGCGGAACATGCCTGGCTGGACGCGATCAGGCAAAGACGCAAGGTCAGGCAGCTCACCGACCGGCTAGTCCCTGGCGATGACCTCGATCAGATACTCAAGGCCGGCCGTACGTTCCCGGCGTCGCAGAACTCGCAGCAGTCCACCGACCCAAGCACGTCGACGAGCTGGTCGTCCGGGTCGCATCCGAAGACCGGGAGATCGTCACGGCGGAGCGCCCAGGCGACGCAGCCCGGCGGACAGGCAGCCCACCGTTCGCAAGGGTTACCGACGCTAGCCAGTCACAGAGTTGTCCGGCGCGCGGGCTCACGCGCGGGCCCGCCTCGGCCCATACCTCGAAGGCATGCAGGACCGCACCCGGCTGGTTCTCCGCCGATCGCAGATCCGGCTCCAGCACCAGCCGTAGCCGCCGTCTGGATTGCGGTACGCCTCCAGCACCGCGAGGACCTGCTCGGCCGCTGTCCACGCCGAGCAGCAGGCGCAGCCCATGCCGGTCGAGAATCCGGGCGTGGGTCGTGACAAACGGCACATGACCTTCCGCGTCCGCCACCGGCACCGGCAGTTTGATTCATCCGGTGCGGCACGCGTCAGAACACCCTGCTCTGTGCGGCGCGGATGGTCACCCATCCGACCGGGACTGGCGCGCAGATCGGCGGGAATGCGCGCGCCGGTCAGGTAGAGGAACCGATCACACAGTGTGAGAAGCTGTTTTCAGTCGCCTGCCGCGTTCTGCCACTGCTTGCACGAGAGCGCTTAGGCTGTATGCGTCGACGGCTCGCACCTCCGCACCCTGGCAGTGGCGCCGGGAACTGACTGAGCGATGACTGCTACCGGCTTGGGGCGTCTTATCACGCAACGGATCGCGAGGAGGCTGGATCGATGGCAGGTACTCCGGCTGTACCGGACATGCGCTTGGAGCTTGTCCCGCTTCCGGTGTCTGATGTTGACAGGGCGAGGGCGTTCTACGAGCAGGCTGGCTTCGGGAATCTGCACGACACCCAGGTCACGGAAACGATGCGGGTGGTACAGCTCACCCCGCCGGGGTCGAGCTGCGCCATTGTCTTCGGCACAGGGATGGGCCCGATAACCGACATGGTCCCAGGCTCGGTCAAAGGCCTCCACCTTGTCGTGGAGGACATGGCTGTGACCCGGGCCGCTCTGGCGGAACGGGGCATCGAACTGAGCGACGTCGAGGACATGGGCGGCGTCCTCTACTCATATTTCAGTGATCCCGACGGCAATATGTGGGCGCTTCAGCAGTGGCCAGCCAGTTACCAGGCATAGCCAGGGAGCCGGCCCGCCGCGGCGAATGCCGACGCTGCCGCAGTCCCGCGCCGCCCGGCGAGGACATCGAGCCGGCCCCGCCCGGACAATGGCGTTGCCTTAGGGGCCTGCAGGGCGCGATTTTGTGATGTACGTCACGATGAGCATCGCGTTTCGCCTGCTCATCGCCGCATCGAACATCGCCGTTCTCTTTAACGCAAGGCCATTGCCCCGCCCGGACAGGTCTCACGCAATCGTTATTGGGTGCGGCTCTTTTGAGGTGAGCTGGTTACGCTGCGAGGACGAGGCTGTCGCGGTATTTGACGTGGTGGTTGCGTTCGTGTTCTCTGCGGAGGTGGAAGCGCCAGTTAGGCGTCGAAGTCTCCGGTGGCGATGACGGCGCGGAGCTTCAGGATGGCCTCGGCGCCTTCGAGTCCCCATCTCGCGCCCGTGATGTCCATTCTGTCCTGACGATGTGCCGGCAGGCACCCTCAATTATCCCGGTGGCGATGGGCCAGCCTTTCTGCAGCGCCGTGGCGTAGCCCAGGTAGTCCTTCTTATTGTCGAGCGCTGCAGTCCCGCCGCATCCTCCGACGCCATCCAGTCCTCAAGATCCTGATAGCACTCCCTGGACTGCGCGAACGCCGCGTCCTGCCCGGGCGCGTACCCTTGCATCGGGCTCCTTCTTTTCCGTTCTGGTCGTGAGACAACCAGGAACGTAAGGGGAAGGAGCCCTTTACGCACGCACCGACTCAAGCAAACCGGACACCGCGGCAACGACCACGCTAAAACTCTTCACACTGCATCACCCCAGAAGAGCCGCACCCATCGTTATTCATTCAAGGCGCGCCGTCTTGAATATGCTGCCGGAAACGAATAATGAGCCAGGCGCCGAAAACGATGCCGCAAAAGAAGAGGACGACGCCAAGGAGCGCCCGAAAGAGCACCATGTATTACAGTCGCGGTTTTACGTTGAGTTGCTGTCCGCGCCAGTTGAGTAGCGGCCGGTTCTCGATCGGAGTTACGGTGAGTGACGGCCTTCGGGGGGCGGGGTTCAGCCTGGTAGTCGCGGGTTACAGCAGGGTGATCTGGGGCGGCCGTGGCGCGTTGCCTGGTTTGTGGAACAAGACGAATACGACACGGCCGCGCTGGCCAGCATAGGAGATGTCGCGGACTGCGTGGCGAGAGCGGATGCGCAGGTCAGGGCGGTCCTGGGTGAGGTGATGGCGCAGTCCCGCAGTGCCGCCGTGGCGTCCGGTTACGTGGCGGCGCTGTCGCCGGGGACTAGGGCGAACTGCTGGTCGCTAGCGGAATCTGCTGGTCATGAGGGGTGGGGCCGGATGCAGGCGCTGCTCGGTTCGTACCGGTGGGACTGGGCGGAGCTGCGGTCGAAGCTGCCCGCGCTGGCGGCGGCGTGGATCCCGGACGCCGCGGATGACCTGATCGGCCCGGGCATCGCGATCGATGAGACCGCTCAGCTCAAGCACGGGGACGCCACCGCGTGCGTGGCGCCGCAGCACGCCGGGTGCACCGGGCAGGTGGAGAACTGCGTGACCACCGTGTTCTCCGCCTACGTCACCGCGCGCGGGCAGGCATGGGCGGACTTCGATGTGTACATGCCGGACCGCTGGGCGCGGGACATGCCGCGGCGGCTGGCCGCCGGGATCCCCGGTGACCTGGATTTCGCCACCAAGCCGCAGCTCGCGATGCGGCAGCTGGGCCGGCTGACCGCGGCCGGGCTGCCCGTGAAGTGGGTGGCGTTCGACGAGGTGTACGGCCGCAGCGAGGAGCTCCGCAAGAAGGCCGCGAAGGCCGGGCTTTCCTATGTGGCGATCATCCCGTGTGACTACCAGGTTCCCCTGCCGTCCGGCGCGGCGATCCGGGCTGATGAGGCGGTGGCGGACGCCGTGTTCGAGCGGCGCTCGTGCGGGAACGGGTCCAAAGGCCCGCGCTACAGCGACTGGGCGATGACCGAGACCAGGATCAAGGGCCAGTACCTGCTGATCCGCCGGCTGATCTCCCGCTCGGATCAGCTGACGTTCTATCTGTGCTGGGCGCCGCCAGGCCGGCCTGCCACCATGACGTACTTCATCACCATCGCCGGGCGCCGCTGGCCGGTAGAGGAAACCTTCAAAACCGGCAAGGACGTGCTCGGCTGGGACCAGACCCAGGCCCGGAGCTGGAACGGCATCTGCCGCCACACCGCCCTGGCCGCCCTCGCCCAGCTCCGGGCCGCCGCCATCCGCAATGCCCTCACCGGCCACATCCAGCTCCCCGGCACCGGGCACGACACCAGCGACACCGTGGACGACGCCGATATCAGCGACGCTGACCTGCTGATTCCCCTCGGTGACGCGCCCGTCCCGGTCCGCGGCGGCCAGCCCCGCCCGCCCGGCATCGCCCCCATCAGGCTGTCCATCGCCGAGACCGCCCGGCTCGCCGGCCTCGCCAGGCAGTACGCCGCCGGGCTGAGCTCCCGCGCCCGCCTCGCCTTCGTGCTGCACTGGTCCGCCCAGCGACGGCGGCACCAGGCCATCGCCCGCTGGCACCACTACAGCACCCGGCTCCTCGCCATAACCGGAACCGGGTAACAAGCCGCGGCCGGGAAGGCGGTGACGCAATGTAACAACCTGTGGCGCACAAAGCATCACGCCGAGCGATAGCGCGGCCACGCGCCGGAAAACCGCGACTGTAGTACAGGGCACGCGCTCCGCTCCCCAGCCTTGAGCTCGCCTGGGTCCGTACGAGGCCGAGCCAAGCTTCCGCTGTTACCGACGCGGCCTCGAGATCCGCCTGCTCCACTTGAACCGCCGCCTCATGGGCGGCCCGGGCCCGCTGCCAGCGCCGCCGGGCGACGAGCAGGGAAGGTGGCTCCATGTGGGATACGAGCGCGGCGGCACCGGCAGCGAGCACGAGAATGAAGACGCTGATGAGAAAGCCAGAAACCGAATTACCACGGGCGGGCCCCCAGGCTGTCGGCCAGCCTAGCTTCTGGACGTTTGTGTCAAGTTTTCACGCGGCTTTCCCCAGCCGGGCGCGGGTGATGTAGTCGTCGATGTGCTGGTCGATGGCGCGCAGGGCCTGGCGGAGGGCCGGTGGCGCCTGGTGCCGCTCAAATCGGGTTCTGAACTGCGGAAACGCAGCTCGGAAATTTATTAATTCTTGTTGTTACCTACGTTCGGGCGTGTAAGCAAAGCCATCCGCTGGGTGTGGTGTGCTGCTGCTCTGGCCTGGGACCGATGTTCTCCTCGATCCAGGCGATGAACACGGCGGGATTGTGCCACTCGGGACAGACGGTGATGCCTAGGCCAAGACTAGAGCCTGCTGACGATCCAGCCGGTCACCCCGATCACGAGGAGGAGGAGGAAGACCACCGCGGCGGAGTCCTGCATGATGTCCTGCTCTCTGGCGCATTTGCCGTGTAGATTTGGGTGCCGCCGACTGCTTGTCAGCCAGCGGCTACGCTCGCACTCCCATGGCGAGTCCTGTTGGTAAGAGCGTGCATCGCTGCCCGGATTGCTCGCATGGGTGAGTTCCCCCATTTCCCCGGCCGCCGTGATGTTTCTCACCCCTGACATGGCCTGTGACGAGGATTGGTACAGGATCCTGAGCGTCACGTGACTTGATGCTGGCGGCTATCTGTGATCCTCGGGGCATAGCGGTCGGGGGTGAAGTTGCCAGCCGCGGGAGTGCATCCAGTCCAGCGCTGGCGCGGCGAGCTGGGCGCCGGGTTCGGGTGGCTGCCCGGTGATCAGGGGGCCGGTGCCGCAGCAGCAGCAGCAGCTGACGTCGATGACGGGCCCGTGCGGTTGGCATACCACGCAGTGCCGGGCTTCGGTGACGCGGTCACCGTCGAGGTGCAGCCCCGACTCCGCGCCCGCCTGCACACCGCACGCGCCGAGATCACCCGCCTGCGAGCCGAGAACGCCACCCTCCGCGACCAAGCCGCCCGCCACCTCGGCGAGCAACGCGCCGCCAGCCACCACACCCATCCCGCCAGCCCCCCGTGACCCGCCCGGCCGCGCACATAACCTCACGTCAGCGACATGTCTCAGACGCAAAAACCCCCCATGACCAGGGCTTATCGGCGGGCGGTGTCGTACGTGACCCCATCCTTCCGCAGCGAGCGTGTGGTTAGTGGTGGCCCGGATGTCCGCTCGTGATGCGAAGCGGGAGTATGGCAGCACCGGCGCGGGGGGCGCCTCGCTACCTGGGGTGCCGGTAAGAACCACGCCATGAACACCGCCAGAGTGTCCACTTTGCTGAACACTGCAGCTCGGCGCAGGACCGGGCGGCTGGGACCCGGGCCCGCCAGCGATGCGCCCGCGTTGGGCTGCGTTCTTGCGTCAGGCCTGGGGCAGGCGGCGCAGGAACTGTTCGACGCGGTTGCGGTAGGCGCCGGGGTCGGTGAAATACGACATGACGTGGTCGGCGCCGGGGACGATCCACAGGTCGGCGTGGGGCTGGGCAGCGT
>Ga0209656_10001291_pt1 | contig 16282 bp, 17 predicted proteins | sample BogFormECP12_OM2_FD_188239 | JGI IMG/M metagenome (GOLD analysis project Ga0209656, IMG submission 188239) | Bog forest soil microbial communities from Calvert Island, British Columbia, Canada - ECP12_OM2 (SPAdes) (version 2) | ecosystem: Environmental > Aquatic > Freshwater > Wetlands > Bog ... | reverse complement strand
ACCACGACCGCATCCCCGGCCTGCACTGCAAGAACCTGTTCATGAAGGACCGCAAGGGCGGCATCTGGCTGGCGGTGGTGCCGGCGGACAAGCGGGTCGATCTGGGCGCGTTGGAGAAGCGGCTCGCGGCGCCGCGCCTGTCCTTCGCCAAGCCTGACGTCCTGTGGGACGTGCTGGGACTGACGCCCGGCTCGGTGACGCCGTTCGGGCTGCTCAACGACGAGCAGCGCCGCGCGACGGTGGTTCTGGACGAGGACCTGTTCGCGGCCGAGCGGATCAACTGCCACCCGCTGCACAACGCGGCGTCGACCGTGATCCGCTCGGACGACCTGCTGCGCTTCGTCCGCGACCTCGGCTACGCGCCGGTCATCGTGAAGGTGCCGGAACGCGCCGCCTAGCTCAGCGCGTAGATCGTCGGCAGCCCGACGCCAAGGAACACGAGCAGGTAGAGCAGCACGAAGATCGCGCCGAGCCACCACATGTCGCGTCCCGGCAGGAAGCCGCTGTTGGCGTAGACCGGGCTCGGCCCGGTGCCGTAGGGCGTCATGATGCCCATGATCCCGATCGTCAGGCACAGCGCCGGCGCCAACACCTCCATCGGCATGCCCGCGACACCCGCGCCAAGCGTCAGCATCACCGGCAGCAGGGCGATGGTATGCGCGGTGACGCTGGCGAACAGGTAGTGCAGCAGCACGAACGCAACGACGATGGCGACCAACGCCCACACTACCGGCAACCCTGCCAGCAGCACGCCCTCCATCGACGCAATCCACTTCACCACGCCGGTCTGAGACAGCCCGCCGGCGAGCGTCACCAGCGTGCCGAACCAGACGAGCGTGTTCCAGGCGGGCTTGTCGCCGAGCACATCGCCCCAGGTGATCGTGCCGGTGACGATCAGCAGGGCGACCACGACCACGGCGGCGGTGGTCGCGTCCATCAAGCTGCCGCCCGCGACCCACAGGGTGAGTGCCAGCAGCACCAGGACGATCAGGATGACCTCGCGGCGCTGCAGCGGGCCCTGCTTGCGCAGCTCGGCGCGCGCCCAGGTCTGCACTTCCGGGCTGCTCGTCACGCTGGGCGGATACAGCTTGTAGGCGAGCCACGGTGTCGCGATCAGCAGGATCAGGCCGCACGGCAGGAAGCTCAGGAACCAGCGGGTCCAGGTGATGTCGATGTGGACGGTCGTGCGCACCAGCTCGGCGGCGAGAGGGTTCGGCGCGAGTGCCGTGAGGAACATCGAGCTGGTCACGCAGGTCGTGGCCAGCGCCGTCCACATCAGGTAGCCGCCGATGCGGCGGGAAGACGGGTCGTTCGGTCGCGAGTCGTACAGCTCGGGCAGGTTCTTGATCACCGGGTAGATCGTGCCGCCGCTGCGCGCCGTGTTCGACGGCGTGAACGGCGCGAGCACGAGGTCCGCCATCACAACCGCATAGCCGAGCCTCAGCGTGCTCCCGCCCAGAGCCGCGACGAGCATCAACGCGATCCGGCGGCCGAGCCCGGTCTTCTCGTAGCCGAGCGCGAAGATGAAGGCGGCGAAGATCAGCCAGACGGTCGTGTTGGAGAAGCCGGACAACGCCCAGCCGATCGCAGCGGTCGTGACATTGAAGTGGGGCGCCGCGAGCTGCGCGGGCGAGTACAGCACGTAGCGCGCGAGTGTCGCCGCAGCGGCCACGCCGACCAGCCCGACAGCGGCCGAGGGGACCGGTTCGACGATCAGACCGACGATGACGGCGAGGAACAGCGCAAAGAAATACCAGGCGTGCTGCGGCAGACCCTCCGGCGCCGGCAACAGCGCGAGCAGCAGTGGCGCGAGGCAGACGGCCCAGCGGACAAGGGTGCCGGTCGCCGGCCGCTTGGCCGGAGCGGTGGTCGTGGCGACGCCGCCCGCAGGCGGCGTCGACGGCGCAGGTGGGAGCTCGGCCATGATGCTGCAGCTTGTTGTCTCAGGCTGAATGATACCGCCGCGACGCCGACGGTATTTGATGCAGATCATGACGCCTGTCGCCGGCCTGCCGAATTCGGCGGGCCGGCGACAGGCGGCGGTACCCGATCAGTAGATGGCTTGCGCGATCACAAGGCCGGCCGTCACGGCGACGGCTGTCGCGACGAGCCCGGGGATCATGAACGAGTGGTTCAGCACGTAGCGGCCGATCTTCGTGGTGCCCGACAGGTCGAAGTTGATCGCCGCGATCAGCGAGCCGTAGGTCGGGATGAAGAAGTAGCCGTTCACCGACGGGAACATCGCTATCAGGAGCTGCGGCGGAATGCCGAGCGCGATGCCGAGCGGCATCAAGGCCCGCGTGGTCGCGGCCTGGCTGTAGAGCAGCACGGAGGCGAAGAACAGGCCGAACGCGAACGTCCACGGAGCCGCCTGCGCCATCGCCCCGATCGCCGGCACGATCACGCCCTTGTTGGCCGTGATGAAGCTGTCGCCCAGCCAGGCGAGGCCGAAGATGCCGATCACCGCCACCACGCCCGCCCGCAGCGTCGCCGTCTTCGGCACCTCGTCCACCGACACCTTCGTCAGTACCAGCATGACTGCCGCGACCGACATCATGATGATCTCGATCACGATCGGCATATCGAGCGGGGCTTTCGTGCCGGGGATCGTGCGCAGGTCGGGAAAGAAGCCGAACATCACCACCAGCGCCACGCCGCACAGGAACACGTACGCGGACAGCTTGGCCTTCGGCTTGAGGACCGGGTGCTCCATCATCTGCTTCGGCGGCGGGATCAGTCCCGCGCGCAGGCGGGCCTGATACTCCTGGTCGTCCGCCAGGTTCTTGCCGAGGAACATCGATACGACCGCGGCGGCCAGCACGCCGATCAGCGTCGAGGGCACGCAGATCATCAGGATCTGCGGCAGGCCCCAGCCGTGCATGCCTTTCTCGGCGAACAGCCCGATCATCGCCGCCGTCGCGGCCGCCACGGGGCTCGCCGTGATCGCCTGCTGCGAGGCGATGGTGGCGACCGCCATCGGCCGCTCGGGCCGGATGCCGCTCTGGTGCGCGGTCTCATAGATCACCGGCAGCAGCGGATAGACGATGTGTCCGGTGCCGGCGAGGAAGGTGAACGACCACGTCGTCAGCGGTGCGACGATGGTCACGTATTTCGGGTTGGCGCGGATGATCCGTGAGGCGATCTGCACCAGGAAGTCGATGCCGCCCGCCGCGTCCATCACGGACGCCGCCATGATCACCGCCAGGATGATCAGCATCACGTCGATCGGCGGCGACGTCGGAGCGACGCCGAACACCACGACGAGCACGAGCAGCCCGACGGCGCCCCACAGCCCGAGCCCCACGCCGCTGCTCCGCGCGCCCATCCAGATCGCCGCCAGAACGACGACGAATTCCAGCACGATCGAGACGTTCATCGCTTCGCTCCCGGCGGGCGGCGTGCCCTACTGCTCGAACTTCGGGCTGATCAGGTTCTCGAACGAGAACTCCTGATCCCAGTGCTCCTGCGTCATCAGCTTGCGCTCGACGACGACGATGTCGTGCAGCGACTTGCCGGTCAGGTAGCCCTCGCGGGCGGCCTCGGCGCACTGCTTGTAGCCGAGGTGCGGCTTGAGCAGCGTGACGATGCCGAGCGAGTTCAGCACCATGTCGCGCGTCCGCTCGGCGTTCGCGGTGATGCCGTCGACGCAGTTGGCGCGCAGCGAGTTGACCGCGTTCTCCATCGTGGAGATCGAGGTGAACAGCGCGAACGTGATCACCGGCTCCATGACGTTGAGCTGGAGCTGCCCGGCGGAGGCGGCGAGCGTCACGGTCAGGTCGAGCCCGATCACCAGGAAGCCCACCTGGTTCATCACCTCGGGGATCACCGGGTTCACCTTGCCCGGCATGATCGACGATCCGGGCTGCATCTGCGGCAGGTTGATCTCGTTCAGCCCGCAACGCGGCCCGCTGGCGAGCAGACGGATGTCGTTGCAGATCTTGGTCAGCTTGACCGAGGTACGCTTCAGCACGCCCGAGAGCGTCACGTAGGCGCCGGTGTCGGATGTCGCCTCGATCAGGTCGCCGGCCAGGATGAACCGCGTGCCGGTCAGCTCGGACAGGTACTTGGTCGCTAGCTCAGGGTAGCCGGGTGCGGCGGTGACGGTGGTGCCGATGGCGGTGGCACCCAGGTTGATCTCGTGCAGCAGCTTGACGACCTCGGCGATGCGCTGGATTTCCTCGCCGATCGTCGTGCCCCAGCCGTGGAATTCCTGGCCGAGCGACATCGGCACGGCGTCCTGCAGGTGCGTGCGGCCCATCTTCAGCACGCGCTCGAATTCCTTCGCCTTGGCGAAGAACGCCTGCTGCAGGCGGTTCAGCGCCCCGATGTAGCCGGCCAGGCGCAGGATCAGCGCGAGCCGGAACGCGGTCGGATAGACGTCGTTGGTGGACTGGCCGAAGTTCACGTGGTCGTTCGGGCTGACGTGCTGGTACTCGCCCTTCTTGTGGCCGAGCAGTTCGAGCGCGAGGTTGGCGATCACCTCGTTGGCGTTCATGTTGGTCGAGGTGCCGGCGCCGCCCTGGATGAAGTCGGTGACGAACTGCTCGCGCAGCTCGCCGGCGATCAGCTTGTCGCAGGCGGCGGCGATCGCGTCGGCGACCGTCGCGTCGAGCACGCCGAGGTCGCGGTTGGCCAGTGCGGCGGCCTTCTTCACGTAGCCGAACGCCCTGACGAAGCTGGGCTCCAGCGACATCGGGATGCCGGTGATGTGGAAGTTGTCCCGGCCCCGCAGGGTCTGGACGCCGTAATAGGCGTCCGCGGGGATCTCCCGCTCGCCGAGGAAGTCCTTCTCGATCCTTGTCGCGGGCGCGGGTGCCGACGGCACCGGAGGGGATTCGGCCATTGTCTGATTCCCGACGTTTCCTGCACACGCATTAGGCAGGATTGGGCCGGAGCTGACTTGATGCAGATCAAGCCACGCATCGCCGATCGCGGTTTTTCGGGGATACGAACTGTTCCCAGGTCGGCCTGAGTTCGGCGGCGTCAGTCGAGTTGCTCAGTCAAGTTGCAACAATTGGCCTTTGATATACGCCGTCTCCGGCAGGTGCGGATGCACCGGATGGTCGGGACCGGCGCCGCCGGTGTGCAGCACGCGGCCATCGCGACGCGCCCGCGACAGGCCCAGCGCGATCTGCGCCGCCCATGCGTCCAGCGGCGCGTGGTGGCTGCACGACGCGGTGAACAGGAAGCCGCCCGGTGCCACGACCGCCGCCGCCAGCCGCGCCAGACGTCCGTAGGCGCGCAGGCCCGCCTCGGCGTCCTTCTTCGACTTGGCGAACGCAGGCGGGTCGGTGACCACGATGTCGAACCGCTCGCCCGCCAGGTCGGCGAGCACGTCGAACGCATCGCCGCGCCGCGTGCGGACCCGGCCGGCGAGGCCGTTCATTTCTGCAGCAACCATCGCCGCGTCCAGCGCCGGCTGGCTGCTGTCGACCAGCGTCACCTCGGTCGCACCAGCAGCGGCGCAGCGCAGGCCGAAGCCGCCGGTGTGGCAGAACACGTCCAGCACGCGCGCGCCCTTCGCCAGCCCTGCCACAAGATCGCGGTTCGGCCGCTGGTCGTAGAAGAACCCCGTCTTCTGCCCGCCGAGCGGATCGACCGGGAAGCGCACGCCGGCCTCGACCGCCTCGGCCTTCGCGTCGGTGCCGATCAGCAGGCGGACGGAGTCCTCCAGCCCCTCCTGGCGGCGCGCGGCGGAGTCGTTGCGCGCCATCACCGCGCGCAGCCCGAGCATGTCTGCCAGCGCCGCGGCGATCCGCTCCTGCCACAGGTCTATCCCGGCGGTGTTGGCCTGCAGCACCGCGACGTCGCCGTAACGATCGACGATCAGGCCGGGCAATCCGTCGGCCTCGGCATGAATCAACCGGCAGTGATGCGCATCCGGCACAACGCGCTCGCGCAGCGAGACGGCGGCCTCCAGGCGGCGGCGCAGCCAGGAATCGTCCAGCGCCGCGTCGGGATCGCGGTCGAGTCGGCGCGCCGCGATCAGGCTGTGCGGGTTGAACATGAAGGCGCCGTGCCTCGCGTTGTCCTCGCCTTCGAGTCGCACGATCGTGCCGGGCTGCAGCCGGCGGTATTCGGGCCGCATCGCGATCTCGTTACTGAACACCCAGGGCGCGCCGGCGCGCAGACGGCGGCCTTGGCCGGCACTCAACCGTAGTGTCACGCGTTGACTCACCGGGTTCACACTTCGACACAGCCGGGCAATGGTCGGCTTACGTCGGTCACCGAGTCTGCCTTTCGAAACCGTCTGCAGGAGTCTGATACATGCGCAAGATCATCGTGCTCGGCCTGGCGTTGCTGGCGCTGGGCGCGTGCGCCTGCCGGCCTGGTTACGTCGGCCCTTACGGCGGCGTGCACCCCCCGCGTTGCGTGGTCTGGTAGTCCCGGCGCGGCTTGTCACCATTGCCGATGGTCGTTAACCGACAGCGGCAACCGGTGACAGGGCCGTATCATGCGCGCCGTCGCGCTGCCTGCGCTTCTCCTGTGCGCAACCCCGGCGCTGGCACAGCCGGCGCCGGAGGCGCCGTCCGCCCAGCCCGGCGTGCAGCCCGCGACCGGCGCGCCGCCGGCGCAGGAAGCGCCGCCCGGGTTCTGGGATCGCGAGACGATGCTCGGCAACATCGGAGGCGTGCGTCCTGCCCTGGAGAAGGCCGGGATCAAGGTCGGGCTCCAGGAGGAGGAGGAGCTGTGGGGCACGCTCTCGGGCGGCGTTGCGACGGGCGCCGCCTATGACGGCGTCACCTTCATGAACGTCACGCTCGACCTCGGCACGATCCTCGAGTGGCCCGACGCGCAGATCTACGCCAGCGCGTACCAGATCCACGGCCTCGGGCCGGAGGGCAACGTCGGCGCTCTGCAACTCGTCAGCGACCTCGAGGCCACGCCGGCGACGCGCCTGTATGATCTTTGGTTCGACAAGAAACTTGGCGAACTGGACTTCCGCATCGGCCAGGAGGGCATCAACGACGAGTTCATGATCAGCAACGGCGCGACCGTGATGATCAACTCCAGCTTCGGCTTTCCCGCCTGGGCCGCGCTCGACCTGCCGTCGGGCGCGCCGAACTATCCGCTGTCGTCGCCCTTCGTGCGGGTGACCTTCACGCCGGATCAGACATGGACGGCGATGCTCGGCGTGTTCGACGGCAACCCGGCGGGCCCGGGCACGAACAACCCGCAGGTGCGCGACGCGTCCGGCACGCTGTTCCGGGTCAGCGACCCGGCGCTGGTCGTCGGCGAGGTCTGGTACGGCATCAACCAGGAGCCGGACGCGAAGGGCCTGCCGGGCCGCTACAAGGTCGGCTTCCTGTATCACTACGGCCGGTTCTACGATCAGCAGTACGACATCTACGGCGTGCCGCTGGCCAGCCCGCTGTCGAACGGCCTGCCGGAACTGCGCCAGCACGATTACGCGCTGTACGGCGTTGCCGACCAGATGGTCTTGCCCACCGGCAAGGACACCGGGGTGTCGCTGTTCGGCCAGATCATGGGCGGGCCCGGCGATCGCAACCTGGTCAACGTGTCGGCCTTCGGCGGCGCGAACTGGAAGGGCCCGATTCCCGGCCGCACCGCCGACACGCTCGGCGTGGGGTTCGCCTATGTCCACATCGGCAGCTCCGCGTCGAGCTTCGCGAACCTGCAGTCGTTCTACGGCACCGGCGCGCCGTCGCAGGGCAGCGAGACGGTGCTGGAGGCCACGTACCAGGCGCAGGTGACCGGCTGGCTGCAGGTGCAGCCGGACTTCCAGTACGTCATCAACCCCGGCGCCGGGTTCACGCTGGTCAACAACGTGCGTACGAAACTGCCGAACGCGACCGTCCTCGGCGTGCGCGGGACGGTGACGTTCTGAACGTCAGCCCAGGCCGCGCACGCAGTCCGCGACGGTGTCCAGCGCGCCCGCCAGCACGTCCTCGTCGATCGTCAGCGGCGGGCAGAGCGTCAGCACCGTGCCGCCGCCGATCTTGAAGCTGACGCCGCGGGCGAGCGCGGCATACATGGCGGCATCGGCAGCGGCCGCATCGTCCAGCTCGATGCCGAGATAGAGACCGCTGCCGCGCACGTCGCGCACGCGCGCCACATCGCGCAGCGCCTCGCGCAGCCGATCGAGCGACGCCGACCCGAGACGGGCGGCGCGCGCCACCAGATCGTCGTCGCGGATGACATCGAGCGTGGCCAGCGCGGCCGCACACCCGAGGCTGCTCTTCTCGTGCGTGTAGTGGCCGAGCGCGCCGCCTGCGGCGACGTTCAGGCCGTCGCGCGCGATGACGGCGGCCATTGGCATCACGCCGCCGCCGAGGCCTTTGCCGAGCACCAGGATGTCGGGCGCGGCACCGGTCTGCTCGCACGCGAACATCGTGCCGGTGCGTGCGAAGCTCGGCACCTCGTCGAAGATCAGCAGCGTGCCGTTTCGGTCGCAGCTGGCGCGCACGCGGGGCCAGAAGCCGGGCGGCGGCGGCTCGACGGTGGTCCAGCGCATCGGCTCGGCGACGATCGCGCCGATGTCGCCCTCGGTCGCCAGCACGTAGTCGATGTAGTCGGCGAGCCGCTCTGGCGCGCGCGCGTCGTCGCCGAAGAAGCGGCGGGCGAGGGCGGGCGGCGGCACGTGCTCGGTGCCCGGCAGCAGCGGGCCCATGCCGCGCCGGAAGATCGCTTCGCCGCCGACCGAGATCGCATCGAGCGAGGCGCCGTGGAAGCTCTCCCACATTGATAAGGTTTTGTGACGCCCGGTCGCCACGCGGGCGAGCTTCAGCGCGATGCCGATCGCCGACGTGCCGCCCGGCGCGAACAGCACCCGGCCGTTTGGGAACGGCGCCAGCGCGGCCAGCCGCTCCGCCAGCTCGATGGCCGCGCGATTGGTGTAGCGGCGCGGGCAGAACGGGAGCGACGCGAGCTGCGCCTGCACGGCCGCGACCACGCGCTTGTGGCCGTAGCCGAGCTGGTGCACCGCGTTGCCGTGGAAATCCAGGGTGCGGCGGCCTTCGACATCGATCAGCCACGGCCCTTCGGTGCGCTCGATGACATTCAGGCAGGGCGTGGACAGCGCCTGGTGCAGGAAGGCGGCCTCGTCGCGCGCGAGCAGCGCGGCGGTCTGCGGGCCGATATGGAAGCGCAGCCACTGCGCGCGGCCTTGTGTCAGATTGATGTCGCCTTCGCTGCGATCGGGATCTGTCATGCGCGGCACGTTGCAGCTTGGGGCCGCTATCGTCTACGCCGGTCGCATGAACGCTGGCCGCTTCGACGTCGCGATCGTGGGCTCGGGCATCGTGGGCCTCGCGCACGCACTGGCCGCGCTGCGGCACGGGCTGCGCGCCGTGGTGATCGAGCGTGACGCGCAGCCGGCCGGCGCCTCGATCCGCAATTTCGGCTTCGTCACCGTGACCGGCCAGGCGGCGGGGATCACGTGGCGGCGGGCGCGCCGGTCGCGTGAGATCTGGGGGAATGTCGCGACCGACGCAGGCATCGCGGTCCTCCACCGCGGCCTGCTGGTCTGCGTCCGGCGGCCCGAGGCGATGGCGGTTCTGGAAGAATTCGCGGCCACCGAGATGGGCGAGGACTGCACGCTGCTCGGTGCCGCGCAACTGCCTGACTGCGTGCACCCCGGCGTCATCGGCGCGCTCCACAGCCCGCACGAGGCGCGCGTCGAAAGCCGCGAGGCGGTCCCGCTTCTCGCCGCGTGGCTGCACGCGCAGGGCGTCGCGTTGCTCCGCCGCACCGCCGTCCATGAAGTCGAGACCGGGCGCGTGCATACGTCCGCCGGCCTCGTCGAGGCGCCGCGGATCGTCGTCTGTCCCGGCGCCGACCTCGTGACGCTGTTCCCCGACGCGATGGCCGCGCGCGGTGTGACGCTGTGCAAGCTGCACATGCTGCGCGTCGCCGATCCCGGCTTCCGGCTGCCGGCCGCGGTGATGAGCGACCTCGGGCTGGTGCGCTACCTGGGCTACGCGGGCGCGCCGTCGCTGCCGGCGTTGCGCGCGCGGCTGGAGGCGGAGCAGGCGGAGTGGCTCGCCGACGGCATCCACCTGATCGCCGTCCAGTCGGCCGACGGATCGCTGGTGGTCGGCGACAGTCATCATTACGGCGACGCGCCCGATCCGTTTCAGCCGGAGGCGGTGGACGGCCGCATCCTCGCCGAGTTGTCTTCGGTGCTGGAGATCCCCGCGCCGGACGTCGTCGAGCGTTGGACGGGCGTCTATCCGTCCGGCCCGGACATCGCGTTCACGGACGCTCCCTTGCCCGGCGTGCGCCTGTGCATGGTGACGAGCGGCACAGGTGCGAGCACCGCGTTCGCCATCGCCGAGGAGACGCTGGCCGACCTGCTGGACCTGCCGCCGCCCGATCATGCCCCCGATCATGCCAAGGAGCCGGACGATGAGTGACGCCGCAGCCTGGGGCCGTGTGCAGGCCGTGATCCTCGACTGGGCCGGCACCGTGGTCGACCACGGCAGCCGCGCGCCGATGGGTGCCTTCGTCCGCGCGTTCGCGCAGCTCGGCGTGGCGATCACCATCGCCGACGCGCGCGCGCCGATGGGCCTGCCCAAGCGCGACCACATCCGCGCGGTGCTCGCCGCGCCGGATGTCGCCGCTGCGTGGACGGCGGCGCATGGCAGCGTGCCGGACGAGCGCGCCGTGGACGCGGTGTTCGAGATCTTCGAGCCGATGAACGTCGCCAGCGTGCGCGACCATGCCGATCTGATCCCGGGTGCGCTGGACGCGATCGCGGCGTTGCGCGCGCGCGGCGTGCGGATCGGCTCGACGACCGGCTACACGCGCCCGATCATGGCGGAGCTGGCGCCGATCGCGGCGGCCGAGGGCTACGCGCCCGAGGTGATCGTCTGCGCCGGCGACCTGCCGGCCGGACGTCCGACGCCGCTGATGATGTGGTACGCGATGGCGACGATGGGCGTGTGGCCGGCGCGCACCGTGGTGAAGGTCGACGACACCCCGCCGGGCATCGAGGAGGGTGTGGCCGCCGGCACCTGGACCGTCGGTCTCAGCCTGACCGGCAACATCGCCGCCCTGTCGGCCGAGGAGCTTGCCACGCTGACGCAGGACGAGCGCGCGGAGCTGCGGCGGCGCGCGGAAGCGGAGCTGCTCGCGGCGGGTGCCGATCTGGTCATCGACAGCGTCGCCGATCTGCCGCGCGCGGTCGACGTGATCGAAGCGAAGCTGCGCGCGGGCGACCGGCCGCGGACATCCGACGCCTGATACGGATGAGCCCCTTCGCTCATCCGTATCGCGCGCCGGGTTGGCGGGCGGCGGGGCGCAAAACACAGAGTCATACCGGTCAGCCGGAAGGCTGGCCGGTATGACTGCCGGCGGGAGGTGATCCTGCCGGCGCAGGCTCAGGGTTACTGGTCGGACTGATCGCCGGCTGCAGGCGCCGTGGCCGCCGGCACCTGGCCGTCGGGCGTCGCGCGGTCGATCAGTCCCGGCAGGTGCTGCGCGATTAGCGGCATGAGCTGCTCGATCGGCAGGCCGGTGCGTTGCGCGAGCTGCTGCACCAGATCCGAGCCAAGCGCGCCGTGCAGCTGGTCCGGCGCGACGGACGCGTTCGGTCCGGTGCCGACCCAGGTGGCGATGACGCCGCTCATGCCGGCCTGCTCGAAACGCTGAACGAGCATGGCGACGCCGCCCTGCTCGTTGATCGCCTGCATCAAATGGCCCGCGATCGCGGACTCGCCACCCTGGCCGAGCAGCGAGCCGGCGATGTCACCGAACAGGCTCATGCGTACGGGCCTCTCAGCTGTGGGTGGCGGACGGCGTGGCCGGCTTCGTCGACGCGCTCGAAGCGTGATAGCCGGCCGCGACCGCGTCCTTCTGGCACATGTAGGCACCGTGGTGGGTGTGGCCGTAGTACTTGTCGCCGGAGAGGTGGAAGACCTTCGAGCGGCTCGTATGCCACACGACGGTGTCGCTGCCGCACGCCGTCTTCGCATCCGCCTCGGTCTTGTAGGTGCTGGGGCTGCCGGTGCTGGGGCTGCCGGTGCCGGCGGGCGCGGTGGTGGACGCCGTCGACGGAGCGGTCGGCGTGGTCGGCTTGCCGGTCGCCGCGCCTGTGGCCGCGCCGGCGGCGCCGCTGGTGCTCGGCACGGTCGGCACCGAGGGCGTGCTCGGCATCGTCGGCGCTGTCGGCACGGTCGGCTTGGCGGGGGTCGTGGTCTGGGCCGCGGCGAGGCTGGCGCCGAGCACCGTCGCGAGGACGGTGGCGATCGTCGTGCGTGTCACGTGGCTGCTACTCCTGAGTTTGTTGCGGCCGGATTGTCGTTGCGCAAGCGGTTGGCCAGCCGCTTGCGGCCGGTGGTAGAACCGATGGCAGCGGCCGTTCCGGCCCGGCGCCCGCGGCATCCAGCGACACGCGGGTCACCTAGCAGCCTCAGGGTGGCGCGATCAAGGCGGGGTGTAACGGGCCCGCAACCTTTCGCGTGGCCTGAGACCGTCGATCGAGCCACATGCCAGGTCCTGATAACCCGAAGCCATTCACCCCGTCATTGCGAGGAGCGGAGCGACGAAGCAACCCAGGGCCGCGTGACAGGCGCTTTCCGCGCGGCCCTGGGTTGCCTCCGCCACGCCTTCGGCTCGCGGTCGCAATGACGGAGTTTTATGGGCCGACACCGAAGTGCGGAAATCAGGACACTAGCGCACGTCGCCGAAGCTCTGCACCAGGCTGCCGGCGGCGAGCCGCCAGCCGTCCACCATGACGAAGAAGATCAGCTTGAACGGCAGTGACACCGCACTTGGCGGCAGCATCATCATGCCCAGGCTCATCAGCACGCTGGCGATCACCATGTCGATCACCAGGAAGGGCAGGAACAGCAGGAACCCCATCTCGAACGCGCGGCGCAGCTCGCTGACCATGAAGGCCGGGATCAGGGCGCGCCAGCCCGGCTTCTCGCCGGCGGCCGGCGGCTTCATGCCGGCGATATCGCTGAACAGGTCGAGGTCGGCCTCGCGCACGTTGGCCGACATGAACTTGCGGAACGGCTCGGCGGTCAGCCGCAGGCCTTCCATCTCGGTCACGCGGCCCTCGGACATCGGCAGCAGTCCGGTCGCGTAGGCCTGCTCCATCACCGGCTGCATGACGAAGAAGGTCAGGAACAGCGCCAGCCCGATCAGCACCGTGTTGGGCGGCGTCGCCTGCGTGCCGATCGCGTTGCGCAGCAGCGACAGCACGATGACGATGCGGGTGAACGCCGTCATCATCACCAGCAGGGACGGCGCGAGCGACAGCACCGTCACCAGCGCCGTCAGCTGCACGATCTTGCCCGCCGCGCCCGGCTGCGCCGCGCCGCCGAGGTCGATGTTGAGCGACTGCGCCGCCGCCGCCGCCGGCAGCAGCAGCCCCGCCGCGAGCGCGAGGCCGGTCAGGCGCCTCATGGCAGCCAGCCCACCACGGCGTCGGCCGCACCGCCGGTCAGCAACAGCAGCCGCCGCTCCCCGCAGCGGACCAGCAGCAGCGACCGCTTGGCATCGATTGGCAGCCGCTCCTCGACCCCGAGCGTGCGCGATGCCGGATTGGCCAGCCGGACGATGCCTGCGCGGGTCAGCACGCGCTGGATCAGCCAGATCAGTCCGAGCACGCCGGCCAGGGCGGCGCCGGCGGTCAGCAGCGAAGTGGAGAAAGCGGGCATTGCACGGCCTTTTGCCGGAATGAAGGCGGGGCTGGTTACATCAGCAACGGTGGCGGGAGCTCGCGGCCCGAAAGGCGCGCATGCAGCGTGTCGGCTTCGGTCAGCAGCTTGCGCAAATCGTTGGTCAGCAGCGCGCCCTGCGCAGGCGGCAGGTCGAGCGCGCGCGCGCACAGCCGGCCGATCAGGTCGTCGATGCCGTCGAGGTCGACCTTCCGTCCGGCCGCGACCAGGGCCGCGGCGATCCGCACCGTGCGCAGCAGGCCGGCGGCCATCGACTGTGCCGCGCGCAGCGGCATCTCATCGGCGTCCGGCGCGCACAGACCGCGACTGTCCCCCATGGGAGGATGCTTAGGCGAACCGGATTACCGAAGCGTTGCCGGGGCCGATCCGGCGCATCGCAGGGTCACGGATTCAAGCAACGTTAACGGACCCGCCGCATGGTCCGCGTCCATGAACCTGTTCCAGACCGGGGTCTTCGACCTGGCGCAGCGCCGGCTCGACTGGGCCGAGCGGCGGCAGACGTTGCTTGCGCAGAACATCGCCAACGCGGATACGCCCAACTACCGGCCGTCCGACCTGCCGGCGTTCGCCAAGACGCTCGCCGACAACGGCGTCGGCACGGCCACGCAGATGGTGCAGACGCAGCCGATGCACATGGCCGGGACGTTCGGACCCTTGCAGCCCGACCCGAACGCGCTGCCGGACGCGCGCGAGCCGGACGGCAACGCCGTCTCGATGGACAAGGAACTCGGCAAGGTCGCCGACACCCAGACCGCGCAGACGCTGGCGCTCAATCTCTACGGCAAATACGCGTCGTTCTTCCGGCTCGCGCTGGGACGGACGTCGTAGGCCGATCGCAGGACGGAGGCGGCCCTTGGACCTCGAAAAGGCGCTTGCGATCTCGGCGGCCGGCATGGGCGTGCAGGGCACGCGGCTGCGGGTGATCGCCGAGAACCTCGCCAACACGCAGACGACCGGCTCCACGCCGGGCGCCGATCCGTACCGGCGCAAGACGGTGACGTTCGCCAACGAGATGAACCGCGCGTTGGGCACGGAGACGGTCACAGTGCACAGCATCGACGCCGACCAGAGCGACCTGCCGCTGCACTACGACCCGTCGCATCCGGCGGCGGACTCCAACGGCTACGTCAAGATGCCGAACGTGAACAGCTTCGTGGAGATCATGGACATGCGCGACGCGCAGCGGTCGTACGAGGCGAACCTGAACGTCATGGCCTCGACGCGCTCGATGCTCAGCCGCACGATCGAGATGCTGAAGTGACGCAAGCGGGCCGCGACCGATGACCGACATTCCCGCGATCCTGCCGGCGCAGGCGGCCAACGCGTACGGCCGGGCGCAGAACGGCGACTTCTCCGGCACCAGCGGCGAGAGGTTCGGCGACGTCCTGCAACAGGCGGCGTCGGGCGCGATCGACACGCTGCACAATGCGGACACGCAATCGACGCAGGCGCTGACCGGCCAGGGCAACATCAGCGACCTGGTCACCGCCGTAGAGCAGGCGGAGCTGACGCTGCAGGCGGCGTCCGCGATCCGCGACCGCGTCGTGCAGGCCTATACGGACATCATGAAGATGCCGATCTGATGGCATTTCATCCGTCATTGCGAGGAGCGAAGCGACGAAGCAACCCAGGGCCACGCGACAAGCGTTTGCTGTGTGGCTCTGGGTTGCTTCCCGCCACGCCTTCGGCTCGCGGTCGCCATGACGATTTCAGTGGGTTCCACTCCTCAGGACTCGGCGTCGGCGGGCAGTAGCGCGTGTAACGACAGAGCGCCGCCCTGAGGAACGCCACTCATCAACGGGGCCAAAATGGTCGACTTCGATCTTGCCGCAACGATGCACGACACAAGGCCGCGACGAGGGCCGCCGCCTTGGGCAGGAAGACGGCGGTCTGCTCGTTGATCTGGGTGACCGCCTGCAGCATGGAGACGGCGAGCCCGCAACCAGCGCCGCCAGCAGCGGCGGTCCCGCCAGCCGCGCGGCCAGCAGGAACGGGTCGCCTTGCAGGACTTCACCCGCGGCCTGTTCGACAAGCTGATCGCCATCGGCGGGTCATGACCCCCACGGCCATCCTCACGGGCATGCCCACGGGCATTGACGATCTGCGCGGGCAGCTGCCCACGCTCGCGCATGCACTGATGCTGGTGCTGGCTCGCGTCGGCACCGTCGCGATGCTGCTGCCCGGCGTGGGCGAGTCGGAAACGCCGATGACGGTGCGCGCGGGCTGGGCGTTCGCGCTGACGCTGGTGCTGTTCCCCGTCGTCGCCCCGCTGCTGCCCGCCATGCCCGCCGGCCCGGCGCCGCTCGCGGCGGAGCTGGCGGCGGAAATCGTCACCGGCCTCTGGCTCGGCTGGCTCACGCGCCTCGCCGTGATGGCGATGCCGATGGCGGGCGGCGTGATCTCCTACATGACCGGGCTGTCCAGCGTGCTGCATCCCAGCACCGACGGCGGCGGACAGAACCCGGAACTGTCGCAGCTCTTCACCCTGGCGATACCGGTGATCGTGCTCGCGACCGGCCTGTACGCGCTGCCGCTCCGAGCGCTGGTCGGCAGCTATTCGCTCATCGCGCCCTTGCGACAGGAGAAGTCCTGGAAAGGAGAATGGAAACGTAACCTGAAACCTTTCGAAGCGA
>Ga0209656_10001290_pt1 | contig 16292 bp, 17 predicted proteins | sample BogFormECP12_OM2_FD_188239 | JGI IMG/M metagenome (GOLD analysis project Ga0209656, IMG submission 188239) | Bog forest soil microbial communities from Calvert Island, British Columbia, Canada - ECP12_OM2 (SPAdes) (version 2) | ecosystem: Environmental > Aquatic > Freshwater > Wetlands > Bog ... | reverse complement strand
TCCGGCACCGGCGACGGCCCGGCCGCCAGCTGACACCCTCCCCGGCACCCGGCGCCTCACCAGCATTCACCGTGCGGAGCTAGCGGCCCGCTGGCAATGGCGGCAGCGCCGCACCGGCCAGGTAGACCTGCGGTCGCGCCCGACCCCAGCCACCGACCTTCCTCGGTCTCCTGGGGACGGCGAGCACTCTCACAAACCTGCCATCGGTATGTGCCAAGGTGCAGGACCGCATTTGACATTGGGACCGAACCCGGAGCATGGCCAGAACCGGATAATCTGCGTGCGGTCAGCCTCGTAGAAGGCACGGTTCTCGTCCGCTCCGAGTCGGCGATCTCGAGCATCTCCATTGGGGCTGCACTTGACTTTAGCTCCAGTGAAACGTGACCTGGCGTGACCGTGTGACGACGTTTACGGTGGGTTTCCGCTCAATCGCTGGGGCCCGCGACTAGTCCAGCCTCCCCGGGTCTCAGCCCGTCCGGGAGGTGCCCGATGACCACCACGTCCGCTGCCCTCGTCTCCATCCAGCCTGCGTTCACCGACGCCGAACGGCTCGCCCTTGCCGGGTTCCTGGCCGGGTACCGCGGCCTGACCCGCGAGGCCTACGCTCTGGACCTGCGCCAGTTCACCACCTGGTGCCGCAGCTGCTCCGTGGCCCTGTTCGCCGTCCGCCGCGCCGACACCGAGTCCTTCGCCCGTGACCTGGAAGGCCGGGGCCGCGCCCGCGCGACCGTCACCCGGCGGCTGTGCACATCGCCGGGTTCTACAAGTACGCGGTCGAGGAGGAACTTCTCGATCACTCCCCGGCTGCGCACGTCCGCCGCCCGCGGGTGGACTACGAGTCTCATGCCGTCGCGCTGGACCGCAACGAGCTCGGCGCGCTGCTGGTCGCCGCCGGCCTCGGCCCGCCGGGCGAGCATGCGCTGATCTCGCTGCTCGCGCTGAACGGGCTGCGAGTGTCGGAGGCCACTGGCGCCGATATCGAGCACCTGGGTCTGGAGCGCGGTCACCGGACTCTTACCATTACCCGAAAGGGCGGCAAGGTGGTGACCATCCCGCTGGCGCCGCGCACGGCGCGGGCGATCGACTTGGCCATTGGGGAACGGACGGACGGACCGGTGTTCCTGGCCCCGGACGGGCGGCGGCTGGACCGGCACGGCGCCGGGCGGACCGTCCGCAAGACCGCCCGCCGCGCCGGGATCACCAAGGCCGTCACGCCCCACACGCTCAGGCACGCATTCATCACCGCGGCCCTCGATGCCGGGGTCCCGCTGCGCGATGTGCAGGAAGCTGCCTCGCATGCGGACCCGCGGACCACGATGCGGTATGACCGGCACCGCGGGAGCAGGACGGCAGCCAGCGAGGTCGGCAGCTGCTCTTGGGCCGTGGAGACCCCGGCGGGCGGACTAGCCTGCGGCGCCCGCTCGCGCGCCAGGGCGTCGACCAGCTCGCGTAGGTACAGGGGATTGCCAGCGGCCTGAGCGGTCAGCTGGCGCAACGTATCCCCGGATGGCGTTCCGAGTATTGCCGTCACCAAGGCGGCCACATCGGTACCGGGTAGTGGCCCAAGCGCGACCACCGCTCCCCCGCGGCGGGCGAGGGACGCCCGCACCTGCTGCACCTCCGGGCGGCGCGGATCCGACCGGCACGTCGCTAGCAGGAGCAGTCGCAGATGATCAATGGAGGCGGCGAGCTGGTGCCAGACCAGCAGCGATGCGTCATCGGCCCACTGCAGGTCGTCGATGACCATGACTGTCGGGGCTGCCGCGCACAGCTCGTCCGCCAGCGCGATCAGGACCTCGCAACTAGAAACCGACGCGTCGCCGTCGGCGAACAGCCCGAGCCGCTGGCTGCGGAGCAGCTCGGCGGCGTGCGCGCGGCGAGGGTCGGGCGAACCCAGCCGCACCTGAAGGCAGTCCCGCATCACGCTCAGCGGCAGCCGCTCGGCAAGCTGGTCTGCCATCCCCCACCCGATGTCCCATCTCGGCTCACCCGCTCCCGCCAGCGCCTCGACGACCAGAGACGACTTGCCGATGCCAGGTTCGCCCTCGACCCAGACCGCCGCGCCCCCGCCATGGCGGAGAGCCTCGACGCCGACACGGAGGGTCGCGAGCTCCTGGCTGCGGTCCACCCACTGCGGCGGCGGGTCGATGGGCCACATGGTAGTAACGTACGCGCTGCCCAGAGCCAGTGCCATGCGCGGCGGTTACGGCGTCGCTCGGCTCCTAGGCAGATCTGCCTGACCGGGCAGGCATGGCGCTCATGGGATCTTCACGCTCCTATCCGCGGCAGCTGGCGAGCGTGTGAGGGCGCCCGTACCGGCGGGAGGCCGGCGCGGGCGCCCACGCCCCCGCACCGGTTCAGGCTGCGTTCTTCAGCTCGGTGAGCGGCAGGTCGATCAGCGCGAGCAGCAGGTGACCGAAGACCGGCCCGGCGCTGCGGCTGCTGAAGGCCCGCGCAGCCTGCAGCCCCGCGTCCATGAACGCGTAGACCGCGAACAAGATGACCAGCGCGAGGCTGCTAATCGTGTAGTGCCTCGGTCGGCTCGAAGGCGGCGGAAAACAGGTAGCTGGTCGCCAGGCTGCGGTAGGGCCGCCATTTCTCCGCGATGGCGAGGACCTCCTGCTGAGTGGGGAGATGATCCAGCTGGTAGGCGGACTGAACGGCCTTACGCAGCGCGAGGTCGCCTGGCAGGACGACGTCTTCTCGCCCGAGCGCGATGATCAGGGCACCCTGCACGGTCCAGGGGCCTATCCCGGGAATCGCGGTGAGCTCGGCCATGAGCTCCTCGTCGGGCAGGCTGCTCAGCACGTCCTGGTTCAGCCGGCCGTCCGTCAGCCGCTCGGCGAGGTCGCGGAGCGTGCTGATCTTCCGCCACGACAGCCCGGCCTCGCGGAGCTGGCCGGGATCTACCGACAGCAGTTCGGCGGGTGCGGGGAGCTGCCCGCCGAACAGGGCTTCGATGCGAGCCAGGGTCCGGCGGGTCGCCGGGACGGAAAGCTGCTGGCCGGTGACCTGGAACAGCAGGGCGCCGTACAGGTCCATCAGCGGCAGCTGGGCTAGCCAGGCCCGGGGATCGAAGGCCGGCCGGTCGTCGATGAGCAGCGCCAGCACGGGGTCGGCGTGGCGCAGGTAGGAGCGCGCTTGCTGCAGCCACGCGGCACGGCTGGGATCCTCGGTCACCTGGCCCACTCCCTTCCCAGGGCGGGTATACCCGCCACCACCTTCACGCCCGGGTCTGACAATTGAGGTGGCTCCGGTCCGTAGGTCCGTACCGGTCACGGGTCCCGGCCATCTTCCTACTGCCACCGTCCGGACGCGCTGGCGCACCCAGCGCATCCGGCTGGCGGCCGCGTCGGGGTGGTCGCCGAACTCCTGTGCCATCCGTCCCGCGCAGCCGCGGACGCCGAACTGGCGCAAGGCGCGGCTGATCGCCTGGGCCACCACGTCGGCGGTGGAGGAGTCCGATGGCTGCAGCGCGGAGGCGAACAGCGCCTCGTACCATGCTCCATTCACGTCGAGCCGGGTCAGAGCGGGCTGCGCAGCGGTAAGCATCTCATGCCTCCTTGGGTTCCTGGCGGACCTCGACGAGGTCGAGGCCAAGCGCCTCGATCTCAGCCAATACGCCGTACAGTGCCGACCGATCCAGGAGGCCGGTGAGCACGGTTTGTGCGCCTTGCCGCTGCGATGCCATCGCCGGGAACGCAGACAGCATCGTCGTGCCGAGGTGCCCGTTGATCCGGATCGTGTACAGGGCGGGGGCTGGGTCCATGAAGCCATGGTTGAGGGCGCCCAGGTGATTCTGCATCACCGGGATCTGGTGACCTCCGTACTAACGCGTCAGGCCGGCTGATAGCAGCCGCAGCTCTCTTGCGCGCTGCACCGCCGAGGAGCGGTCACGGGCCTGGAGCTTGGCGTAGATGTTGCGGATGTGCGTGTTGACCGTGTTCACCGAGACGGACAATTCGCTGGCGATCTCAGGCCGGGACAGGTTCGTCGGGAGAAATCGTAGCACCCTGAGTTCGCTGGGACTGAGCTCTTCTGTTTGCGGCCACGAGGACTGGTCTTTGGCCGTCAAGGATGCGCCGTGCAGGACGTCGAGGATGTCGGTGAGCAGCGCGGCGTGCGCTGTCTCATGCCGCGGCAGCGCCTCGAGCAGCTCCCGGGAGCCCGTCATCGCGAACGGAAGAACGAGCCGGTCAGGCTCCGCGAGAGCGAGGGCGCGCTCGGCGGCCTGGTTCGCCGCGCGCAGGTCACCGAGTTCACGGTGGGCGAGCCCGGCTAGCAGGTGCGCCTCCACGACGGTGACGTACCCGATGACCGGTGCCGTGCCGTCGAGAACATCCTGCACCGCGGCCAGGGCTCCAGCCGGATCGCCTTCCGCGAGGCAGATCACCGCGCGGGCATTACGGATCTCACCGGAGCCGGCCCGCTCGTCATCGACCGCCGCGAGCGCCGCGCGGGCCTCGCCCGGCCTCCCGAGGCGGGCTTGCGTGGCCAGCATCCAACCGGTCACCTGGCTCGCCAAGGCGTGCGATCCCTCGAGCTGCGATCGCAGATGTTCGGCCGCGCTGAACTCCTCAAGCGCCTCGTGGTGGCGGCCGCGACCGGCCTCTAGCATGCCGCTCACAATGTGCACAAGCAGCCTGATGCCCGGCCCGCTGTCTGTTTGCAGGGCATGCGCGGTGCGCCGCAACCACAGTTCGCCCTCGTCGAACTCACCCGTCCACACCATCGTGCCGGCCAGCGTCATCAGCGCGGGCGCGACGATGGGCTCAGCGCCCCAGCCGTATCGGTCGGCGAGCGCAATCGCCTCGCGGCAGCGCCGCTGGGTGATGGCGAACGGGTGGATCTTCGACGCGAACCCGAGCTGCGCCAGGCAGCCGACTTCCAGGTAGGGCCGGCCGATCTCCCGGGCCAGGACGGCGCCCTCCTGCAGGTGGCGTTCGGCGTCTGGAAGGCCCAGGGACCACGCCTCGATGATGCCTAGATTCATTAGCGCCACCGCCCGCAGGTCGCTGTAGAGCGCGATGTCTTCGTCGGACCGCCCGGTTACCGGGGAGGCAAGGAATTTGGCCTGTTCGACGACGCTGGCCAGGTGGCCGCGCCGCCTGGCCAGCGACAGCTTCAGCGACGCGATCGCCACCCGGAGGCGCCGCCGGCGATCCGGCGGCGCCGTCTCGGCGTACGTCTCGGCGACCGCCAGATGGGCGGCTGCCTCGTCCAGGCGTCCCTGGACCAGGTCATCCCCCGCGCGCACCAGGGCCAGCTCGGGGTGATCCTCGCCCGGCGGGAAGGCCCGCACCAGCGCCTGGATGGTCTGCGCCTGCCCGTCGAGCGTCAGGCTGAACGAATGGTCGGCGAGCAGCCGGGCCGCCTCGGGCCAGTCGCCCGCCGCCTGGGTGTGCCGGACGGCGTCGACCACCTGGCCATGCTGGATCAGCCAGTCAGCGGCCCGCCGGTGCAGCGCCGGCACTTCTTCGGGCAGCGTCCGGCGCAGCTCCAGCCGGAGCAGATCCGCGAACAGGTGGTGGTACCGGAACCACGTGCGCTCGGGGTCGAGCGACACGACAAACGCGTTCGCGTCTTCGAGACCCAGCAGGATCCGCTCCGAGCCTGACCCGCCGGTCAGCAGATCCGCCAGTTCCCCGTTGACCCGATCGAGCAGGCAGGTGCGCAAAAGCAGATCGTGGACGTCGCCGGGCTGGCAGTCCAGCATCTCGGCGATCATGTACTCGGCGACCGTGCGGTTGCTGCCGGAGAACTCCGCGACGAACCGTTCGGGGTCGGGGTGGTCAGCCAGGGAGATCGCCGCGAGTCGCAGGCCCGCGGCCCACCCTTCGGTTCGCTGGTGCAGCAGCGCTGCTCCTGCCTGGGACAACGCGATACCCGAGGCGGCGAGAAGCTCGCGTGTTTCGCGCTCGGTGAAGCGCAGGTCGGCCGCGCGGATCTCGGCTAGCTCGCCCGCCAGGCGCAGCTGATGCAGCCGCAGCCGCAGATCGCGGCGCGTGGCCAGCACGGCGTGCATGTGCGGGGGAAGGTTCGTCAGCAGGCGGGTGAGCTGGGTGAGGGCCTCCGGCGAATTCAGCTCGTGCAGATCGTCGATGACCAGGATGACGCGGCCGCGATGGTCGGCGAGCTCCGATAGCACTCGGTCGACCATCGCCTGTCCGTTGAAGTCGGGTGTCGCTGCTGGCGGTTCCGCGCGGCTGGCGGTGCCGGAAGCCTGACGGACCGCGTCGAGCAGGGCAAGCCAGAACTGCTGGGCGTCTTGCTGGTCGCGTTGGACCTGCACGACGGCCAGCCGATGCGACTGACCCGGACGGTCGGCCCAGGCGCGCAGCAGCGATGTCTTGCCGCTGCCGGCCGGAGCCGAGATGATCGTCACCTTCCTCGCCGCCGTGCGATCCAGAGCGGCGAGAAGATCGTCCCGGTCAATCAGCCGGGGGGTTGCTGGAGCCACCGTCAAAAGGCCTGCCTTGGTGTCTACGCCTGAGCCCTACCGCCGACGACACAGTTCTCTCGGTATCAGGCCAGCGCACGTACTGTCAACGGCGCGAATCACCATGATCCGGTGAGGACCTCTCACCTGCCTGGTGACGAGTCTGGATCCATCGCGAAGGCCGTCATCTGTCCGTCCCGGAGGAGATGATCATGAGTAAGGATGTCCAGCGGACGCCGGCGGTGCCCGGTGTCCTGGTGCCGATGGCCGGCCTGGACCGGGCCCACGCCGAACCGGTGCCGCGGCCCACGGCGGTGGCGGGCGCGCCGCAGGGCCTGGAACTGCGGCACCTGCGGTATTTCGTGGCGCTGGCCGATGCGGGCAACTTCACCCGCGCCGCGGAGCAGATCTTCATCGCCCAGCCGACCTTGAGCCAGCAGATCCGGCGGCTCGAAGAGATCGTCGGCACGCCGCTGGTACAGCGCCGGCGTGACGGGCAGCGGCTGACCGCGGCCGGCCACGTGCTGCTGGACGCATCCCGGATCGTGCTGGCCCGGGTCGACCAGGCGGTGAGCCAGACCCAGCAGGCGGCAGGCCTGGGACAGCCGCGGCTGCGGGTGGTGCTTCCGTCGTGCCTGCCGGAGTCCCTCGCGGTCGCGGCCGCGGCCGGGCTGCGAGCGGCCGCGGCGGCCGCGCAGGTGGACGTGACCTGGCTGGAGATGCCGCTGGACGCGGAGTTCTCGCTGATCGGCACGCGGCGGGCCGACGCCGGCCTAGGCTGGCTGACCACCAGCCCGGAGGCCTTGCCTGCGGCGCTGGAGGCGATGGTCGTGGGGGAGTTCGAGCCCGAGGTGTGGATCCCGTCCGCGCACCCGGCGGCCCGCCGCGGCGCCATCAGCCTGGATGAACTGGCCGGCCTGCAGGTTATCCACGGGCCGCGCCGCCTGGAGCCCGGGACCTACGACGCGTGGACCACAGTGGTGCAGACGGTCGATCCCCGGTTCGAGTTCACCGACCCGCCGTTCCGCTGCTCGCTGCCCGTGACCCTGGCCTTCGCCGCCACGGCGAACCGGCCCGCCGCGGTGCTGACCGGCCCGGCCACCGCCACGGGCGACCGGGCCGGGCCGGTCCGGCGATCTGGCCCCGCCGATGCCAGCGGCATGGTCCGGGTCAGCCTCCAGCACCAACCGCTGACCGCCTCGGCGGCCCTGGTCTGGAACGGCGACCTTCCCCGCCCGCTGCAGCAGATGCTGTTCGACGCCGCCGACAGCCTAACGGCGCCAGCTCCGCCGCAGCCCGCCGAACTGGCCTCCTGACCACTGTGTGGCCGAGCTTCGCCCCGCTCCACGAGGCGTTCAGGTGAGCGGCAGGAGGTGTCCAACACGCAGGTCAGCGGACTTCGGTGTACTCGCTGCGGTCCAGCTGCACGACGTGGGTGTAGTCGTTGCCCTCCGGCTCTGCGACGTCGGTGTACTGGCTGCCGTCCAGCTGCACGACACGGAAGCTGCGCCCGGCGACCAGCTTGCGCAGGTGCCGCATCCCGCTCATGCCTGCGACCGCGACAGCTATGGCGGCGGCGAGGATGGAGCTGCCAAACAGCGCGAGCCCGCCGACGACGTGTCCCAGCAGCATCACGACCACTCCGGCCAGCAGAGCCACCGGCACGGCCGCCACCAGCAGCAGCGCGAGCAGCATCACGGCGATCACGGCCTTGGCCGACCTGTCCGGCGTCCGCTCCGCGTACCAACCGGTCATCACGCTCACCTCTCAAGGCCCGAGCTCTTCAAGGGACCCAGACCTGCCTAAATAACACGATATGTCGCGTCCTCTATGTATGCAACGCACCTCTCGATCAGAATCATCCCGTGACCGTCCGGCGCGCTGACCGTGGGTGGGCAGTCTGCCGCCTGAGCTTCTCCAGGCGATTATTCGGCGGTGTGCTAGTTACGGGGCTCGGTTGCGGCCTGAAGGATCGCGGCGATGTCGTCTGCGGTGTCGAGCTGCCCGGACGCAACGTTGATTACCAGGTCGTAGGCGGCATCGTTGGTCAGGGTCAGGCGGCGGCCGTTGAGGCCGCGGAAGGCGATGAGTGCCGCTAGCGCAAGCCGCTTGTTGCCGTCGATGAGGGCGTGGCCGCGTGCGAGCGAGTGCAGCAGCGCTGCCGTCTTGCCGTCCAGCGTGGGATAGGCATCCTTGCCGAAGGGGGTAGCCCGGGGGCGGGCGAGAGCGGCTTCCAGCAAGCCGTAATCGCGCACGATGAAATCGGCCGCGAGGGTGCGCCCGGCAACATGGAGCAGTTCGGGCAGCGTCAGGTAGATCACTGGCCGAGCCGCTCAAGTGCCTCGGCGTACCGGGGCAGATCTTCATCGAGCACGCGGTCGAGCAGTTCGCTGCGGCTGTGATTCTCGACGTACTCCCTGATGGCCTGCCGGGCCACGTCTTGCATCGACCGCTGCTCCAGTTCGGCTCGCCTGCGCAGTGCCTGGGTCTCATGGTCGGCCAGCCGCAATGTCATCGCCATGTGATTATGGTATCAGCACTGATACCAATGCGGCGGACTGCGACGCACGGGCCAGCTGCACGTCAGACGCCGCTAGGCAGGGGAGTCGACTGGGAGACCCGCCGCCTGCGCCGCGTCCAGCAGGCGCTTGTCGTACGTCACGAACGAGGTGAGCCCGGAGCGGGAATGCAGGGCCGTGCCCAGGTGAATCGCGTCCAGGCTGCGGACTGTCGCCGGCTTAGCCGCCTGGGCCAGGCTCCGGATGCGCGGACCTAGGTCGATCAGGTCGATCTGGTCCAGCACGGCGGGCAAGCGGGATATGGCGTCCGGTGCGTACCTGGCCAGCGCCCGGAATGACTCGATTTCTACCAGCACGGAGCTGATCCAGCCGGTTTCCGCGCGCTCATCCAGCCAGCCGCGCAGCGCCTGCGATTCCGGCTCGGCATGGACGAGCTTGACGACAGCCGCGGAGTCGAGATAGATCATCAGCGTTCGCTGGCGCGATCGCGGGCCAGTTCCTCCGCTACGTTGACGCCGTCGGGCTTGCCGAGATCCATCCGCAAGACTTCCCGGCGCATGTCGGCCGCGCGCTCGCGTCGGCTGGCAGCCTCCAGCACGGCTTGCCGGATGGCGGCAGATCGCGAACTGCCGTCGTGGGTGAGCACGTCGAGAGCGTGCTCGGTCTCGTCGTCAGTACGAATAGTGATCGTGTTCGCCATACCGCGACTGTAAGACGTCTGGTCTTACAATTGCAACACGCGCCGCTGAGGCGGATCACTGTGAGGACGCCGAGGTCTCACCAGCCTCCGCGCAGTGGCCGGGCAATGCGCGAGAACTGCCGGACCGCCCGGGATGCGGGTATCCGACCCGGCCGATCCCAGGCTGCGCCCATGCGATTGGTCGCCCGGAACTGAGCGCATGTCATGTTAGATGGCTGGTGTCGTTGACGCGGCGGACGGCGGCGAACTCGTGATCATGCCATTGGATCTCGCTGATGCACGCGGAGCCGAGGTAGATCCGGTAGAGGGCGGCGAGTGGCACGTCGAGGGCCCGGCACAGCAGGATTTTTATCGGCGTGATGTGGCTGACGACCAGGATCGTCTGACCGTGGTGGTCTCGGAGGAGCCGATCGCAAGCCTGGTAGACCCGTCGCGCGGTCTCGGTGAAGCTCTCGCCGCCCGGCGGCGCCTGCTGCGGGTTGTGTTGCCAGGCCGCCGCCGCCGCGGGCCATCGTTGCTGGATTTCCGCCAGGGTGAGGCCTTCCCATTCGCCGAAGTCGGTTTCGCGTAGGTCGTCATCGGGGACCGCCGTCAGGCCCAGTTCGGTGGCAGCTATGGCGGCGGTGGCGGCGGCGCGCCGCAACGGCGAGGTGACGACGGCGTCGATCCGGGCGCCGGTGGCCAGCCGGCCGGCGGCGGCTTTGGCCTGGCGGGTGCCATCAGCGCTGAGGGGCAGGTCACACAGGCCGCTGAACCGGTGTTCTGGCGACAGGCGGGTGTCGCCGTGCCGCAGCAGGACTGTGATGGTGGGTTGCGCCGAGGGACTGGTCCAGCCGAGTGTCATGGCCGCCTCCCGAGGATGGCGAAGAACTGTTGCGCGGATTGCTCCCAGGTCGGCAGGCTCAGTGCCCGGCGCGCCGCGGCGGCTCCCATCCGACGGCGATCAGGCTCATCCTCAGCGAGCCTGCGCAGCGCGCCTGCGAGGGCGCGGGTGTCGCCTAGTGTGATCAGGATGCCCTGTTTCCCGTCGTCGACGAGATGGGGCAGGTTGCCGCTGCGCCAGCCGACCACCGGCAGGCCTGCGTCCATCGCCTCGGCATAGACCGTCCCGTAGGTTTCCCAGCGTGAAGGCAGGACGAACAGGTCGGCCGAGCGATACAGGCGCCCTACTCCGGCGTCGTCACAGGGCCCGTGCCGCACGACCCGGTCTGATAGACGGCTGATCCGGCGGATCACTCGCTGCCCGTATGGCGTCTCCGCGCGTTCGTCGCCGGCGAGGTGCAGCCGCAATGTGCCGGCCGGCAATGCGGCGACTGCGTCCAGTAGTTCGAGGATTCCCTTGTTGGGGAGCCAGTTAGCCACGCAGAGCGCAGCGGCCCGGGCGCCCTCTCGCAGGTCGCTGACTTCCGTTCCCGCCTTCTGGTCCCGGCCAGGAGGCACCACGACGGCCCGATCGAACCGGTCGGCCAGCAGTGCGCTGGCGACGATCACCGTTTCACAGTGGCGGTAAAGGTATCGGTCCAGCCGGGCCTGCGCCCATCTGCGCAGCGGTGGGCGGTCGATTCCGCCGGGCGGCTGATGGACGATGGCGGCCATCCGCCGGGGGCGCCGCAGGACAATCCACGGTGCCAGAAACGCCGCCACGATGCTGTCAACCAGCACGACATCGGCCGCCTCTGCGATGCGCAGCACCCGGCGGCCATACACGACGGACAGTCGCGGCGGCAGTGACGCGAAGGTGATCCGGGCGTTGTTGCGGCCCGCGAGTTCGGCCATCCGCCGGTGGTAACGGTATCCGCCCGTCAAGGTGGCTGGGTCACCCAGGGTGATCAGGCAAATCGATAGCATGGTGCCGGTATCCGCCGAACGCGACCGGGGTTTCCCACACCCGGACGGCCAGCGTATCCCCTCCTGCGGCGGCGATGGCGGGTGAGAGGGTGTCATGCACCCAGCGGGCGAACACCTCGACGGTAACCGCCTCGGCGTCGGCGGGACGGATCTCTTCGAGGTTGCGGCCTTCGATGCGCCCGGTCAGCTTGGTCAGCGCCGTTTCGAGCATGTCCAGGTCGCAGACCATGCCTCTGTCGTCCAGTTGCTCGCGGTCCACGACGATCTCGATCCGGTAATCATGATGGTGCAGCTGCCCTTCCGGGCCGGGCAGTCCAGGCATGATGTGGAATGCGCGCACCGTGCGCGTCAGCCCGACTTCATAGGTCAATGATGGCTCCCGTCGTAGTCGAGAACGGCGTGCATGAGGCCGGGTGTGCCCTCATCCACGGCGTGGAACGCCTCGGCAGCCTGGCTGAATGGGAACACGTGGGTACACAGCTCTGCCAGCGGAAGCTCAGAAAGCAACTCGACGGCCTCCAGGCGGCGGCGCGACGGAGCCCATCTTGCCGATAGCCTGGCCGGAACCGTGGAGACCTGGGTACTGCGGATGGTCAGCCGGCGACGGTGGAAGGCGCCGCCGAGCGGCAGCACCACGGGCTTTATGCCGAACCAGGATGCGACTAGCAAGGTGCCCTCGTGGGCCAGCATGCTCAGCGCCATGCCCGGCGCGTCCGGATTGCCGCTGGCGTCGATGACCAGCGGAACTTCTTCCTTCACCAGCTCCTCGGGCACTGCAGCCGTGACGCCGAGACTGGTGGCCAGGGCACGCCGCCACGCTTGCGGTTCGGCGCATACGGGCCGCTGGCCGCAGCGCTGCAATAGAAGAGCGGTCAGCAGCCCGAGGACGCCGGCACCGAGCACGATGACCCGGTCCCGGTATCCCGTCCCGGCATCCAGCGTCACCTGCAATGCCGTCTCCACTAGCGGGAACAATGTCGCGGCGGCAGGGTCGACGGCGGGCAGGGAAATCAGGTCACCGGGACGCGCTGAAAATACATCCTGATGCGGCTGAAAGGCGAAGACCGGCCAGTCCCAGTCCCGGACTTCGCCAACGCAGGCGTAGCCGTATGCAAAGGGATAGCGGAAGGCGCCTGCCAGCGCGTCAATCGTGTCGTCCAGCGCGAGGCCCGCGGGGAACTCGCCGCGGTAGATCAGCCGCTCAGTGCCGCCACTGATACCGGAGAACACGGTTGTGACAAGGACCTCGCCCGCGGCCGGCCGTGGCGTGGGCAACTCCCTGATCTCCACACAGCGCGGCGCGGTGTGAAACAGCGCGCGGGCGGGCACGTAGGGCACCTACCCGTCGGCCATGCCGGCAAACGCCACGGTTGATCACCACCACGTGAGGGATCGGTGCTGACCCGGGTGGCGATTACCCCGGCTCAGGTCGGCACCGCTGCGGGATCGCGATTGGTCCGGGGAGCCGGTCGCTCGTGCGGCAGTTCTCTCGTGAACCCGAGCGAGATGAGGGCGAGGAGGGCAGCAGCCAGGAGCCCGGCCTTGAGCGATCGGAGCTGCGCCGACTCGTAGTCATCGACGAGTGCTGCTGTAGTCGTGGCGTCGAGACCAGCCTTTGTCGCTGCGGCGTCGATCTGTGTGGCGGAGACGAAGTTGGTGTTAGAGCCCGCCGCCACCCCCACCTGGGCCGACACGTCGGCGCTGATCCGGGGGTCGTGCTCGACGTTTGAGATGAAGGTGCTGGTCAGGCCGATCAGCACGATGGCCCCGATGAGCGCCACCCTGAGCGACGAGCCGAGCTGTTGGCCGGTGTACTGAAGCCCTCCGGCCTCGCTCCGGCCCGACTCCTCGACCGAGGACTGAACCACGTTGCCCAGCTGGGAGATCATCAAGCCCATCCCGACTCCGAGCACGGCCATTCCGATGGCGAATCCAGCGCTGGACAGAGTGGGCTTGATCGTCGCGAGCAGGACGAGGGTACCGGCGAGAGTCACAATCAGACCGCTCTGCACGATCGCCCGCACCGGAAAGCGGTTCGACAGTCGTGAGCCGATCGCCGAGGTCGCGAACATGGTGATCGAGATGGGCAGCATCTTGATCCCGGTCTCCAGGGCGCTCAGCCCAAGGACCAGCTGGAGATAGAGCGGAACGACGAAGAAGATCCCCATCAGGACGAGGTTCTGGCTGAACATCCCGATCAGCCCCGACCGCACCGGCGGGATCCGAGCGAGTGAGAGATGGACCAGCGGGTCCCGGTTCGTGGCTTCGCGATGGCGCTGCCAGGTCACGAATCCCCACAGCAGGATGCCACCAGCGGCCAGGACGAACAGGGTGAGGGAGAAGCCGAAGATGGTGATCGGGGAGTTCTTCGGCTTGACCCACCCCCAGGTACTCGACTGGAGAACTGCGAAGACGAAGACCCCCAGACCGGCGGCCGACAGCACCGAGCCGACGATATCGAGCTTCGGAGCAGGATCCGGGCGAGGGGCGTCTGCCACCTTCCGCATCATGATCAGGATAAATGCGGCAATGAAGACCTCGCCGACGAACACGACCCGCCACGTGAGTACGGTCGTCGCCCACCCGCCCACGATGGGGCCGACCGCGATCCCCGCGCCGGCGACCCCGCCGATGACCGCGTAAGCGGCCTTGCGCCGGGGCCCCGCGAAGTTGCCGGCAATCAACGCCGCGAGCGCAGGAAAGACCAGCGACGCGCCGATTCCCTCGAGCACCGACCACCCGAGCGCGAGCACAGCCACCGACTGGGACACCGCGGTCAGCGCCGAGCCGCAGGCGTAGATGACCAGTCCGATGACGAACGCCCGACGGCGGCCGATCATGTCGCCGATTTTGGCCCCGGTGAGGATGAGCATGGCCATGACCAGGCAGTAGAGGGTGATGACCGCCTGGATCGTGGTGACCGTGGTGTGGAAGTCGTGGACCAGCGCGCTGATCGAGACGTTCATCACGGACTGGTCCAGCACCATCAGGAACTGCGCCGTAGCCAAGGCGACCAGTGCCAGCCAGCCCTTGTTCGCCGTGGCGTTGTTCACGCTCCCCCCTTAGTGCTGCGCGCTCTTGCCCGAAACGGGTCGTCTGGCGAAGCCTCGTTGATCCTGCCTCTTCGCCCCGTCCTCGATGGCTTCCCGCCGTCCCGATCCGAATCCCTGCTGGAACGTCAGTAAGTATTGCACCGGGGAGACGGCCTTCGGGTGTGGAGTCCCGTGACCTCGGTCAGTCCGGCGACTGCATCTCCTGTCCGCTCGTCCTCTTGGGTCACCGGGGAAATGGCCGCGTCTTTTTGCCTGCTTAATGAAATATTCATTAAGCGCTAATTCTTGACGAGATCGGTGTGGTAACCACTTGGGAAGTAATTCGCAGATAGCCGGTATAGCGGATAGCCTGAATCCGACTGAGGCGCCGGTGCTTGGGGCCGGGCGCGGCCATCTGACGGCGCTGGCCGTCGGGGTCTGGCTGCCAGGCGTTATCCGTCTCGAGGGTGTTGCCCGGCTGATCGAGGAGCTAGTGTTGCCGCGAGGGAGCATCGGTCTTATGATCTATGGTTACCCCCTGCACCGCCTGCGTAATTTCGCCCTGGCCCGCCGCGTCCCGGCCGTTTTCGGCCGGTTTTGGCCGGCCGGTTGGCTGCTGGCTCGCGGTTCAGAAGAAAACCACAGGTCGCGGTCACAATTCCTTGAGCATCGTGCGTCAAGGTAGCCACGTGATGCGTCACTCGCCGGTCACCCCGGCCAAGGGGGGCAGCGCAAGATCTGCATCCGTGCGTGCGCACCGGCCAGGTCCCGTGCCCCGGCCATGGGCCGTTGACGCGTGTGCCGCGCTGGCCGGTCTCGGGTTCGGCGTGACCGTCGGCACGGTCATTGTCGGCGAGGACCGAGGATCGCTGGCCGCGCCGGGAGGGCTGCTGACCGCCGAGGGCCGGCTCGCTGGCTTCACCGGCGCGTATCTGATGCTGATCATGGTGGTGCTTGTCGCCCGTTTGCCGTGGCTGGAGACCTCGGTCGGGCAGGACCGGCTCGTCCGCTGGCACCGGCAGGTCGCCCCGTGGGCGTTCGGGCTGATCACCGCCCATGTAGTCCTGATCATGCTCGGCTACGCGCAGGCCGCGAAGGCGGGGGTGCTGCGCCAGCTGTGGGTGTTCGTCAGGTCCTATCCGGACCTGCTCGCCGCGATCGTCGGCTTTGGTCTCCTGGTAATGGCCGGGGTCACCTCGATCAGGATCGTCCGGCGGCGGCTGAGGTACGAAACCTGGTGGATTGTCCACCTCTACGTCTACCTTGGGCTCGCGCTCGCGTTCGCCCACCAGATCGCCACCGGCGTCCCGTTCATCGGCCACCCGCTCACCCGGGCGATCTGGATCGTCATCTGGGCGGCCACGGCCGGGATGGTCATCGTGTTCCGGGTCGCTCAGCCGATCTGGCGGAGCCTCCGGCATCAACTGCGGGTCGTCGAGGTCCGCGAAGAGGCGCCAGGCGTGACCTCGGTCATCTGCCAGGGCCGGCGGCTGGATCGCCTGGCGGTTTCCGGAGGCCAGTTCTTCCTCTGGCGCTTCCTCACCAGGGACCTGTGGTGGCAGGCGCATCCGTACTCGCTGTCCGCACTACCGCAGCCGCCCTATATCCGCGTGACGATCAAGGGGCTTGGCGACCAGAGCCGCGCGGCGTGCCGGCTCCCGCCGGGCACCCGCGTCGCCATCGAGGGGCCCTACGGAGCGTTCACCCGCCACGCGCGCGCCTATGACCGCGTTGCGCTGATAGGCGCCGGAGTC
>Ga0209656_10001289_pt1 | contig 16295 bp, 15 predicted proteins | sample BogFormECP12_OM2_FD_188239 | JGI IMG/M metagenome (GOLD analysis project Ga0209656, IMG submission 188239) | Bog forest soil microbial communities from Calvert Island, British Columbia, Canada - ECP12_OM2 (SPAdes) (version 2) | ecosystem: Environmental > Aquatic > Freshwater > Wetlands > Bog ... | reverse complement strand
TACCCGACGGCACGGGAAATCTTGAGGGATAAAGCCCTTCGCTAACGGCCTGACCTGAGGTGGGGCGCGGCGAAGGACGCGGCGGTCGCTACTGGGCCTCGGCCGCGCGCTCGGGCATCGGCCCTTCGACCCGCTCGAGAATGCGGGAAATCGCCTCGTCCTGGGCGAGCAAGTGCTTTTGGATCTCCTCGGACTCCTTGAGCACCGCCTCGGCATCCTTGAAGGTGGCTGCGGCGCGCTCGTCCGCGGCCTTGGCCTGAATGTTCTGTCCGACAATGATGATCGGCAAGAGCACCAGCTGCAGGAAGCTGCTGGAGAGCCACACGATGACGAAGTACATCCCCTGCTTGATGGCATCGGGTAGGGCGAACAGCGCGATCACCGTGAACAGGTAGGCGCACCACATCGTGCCCACGATCAGTGTGATCTTTAGCCCGAAGCGGGCGTTGAAGCGAGCGATCCAGTTCCGTTGGTCAACCCCCCACACATGTGCGGCCTTAATGGGGCGGCTGGCGAGCAGTTCGTCAAGGCGCGGATGGCGGCGGTAATCATAAATTTTCGACATATCGGCATCCTCACACGTCGCGTGGCTGCGCACCCGCCGCGATCCAGCTCCCCCGAAGTCCACCGAGCTTCAGTACCGCGCGTCCATCAGATCCGCGACGGGCGACGCTAAACCGCGCAGTCCGCAAGCAAGTAACGGGGCCGCAGCCGGCGCCGGCGTCCAGATACCTTCTGCAGCCCGCCGACCGCCAACCGTAGATAGGGCATCTCTCCGGTGGACGGGATGAGCGGGGCGGGCGGGTTCCTGTAGCCAGTTGGTAAAAGGTACTTCACCAGTTCGGTGTCACCACCTGCTCAAAACGTTCTACGGCGGCGCTCACGGGTGGGCGGATCGACAACTGCCCGACGGAACGGTAAATCGTGCAAGATACCCCTGCTGATGCCCACGAGTAGTCAGGTGGGCCAGGCGCTCACTGTTCTGCTTTAGCAATCCATTCTCGTGCTTTGTCGGCTTCAGCTTCTGAAAACGCCCGGTACTCCCCCGGATAGAGAAAGCCGAACAAACGCGCTGAACTTCGCGAGGTGTTTCGCCCAGGAGACATCGGTGACCACTGCGCAGCGTTCCCAGTCGAAGAAGTGGCCGAAGCCGAATTTCTGATCCTCCCAGACCGCGCCGGGGTCGAAGCCCTCCAAGTCAGGGGCGATCTCGAAGTAGATCCGCAGCTTCTGGTGCCGATGCAGCCGATCTTCGAAGTCTGGTATGAGCACCTGGTCGTAATCAGCCTTCGTCACGTGCCCGTGGTATGCGAAGGCAGCGACGTTGTCGGGAAAGCCCTTTAGCAGTTCGATCATGAGCTTCTCCTCGAAATGGGGCCTGCTCTCCCGTCGCGTCATCGTCTCTTGCGTGAACGTCTCGCTCTAGAGGCCAAAGTCACCGACGAAGCAATAATTCGAACGAACACCGCCCGGCCCGCCGGGTGCGCTGCTGGGTCATCACCCATAGAGTTGTTGGGCCGACCCGCCATCCCCGACCCTCTCTAGGAGGACCATCATGTGGCGACGTGTGCTGTTCGACGTGCTGTTTAGCATTGGTCGACCGATCTGGGACACACCCACCCCACCCGAAGTGCGCGATGCTGTGGAGGGCCCATCAGCGCTGCCACCGGGGCGCGCGCTGGATGTGGGATGCGGCACAAGCCCGAACGTGGCGTATCTGGCTCAACACGGCTGGGACGCGACCGGGGTCGACTTCTCCCCTAAAGCGATCCAGCTTGCCAAAAGGAAGGCCGACGGCATCCCAGGCGCCGCGTTCGTCGAGGCTGATGTGACCAAGCTATCCGCTTCCGGCATCGCCGGCCCCTTCGACCTTGTCATCGACAACGGCTGCTATCACTCACTGTCGCCCGAGGGGAGGGCCGCCTACGCGCCCGAAGTGGCCGCCGTCATGAAACCCGGTGCCCTGTTAATGATGTGGGAGGGAATCATGGTCGCCGACAACGAAATCCCCGACCGATTTCAAGACGAATTCGCCATCGAGCGAATCGAGCACAAAAGCTTTCCGATCCAGAGGCTGGGACTGAAATTCGCCAAGAAAAAGGCCTACTGGTACTGGCTACGCCGTCTCGGCGAAGATGAGGGTGGACTCCAAACATGACAAGGCCTTAAAAACGTTCTTCAGTAATCCGATGTAATCACCTTTTGATTTTGAAGACCTTCTGGAAAGGTTGGTGCGGCGAGCAATGGCCTGGTGGCACGCTGATCTGCACCTCGCCCACCGGGCACACCTACACCACCACCCCCAGGGCGCCGCGTTCTTCCCCGCCCTGGCCACCCCCACCGGCGCGGTGATGATTCCCCAGCACACCGGCCCACCCGGCCACCCGCGCGCGCTGATGATGCCCCGACGACAACGCACCCGCCACCAGGACGGCCAATACCGCATCGCCCACGAACGGGCGATCAACCAGGCCCGGATGGCCGGCGACGAACCGCCGCCCTTCTGACCCCGAACTAGGCGGCCAGCACAGTCGCCGGGTCGGTGAACGGCAGGCCGAGGTCGTGCGCGACTTGGTCATTGAGCAGCGCACCGTCGTGCGTCGACAGTCCCCGGGCCAGGGCTGCATCGGCGCGGCACGCCGCCTGCCAGCCCCTGTCGGCCAGCTTCAGCACGTAGGGCATCGTGGCGTTGGTCAGCGCCCACGTCGATGTGCGCGGCACCGAGCCGGGCATGTTCGCGACGCAGTAGAACACCGTGTCATGGACTTTGAACGTCGGGTCGTCATGAGTGGTGGGTCGCGAGTCCTCGAAGCAGCCGCCCTGGTCGATTGCGATGTCGACCAGCACGGCACCGGGCTTCATCTGCGCCACAAGCGAATTGGACACCAGCTTCGGCGCTTTCGCGCCGGGCACCAGCACCGCACCGATCACCAGGTCCGCACGCTTGACCGCGCCTTCGAGTTCCAGGCTCGACGAGTAGCGGGTGTGGATGCGGCCGCCGAACTCGGCGTCAAGTTCGCGCAGTCTGGCGATGTTGATGTCGAACACCAGCACATCCGCGCCCATCCCGCAGGCGACGCGGGCGGCGTTGTAGCCAGCCGTGCCGCCGCCGATCACCACGACATCGGCGGGGCCCACGCCGGGCACTCCGCCCATAAGCACGCCGCGGCCACCGCCCGGCTTCATCAAGTGGTAGCCACCGACCTGGGCGGCCAGCCGGCCGGCCACCTCGCTCATCGGGGCCAGCAGTGGCAGAGCGCCGTCGGCGGTCTGCACGGTTTCGTACGCGATCGAGGTGGTGCCGGAGTTGATCAGCGCCTCGGTGCACGCCGGCGACGCGGCCAGGTGCAGGTACGTGAACAGGGTCTGGCCGCGGCGCATCAGCGTGTACTCGGGTTCGATCGGCTCCTTGACCTTCAGCAGCAGGTCGGCCTGCTCCCAGAGGAGCTCGGCGCCGGTGATGATCTCCGCGCCCGCCGACTTGAAGTCGGCGTCGGAGATTGACGACCCCTCGCCGGCACCGGCCTGGATCACGACATCGTGGCCGCGTCGGGTCAGCTCGGCGACGCCGGCGGGGGTGATAGCCACGCGGAACTCGTTGTTCTTGATCTCGGTCGGGACACCGACACGCATCATCGCTCCTATGTCTCGGTGGGGCTACCTAAAATTCTGAAGAAGTTTCGGCTTAATGGCAAACATATCGCCGAGTATTCGATAACGTGTCGCCATGCCAGAACAATCGACGGGGTCGACGATGACCACAGCCCGTCCGCCGAAGGATGTTCGGATCCCGGAAATCGACGACGTCGACCGGCGCATCCTCAACGCCTTGCACGCCGACGCGCGGATGCCCAACAGTGCGTTGGCCGAGCTGGTCGGCATTGCGCCGTCGACATGCCACGGTCGCGTGCGTCGGCTCCAGGAGATCGGCGTGATTCGCGGCTTCTACGCCGACGTCGATCCGGCGGCGATCGGGCGACCCCTGCAGGCGATGATCTCGGTTAGCCTGCAATCCAACGCGCGCGGCCGAATTCGGCACTTCATCTCCGAGATCCGCAAGCTGCCGCACGTGATGGACGTCTACTTCCTCGCCGGAGCGGACGATTACATCTTGCACGTCGCCGCACGCGACACCGAAGACCTACGCGCCTTCGTGGTGGAGAACCTCAACGCCGATCCGGACGTGGCCGGAACGCAGACGTCGCTGATCTTCGAGCATCTGCGGGGTGGTGCGCCGCTGTAGGGGAATCCGGCCGCTGCCCGGTACTGCCGCGCCGGTACCCGCGGCCGGCTCGGGTGGGGCCGGTGCGTGTGAGGGCAGCGGTTCGGCTTCGAGCTGTCAACGGTGACCGAGTTCGCGCAGCGCGCTTTCGGCGGCGTTCGCGCCACACATGCCATGCGCCCCGGGCCCCGGTGGCGTAGCCGCCGAACAGATGTACATGCCGGGCACCCCAATGCGGTACGGCGACAGCGTGATCCTCGGGCCAAACGTCAGTTGGCGTATGTCCTTCGAGCCAGTCATGATGTCGCCGCCCACGAAATTGGCGTCATATGAGGCCATCTGCACTGTTGTGCGCACAGCGTGCCCGACTATCCGGTCACGGAAACCCGGCGCGAACCGCTCGATCTGGGCGATGATCGCCCCGGTGGCGTCACCCGGATAGCCGTTCGGCACATGGGCGTACGTCCACACCGGATGGATGTTGCCGACGGATCGGCCCGGGTCGGCCAGATACTGCTGGCCGACGAGCACGAATGGTCGCTCGGGCATGCGCCCGGCGTGGATGTCGCGTTCGGTCGCGGCGAGCTCGGCGAGGGTGCCGACCACGTGCACGGTGCCCGCGCGGTGGGCGTCGGGGTTGGTCCACGGGACGCCGCCTTCGACGGCGAAGTCGACCTTGAACGCGCCCGGGCCTTGCCGGAACCGCCGGTAGGCGCGAGCGACTCGTCGCGGCAGCCGATCGCCGAGAATGCCGGCAACCGCGCCGGGCGCCAGGTCGAACATCGTCACGTCAGCCGGCTGGAGTTGCGATGCCGCCTCGACGCGGGTGCCGGTTTCGATCTTGCCGCCCAGCTCGGCCAGCAGCGCTGCCAGCGCGTTGGTGATCGACTGCGAACCGCCGGCCGCCACCGCCCAGCCGTGGCGATGGCCGGCGGTGAGGATGCCCAGCCCGACGGCGGCAGTCATCGGATAGTGCAGCGGCCGGAACGCATGTGCCGCAACACCTCCGAATAACGCCTGCGCCTCGGGGGTGCGAAACCACCTCGCGAGGGTCGAGGCGGGCAGCACCGTCGGCGCACCGAACCGGGCCAGCAGCAGCGGATGGTGCGGCAGACGCAGCAACGGCCCCATGATGTCCTTGCACAGGGCATCGAACCTCTGCGACGGCCAGCCGAACAGCCGGCGCCACCGGGACCCGTCGGAGCCCAGCCCGCCGGCGGTGTCGTCGACGGAGCGATACAGCACTCCCGCGCCGCCGCCGTCGAGCGGATGGACACAGTCGACGTCGGGCAGCCGCCACGACAGCCCGTACCGATCGAGGCCGACGCTGGTGAGGAACGGCGAGCCGACCGCCATCGGATGAATCGCCGAGCAGTGATCATGCAGCAGCCCGGGAAGAATCGCGTCGCTGCTGCGGGTGCCACCGCCGATGTCGTCGGCGGCCTCCAGCACGGTCACCTGCATTCCGGCTTTGGCCAGTGTCACCGCGGCGGCCAGGCCATTCGGCCCGGCCCCCACGACGATCGCGGTGCTCACGTCAGGGCTCCGTGACCGTGATCCTGCTCGTCGCGGCTTACGGCCGGCTCGACGCGCCCACTTCTCCCGGCCAGCGACCAGGTGACCTCGGTGGGGATCGGCCCGTTGGGCAGCCACGGCTGCTCCTTGACCGCGTCGGCCACCTTCCAGGTGCCACGCTCGATCACGCCGAGCGCCGCGTCGATCACCTTGTAGTGCTGAACCTTGCTGGCCCAGCCCTGCGACTCGACCCACGCGACGACGAGTTCGCCCGGCTCGAAGGCCGCCTCGCGCTGTACGGCGGCGATCAGGTCTTCGTTGTGCAGGTGACCGTCGCCGAAGTTGAACCCGATCAACGAGTTGCAGACGAATTCCGCCTCGCGCACCGTGCGGGTGTCGATGTCCGGCAGTGTCGTCAGCAGCACCGAGAACAGGCCGCGGCCCTGGCTGTGCATGGTCCGCCAGGCGATTGGCAGCTGCATCGTGACTTCGGCCCATTTCGGCTCGTAACCGAGCTCGATGAACTGGTCGAGCTGATTCTTCGCGGTGCGGGTGACCCTGTTCAGTTTCGCCTCCGCGCCTGGAGCGAATGCCCACACCGCTGAGGCCCAGTTCCCGGCGTATTGGCGCATCGACGGCAGGAACGAGACCTTGTCGGGCCGGAAGTTGCCGAGGATCGGGTAGAAGAGCAGCGCGGCGACGATCGCGACGGTCAGCCACGGCGACGACATGTTGGTCACGGCGTACCCGCGCCAGGCCGGGAAGCCGAGGAACAGGAAGATCGTGGCGTAGGCGAACAGGACGTTCCATTCGAGCGGGACCGCCAGCGGGAACGTCGAGATGATGAACAGGTGGAATGCCACCATGATCACCACGGCCACCACCGTCAGCCACTTGTTGGTCGAGAACAGCAGGACCAGTGGGGCGATGACCTCGACCATGGTGCCCGCGGCGTGCGCCATCGCATCGGCGACGCGCGAGGGCCGCAGGTCGCGCGGGAAGTCGCGGTAGTGCGCACGCTTGACCCACTTGAACGGCATCGACGGGCTGTTGCTGACCATCGGCGGGACGACGTTGGAGAAGTGCTTGCCGAACTTCGACACCCCGGCACCGACCCACACCACCACGATCAGCAGCTTGAGCGCGATGATCATGTCGACGAACGGCAAGACGGTGAAGAAGAACAGGGCGGGCAGGTACTGCTCAGCGCGCGCGCCGAGGAAGATGACCTTGTCGCGCAACCCGATCAGCACCAGCAGCACCATCGGCGCAATGAGCAGCGCCGGGTTCACCAGTCCCGAGGTGTTGTCGGGCAGCGCTTTTGACAGCGAATCACTATGCACGCCAGGCGAAAACAGCGCAATGACCAGGCTGACGATGAGGCCGATGTAAAGTGCTACATCGAACCACGTCCGCCGGTCGCCTCCGGTGAACGGCACCCATTTCCACGGCCGCAGCCGGATCGTTCCCGGACGGGCCCAGAACAGGATGCCCCCGGTCATCGGCTTCACCTTGCCGGCCAGCGGGCCCCACGACCCGGCGACCCCGATGACCTCGAGGAGGACCGTCCACAGGATGGCCTTCTGGTACACGATCGGCTGGTTCCACCATCCCGAGACATGCCAGAACGCGGGAAGCCCCGAGGTCAGCGTCGCGACGAGGATGCCGCCGAAGGCGTAGAAGAAGACAAGCTTGGCGATGTAGATGGTGTGAACCATCCGTGGCGATCCGAACCCGTTTTCGGCCCAGCTCTGCGCGAGGATCCGCATCCGCTCCATGAGCGGCTTGGCAAGGAAGGTATCCGGCTCGACGTCGGGAAAATTCGGTTTGGTGAAACTCATTTCAGCTCTCCTAAATAAGGGATGGTTGTCGTTGAGTTCTCAGTGGGTCTTGGTGAGCCGTTGCCGCAGGCCGCGTTTGTCGATCTTGCCCACCGCATTCTTGGGCAGCTCGTCGAGGACGGTGATGTCAACCGGCAGTTTGTATTTCGACAACGACTCGCGAAGGTGATCGCGGATCAGATCGACTCGGAGGGGCTTGTCGGGGTGCGGTGAGACGAACAGCACCGGCTCTTCGCCGTATACCGGGTCGGCCCGCCCGATCACGGCGGCCTCGGCGATCTGCGGTAGCTGGTGAACAACGGCCTCGATTTCGCGGGGGTAGATGTTCTCCCCGCCGCGGATGATCATGTCCTTGGCACGGTCGACCAGCACCAGGTATCCGTCTTCGTCGAAGCGTCCGATGTCGCCGGTGTGCAGCCAGCCGTCGACGATCGTCTTCGCTGTCTCTTCGGGCCGGTTCAGGTAACCACGCATGACGTTCGGGCCCTTGATCACGACCTCGCCCGCATCACCGTCGGCAACGGGTTGCCCGGATCCGTTGACCAGTCGAATGGTTTGGCCCGGTAGGGGAAGTCCTACCGTGCCCGCCTTACGCCTTCCGTTCAATGGGTTGACGGTGCTGGCGCACGATCCCTCCGAGAGCCCGTAGCCTTCGACGATTCCGATGCCGTAGCGCGATTCGAACCGCTCAAGCAGTTCCACACTGGCCGGCGCGGCCCCGCAGAGCGCGAACCGCACCGACGAGGTGTCGGGTTTCACGTCCTCGGGCAGCCCACACAGCATCGTGAGAATGGTTGGTACTGCCGAAAAGTACGTGGCGCGGCTCTGCTCCACCCTGCTGAAGAACGATTTCGGGCTGAACCGGCCCGCGATGGTGATCCGGCCGCCGGCAAGCAGCGGGGAGAGGGTGCCGATCACGATCCCGTTGACGTGAAACAGCGGCAGAATCAGCAAGCTGTTGTCGGCGCTGGTCAGTTCGAACGCGTCGATGACCGCGCGGCACATCGCGAAGAGGTTGGAGTGATCCAGCATCACGCCCTTGGGCCGGCCCGTAGTGCCGCTGGTGTAGATCAGCAGCGCCAGCGAGTCGTCGCCCAGGTGCGCCGCGTGCGGCAGCCCCTCGGCGGGTGTGGTCGTCAAGTCGCTGGCCATGACCACCGGCCGATCGCCGGTATCGAGCTCGGGCACGGTATCGACGATCAACACCTTGGCGCCGGCGTCGGCAAGTTGATATTCGACCTCCGCCGCGCGCAGGGAGGGATTGATCGGGGTGACCGCCGCGCCCAGACGCCACGCCGCGAACAGCGATACCACAAAGTCGGCCGTGTTGGGCAGCATGATCGCGACCACGTCACCACCCGACACACCACGCCCGCGCAGCGCTGCGCCGGCACGCCGCACCGCGTCGAGGAACTGGCCGTTGTTCAGGCTGACCGTGTCATCGGCGACGGCCGGTCCCTCGGGATCCCTTGCCGCCCGCAACTCGGGCAGTACCCGCAGGTTCATGTATTGCACTCCTCGTACCAGTGGGGATGTGACGCGCCATAACGCTAGTAGTGGGTGTGATTCCTGGCATCGTCGTCATCCGATGAACATGGGTTTTGCTTTTGTCGGTTGGAGACAACCGCTCGGATCGATCGCCACGGTCGCTCGAAATGCAGGGCTTGCACAGCTGGGCTGGGAGCCGCTGCTGCCGCGGAAATCAGCCGCCCGTCAGGCGGATCTTCCATCCAACGAATCCGGCGTAGAACAGGCTGAGCGCGACACGTTCCCGCCGTGGATGTCGTGACCCTCAAACGACACCGCCCCGCGGGTGGGCCTCGTCGCCCCGACCATCACCTTCGCGAGGGTCGACTTGCCCGCACCCGAGGGCCCGATCACCGCCGTCAGCGTGCCCGGCCGCGCCGAAAACGAGACATTGTCCAGCAGCGTCCACCCCTGCTCGATGGTCAGGCCGACCCCGCGGACCTCGAGGCCCCCAATGCGGCTCACCGCTTCGGTCTCGGTGCGACGCATCAGCGTTTCGGTCGCGCGGCTTACCGCGACCGCCGAGGCGTCGCAGCCGTCGGCATCCTCGATCTCGATGTCCCCGGGGACGACGCGGTCGCGGTCGGTGGCCTCCTCGGCGAGCAGGTCCATCTCCATCGCGTCCAGCTCGGTGTCGGCCGGCGCAAGGTCAGTGCGGATCACGGTCAACGGGTATCGCCCTCCTCAGCGGCGCGGCCCTCGTCGGTGACGGCACGAACACCACGCTGCACGGCGCCGGCGGCGCTGTGACGGGCCACAACATCAGGAATCGCCGTGAGGCGTGACACTGTCGTTTTGCGATGAAGATAGGTCTGGCCGTTGTCGCCCGAACAACCCCGACCACGGCAAAATCCGCCCGCGGGGGTAACCGAAGGATCTACTGTCGTGAGGTGACGAATCCGCGCCTCGACGACAAAGTCGATGTGAGCCGCTACGTCGCCGAAACCGCCGCCCGGCTGAGCGGCCGACTGGCCGAGGTGTCGTCGCATATCCGTCGCTCGCTCGAAGAGGACATCCCGGAGCTGCGGGGGGATCCCGGTGTCGCAGAGCTGCTTGGCGCGAGCGTCGAGGGAAACGTGGACACCATCTTGCACGCGTTGAGGTATGACATCGCGGTGCAACGTGTCGAGGCGCCGACCGCTGCGATGGAGTACGCCAGGCGGCTGGCGCAACGTGGCGTCCCGGTCAACGCGCTTATCCGCGCCTATCGACTCGGCCAACGGCGAATGAACGAGTTGGTGTTCGGCGAAGTACGCGCGCTCGATATCGAGCCGTCGATGGGCTTTGCCGTCATCGAGGCGATCGCCGCGACGCTTTTCGAGTACATCGACTGGATTTCGCAGCAGGTCGTCGTCGTGTATGAAGACGAGCGCGAACGATGGCTCGAAAACCAGAACAGCATTCGCGCCCTGCGGGTCCGGGAAGTTCTCGCCGGAAAGAAAGCCATCGACGTCGATACCGCGACCGACGCGATCCGCTATCCGATCCGCTGGCACCACCTTGCTGTCGTCGTCTGGTATCCCGACGCAGCCGGTGGAGGCAACGAACTCACCCTTTTGCAACGGTTCGTTCGCGATCTGGGGGAGGCCGCAGATACCGCGGCCGCTCCGTTGTTCGTTGCCGCCGACCGGATGTGCGGATGGGGATGGCTGCCGTTCCGCACGCCCGCGGCCGATGCGCTCGACAAGGTGCGCCGGTTCACCGCCGGTCATCGCGGCGCGCCCAGTGTCGGGATCGGGATGATGGCGCCTGGTGTTGAGGGCTTTCGCCGCTCGCACCAGCAGGCGCAGGCCGCCCGCGCGGTGGCGGTGGCCCGCGGCGGCCACGAGCCGACGGTCATTGCGGCCAGTGACCCCGGCCTGTCGGCCGCGGCGCTCTTGTCTGGCGACGTCGGCCAGGCCCGGGATTGGGTGGCCGAGGTGCTCGGCGATCTGGCCGCCGACAACGAGAATGACGCCCGGCTGCGGCACACCTTGCGGATCTTCCTGCGGTGCGGCTCCAGCTACAAGGTGGCCGCCGAAGAACTCAGGCTGCACTCCAATTCGGTGAAGTACCGGGTGGGCAGGGCTATCGCCCGGCGCGGCCGCCCGATAGCCGGCGACCGGCTTGACGTGGAACTGGCGCTGCTGGTGTGCCATTGGTACGGCACCGCGGTCCTTTCCCGCGATCCGGGGTAGCCGCCGGACCGCAGGTCTGCGCTCGCTGTGTTCCGGTTCTTCCGGCAGCGGGTCGACAGGACCATGCGAAACCCTCCGCGAGGGCTTGAGCTATGGCCTGAGAGGTGGTTTGCCCTTCCGCGCCGTCTGGCCCGTCCACTGCCAGGCTGATGGTGCGAGTTCCCTTCGGGTTCATAGCGTTTTTGTTGACAAGACTTCGCACAACGTCCTTCCCCGTGGGCCTGCGGCAGCCAGCAATCGATCCGGGACCGTGTCGGTCACAGCCGACGGACTTACCGTTGTCCCCGCGACCAATCTGCGGTTGCAGATCGTGTCTCACCAAACAATGACCGGGCACCCACTGGGCGCTGAGGATCGAGGCGGTGGGCGAAGAGGCCGCCCTGAACTCATAGAAGGGGCTCGGCGATGGCAGACAGCGATTTCAGCAGACGGTTCGAGAAGGTCTCCGACAAAGCAAAAGAGGCGAACGACGAGCTGAAGGCAGCCAGTGTGAGGACCAGGGATCAGCTCGAGGCTGAGGTCGCCGACGCGCGGGATAAGGCGACCGCAGCGGCCGATCAGTTCAAGAACAAGGCACGTGCCGCCGGCGACAAAGCGTCATCGCAGTGGGACGAGATTCGCGGCAAATGGCAAGATCATGTCGCCAGGGTGAGGAAAGACGTCAAGGAGAAGAAGGCCAAACTCGACGCGAAGGAGGCCGCGGCGGACGCTAACATGGCCGAGTCTTACGCTCTGGACGCCATCGATTTCGCCGTGGTCGCGATCGAGGAAGCCGAGTATGCGGCACTCGACGCCGTGTATGCACGAGCCAGGGCAGTGGCGCTCAGCTCCTGATCGCGCGGACCACCGTCGAACAGGTACCGACGCGGGCGTGGCGCGGACGAACCGTGCCCCTGCCCGGATTCCGTCACGGAGGCTGTGCTGGGGGCCAAACAGTTGAAAAACATGGTGCGCCAGCCCGATTCTGGCCCCATGATGGATCAGGCCTCATCAAGCGCCGGGAAAAGCAGTTGCTGCTGTGCCAGCAGCTGAAGCTGCCGCACCGAGCGGGATCGCAAGCAGCGCGCCCGCGACAATGCCCTGCAGCGCCGCCCCGATGATGCGTTTTTGCAGGTGGAAGCGGTCCTTCAGCCGACCGATTCACCGAGGAGTGGTCTTGAGTCTGCTGGTGGTAGTGCGGCGCGTGCTCAATGAATTGCCGTTGACCAGCCGCGATGTCGCGGGATCGAGGCCCAGCGCGAAGGAAAACGCCACAACGATCAGCAGCAGCGATGAGATTGACCCGGGGACGCGGACCACGCGATACGTGATGGCGACGCCTGCCGACGCCACCAACCCCACATGGAACGGCCCAACCAGATGGTGATGGCCCCGACCGGCGAGGTCACGTTCAGGCTTGTCACCCTGCCTGGGGTCAACCCGGCCGCGGCACCCTCGGCTTACTTCAGCAAGGCGCGTGACATGACGACGCGCTGGATCTGGTTGGTGCCTTCGTAGATCTGGGTGATCTTGGCGTCGCGCATCATCCGTTCGACGGGAAAGTCCCGGGTGTAGCCGGCCCCGCCGAACAGTTGCACGGCGTCGGTGGTGACCTCCATGGCCACGTCGGAGGCAAAGCACTTCGACGCCGAGGAGATGAAGCCCAGGTCCGGCTCGCCCCGCTCTGCCCGCGCGGCGGCGGTGTAGACCATCAGCCGGGCCGCCTCGACCTTCATCGCCATGTCGGCCAGCATGAACTGCACGCCCTCGAAATCGCTGATGCGCTGCCCGAACTGCTTGCGCTGTTTGGTGTAGGCGATCGCGGCGTCCAGGGCACCCTGCGCAATGCCCACCGCCTGCGCCCCGATCGTCGGGCGGGTGTGATCGAGGGCGGCCAGCGCGGTCTTGAATCCGGTGCCGGGCTCTCCGATGATCCGGTCGCCGGGGATCCGGCAGTCCTCGAAATACAACTCGGTGGTGGGCGAGCCCTTGATGCCCAGCTTGCGCTCCTTGGGCCCGACGGTGAAGCCGGGGTCGTCCTTATGCACCATGAACGCCGAGATCCCGTTGGCGCCCTTGTCCGGGTCTGTCGAGGCCATCACGGTGTACCAGGTCGAGTTGCCGCCGTTGGTGATCCAGCACTTGGCGCCGTTGAGCACCCACTCGTCGCCGTCTTGCCGGGCGCGGGTGCGCATCGCGGCCGCGTCGCTGCCGGCCTCCCGCTCGGAAAGCGCATAGGAGGCCATCGCATCCCCCGAAGCCACCGCGGGCAGTACTTTCTTCTTGAGCTGCTCCGAACCGCGCAGGATCAGCCCGATCGTGCCGAGCTTGTTGACGCCGGGAATCAGCGACGCCGACGCATCGACGCGGGCCACTTCTTCGATGACGATGCAGGTGGCCACCGAATCCGCGCCTTGGCCGCCGTACTGGTCGGGGATATGCACGGCCGAAAAGCCCGAATTGTTGAGCGCCTCGAGCGCCTCCTCGGGGAAACGCGCGTGCTCGTCGACGTCGGCGGCGTGCGGTGCGATCTCCTTCTCACACAGATCCCGCAACACCGCGCGCAACTCGTTGTGCTCGTCGGGAAGCTTGAACAGATCAAACGACGGATTGCCGATCGTTGCCATCGCGATGTCCCTTCTATGGTGATACTGCGGTAGTGGGATCAAGAAGCTGACCAGCTGCGGACTCGATCCAGGCGGAATACGGCCACCAGGTGCAGTTCATCCTTGCGCCCGGTCGGGTTTTCTTCGTTGTTGCGGAGAACAACGTGGGCGCTGCGACGATGTACACGTGCACATGTCGACTGCCGGCCGTCCGCGCGCGGCGTAGCGTTGTCTGTGGAAACTACTCGGCGACATAGTTTTTCGTGACAAGGCTGCCGTCACGGCACGACTCTGGCGGCGAACAGTCGCACGAAGGCGTTCGTAATTCTGGGCCCAATTGGCGATGCCCCGGATTCCGCCGACGGTCAGCGGAACGAGCAGCGGAGACAATACCGACAGTAGCAATGCGATCGCGCTCAGGTAGGACATGGTCTCACACACCCTTCTCCGTGCGGCGGAACGGTTGATGATTGCGGCGGTCGACCCGTCGCGGTGATGAACACGACGCGGGGTTCCGCAAGACCCTAAGTGGCATAACTTGTCGTGGCGAATGTCGCCGCCCGACCAACTTTCGACACGGTCTTGTCTTCCGGAGACAGGCCACTCGCGTTCCGAACGAGGCTGCCTTCGCAGCCGGTTGGTCGCTCGCCGACTCCGTAGTCGTCGTTTGACGACAACCACGACGACGATCTTCGTCGGCGCAGGACGATGGGCGCGCCCTGATCGCTGTCTAACCTTTGCGCATGCAATGCGACACAGTGCAAGGACAGGTCGCTGCCATTGCCGAGAAGCTTCAGGGGCGCACCGAGGAACTTGCGGTCCTGCTTGCCCGCTCCATCACGAGGGAAGTCCGTCTCTACCAGGCGGCTGCGCCGGTTCCCTTCGACGCGGTCGCCGATGCGTGCGCCGCGAATTTACGGCCGATTCTCAGCGCCATCGCCGGGGAAAGCGAATTTGACCCGACGGTCGCGACGGAGCTGGGAGTCGCGCGCGCAGGGGACGAGGTCCCGCTCTCGTCTGTGATGGAGGCGTATCGAGTGGGATTCCGCCGAGTTTGGGACGCAATGGTTGCCGAATCAGCGACCCTAGACCACGTGAACGGCGAGGCGTTGCGCACATTGACGACGGAACTGCTTACCGCCCAGGACATCTTCACCGGTGCGATGGCCGTCGGGTACCGCAAGGAGCAGACCCACCGGCTGCTCAGCGATGAATCTCAGCGCTCGGACCTCATGGATTCACTGCTGCACGGCCGGTTGTTCGAGCAGTGGAACCTGTGGGAGGTCGCCGACTACCTCCGGCTGCCAACCGCTGGTCCGTTCGTGGTCGTCGCCGCCGAAGTTCCCGTGGTAGGTGCCGAAGCCCTGCCGGGCATTGAATCGAAGCTGCGCAGTTTGGACGTGTTTTCCGCGTGGCGGTTGCTGCCTGACGTGCAGGTGGGGATCGTGCACTGCAGGACCGACGTCCACCTCGGCAATGTGCTGGCACTGGTGTCCCGGGTCGCTACCAACCCCGTCGGGGTGAGTGCACGGTTCGACGATCTGCGCGACACGGCTCAAGCGCTGCGGTTTGCCCGGGTCATGCTTCGTGGCCGCACCGACCCCGGCCTGCCGGTCCGTGTGTTCGACGGCTCGATACTGGCCGGCGCCGCGGTCAGCGCTCCGGAAGTGATGGTCAAGCTGGTGATCCCGACGATGGCGGGGTTCGCCGAATTGCCCGATGAGGAGCGGGAGGTGCTCTTCGATACGTTTCAGGTGTGGTTGGAAAACGACGGAGCATTGCGCAGGGTCGGCGAGTTGCTGTTCTGTCACCCCAATACGGTCCGGTATCGCCTGCACCGGATCGAGAAACTAACCGGCCGCTGCCTGTCGCGGCCGCGGGACATCGCTGAATTGTCGATCGCATTCGAGGTGCATCGCCGCCTGATGTAATCAAACGAGTTCCACCGCACAGGTTGGGCGATTACAAGGTGCGACGCCGCGCGCATGCGGGGGGATAGACTCCCGTTGGCGTTGTTTCGCGGATTGAGCAAGAAAGCTGCTGGAGATATTGCGGTAACACCTACAGTTGACGCGGAATCGTGCCGAGATTTCCCGCCTGGAGATTCGGCTAAAGACATGAACCGGGAGAAAAGCCGTCGTGGTATCGGCGACCCGGAGGTCGCGCGCTCGCTAACTTGACGCGATGCCCGTCGCGTCGACGTGGGAGGACGAAAATGCTGGGTGCTGAATCGAAGTCGACCGTTCGGGACGTCACCTTGCGCCATCCTGAAATCGTTTGCGGTGCCTGAGGAGACACCCGGTGTGCCAGGACTGGACCTACCGGGTCTTGACATAGTGTCGTTGGCGACCGGGTACGGGTGCGCGGCCGCCCGCCCGACAACGCCGGACGCCATCACCGTCGACGTCACCGCGGCGTTACGACAACA
>Ga0209656_10001288_pt1 | contig 16306 bp, 13 predicted proteins | sample BogFormECP12_OM2_FD_188239 | JGI IMG/M metagenome (GOLD analysis project Ga0209656, IMG submission 188239) | Bog forest soil microbial communities from Calvert Island, British Columbia, Canada - ECP12_OM2 (SPAdes) (version 2) | ecosystem: Environmental > Aquatic > Freshwater > Wetlands > Bog ... | reverse complement strand
CGGACTTCACAGCGCGTTGAAGAGCCTGGTGGTCGACCTCAGTCTGGTCTGCGTAGGCGCGTGCGAAGCGCGCGATTGCGCGGTCGGCGACGTCGCCCTTGCCGAGGAATCCGGAAAGCATAGTGGCGCCATTCGAGCGGGCGTGGCCTTTTGCGAGCAGCGTGCCGCAGATTCGGCCGTAGTCCATAAGCGCGGAGCCATCCATCGCTTCGACGGTTACTGCGCCCTTCATGTCTCGAAACTGGCGCACATAGTAGTCACGGTTGTCCACTGTGGTCCATCCCAGCAGCGGATCGCTGACGGTTTGCAGTGTTTGTTGATACTCCACAACCCGCTGCCCCTGATGCTTATGCCATGCGGTGCCCCCATGGACAAAGGGGGCTACGCACGATCGCCTGGCTTGCTTCATTTGGAGAAAGACCGAGTCTTGCGCGTTGTTGCCTTGCAGAAGCACAACGAACGCTCTCAGCCCCACACTCCCCACCCCGACCACTTTATGGGCCACGTCGAGGACCACATAAGAGCTAACGACCCGGCGCCAGTGTGGCGGAAGAGTGTTCAGATACTCCTCCAATCCGTCGATGAGACGTTCCTTCTCTTCTTCCGATACGTGCGTTACGATGGGTGGTTGGTCAACGATACGGCGTACACCACCGTTTTCCCGGGTCAACTTGGGTAGCGCACGGTCACTGGTCCGCAGCCGCGCTAAACTGGCCGAACGCTCGATCTCCGCTCGCAGCGACCAGTCCGCCATTTCCTGCCGCATCCTGTCGATATCCATCCGGTCGAATGAACGAGCCAGAAGCGGCTGTCCAGCTAGCCGAGCGATCTGCCGGCGGTATGCCGCCGCGCACCAAAGCGTCGCGTCTTCGCAAGTCCCTTCGGCCAAGCCATTCTGCCTGCCGGCCACCCAAACGCTTGTAGCCAAGCGCCATAAGTCCCACTCCCACGGACCTGGATGTGCTTCATCGAAGTCATTGAGGTCAAACACCAAGTCTCTTTCCGGTGAGGCGTAGAAGCCGAAGTTGCCAAGATGCGCATCGCCACAAATCACCGATTCGATCCCGGTCCTTGGCAAACTCGCGAAGTCCTCTGCCATCACCGCGGCCGACCCGCGCAGATATGCATATGGCGACGCCACCATGCGGCCGACCCGCAAGGGTATCAAGCGCTCCAGTCGCCCCACGTGCGCCATCTCGACCAGATCGACCGGGTCAGTCCGATCCAATGTAGGTCGCCAGCGCCCTAGGTCGCCGCGCTTGACCTTCTCCCTCAGTGCGCGGCCCGCGGCTTTCCGCTCTTTGTCCGTAGGCAGGGGAATACGCAGTTCATTAGTCATCCGGTCTCGATCGATGTTTAATTGTCAGAGTCATCGCAAATTACTTGGAGACGAGCAAGGTCTCAAAAAAAGAAAGTTATTCACAGTCCAGTATGGGATGTTCCACGCGAGGGCATTCAAATAGGTTTTTTGAAAATCCCTTAGGCCCTGGCAAATCGAATCCGAACTCTCGTCGGAAAATTTCCTAAGTCCTGGCTTAACTTTGGTTCCGGGACCGTCTGTTGATCGTTTTTCATCGAGCTAGTCGGAGCAAGAGATTAAAATTAAGCTGACTCTCCAATTGACCTATTGCCCGATAAAACAGCCATTGAGTGACTGTACTCAAATTGTGAAACGGCGGTTCTCTCCTGAGGCACGAACGTCGCCGAGTCCAAAGTATCATAGGCGTCCCGCCTGTGTTCTTCCTTATCCGCCCACTTCCGATAATTGACCTGTCCCTACTAGCTAGCTTGGATGTGCATGCGAATAAGAGTATGACCTGCGGTTAACACAGCGCGCTAATTAGATAGCTGGATTGCACACTCATAATGAATTGTTCAGTCAGCCAAAGAAAATCTCACTTATCAGTCAAGAGTTCTCCAAATTAAGAAACTGCGTTCGAAACTCAATCTTACGGATCTAATAAAGAAGTATGTCCCACCATCTAGACTCACCGATAGCTCGCGCAGACGTTCGACTCGACATAACGGATCTTTATCTTTTTCGCGGGGAAATAGGCGCTGTGTTTGTGATAGACGTGTGCCACTCCTGAGAAAGGAGACAAAAGCCGCATCGGTGTGTGGGCAGTGTCAACACTGGCCACCGATGCCGGAGGATGGCGCTCAATAAATCGGATCGGGCTTCCTATGATCCCCCCGTTGTTTACGCAATACAACGAGGATCTCGGTAACCGCCTTAACGCAGGACGTCCATCCGACGATTTCGGAACGTACGGCAAAACCGTCATTGTTCCCGTCTCCTAGCGAGCGACGGAGATTCAGCTAGATTGGCCCTCCACTTCAGCGATTTCCGACGGCGCAAGGCGGAAATCCATTGCACCGATGATCCCGTCCACCTGCTTTGAATTGCGCGCGCCGACAATCGCGCCGGTTACCGCAGGATGGCGCAACGCCCAGGCAATGGCGGTTTCGCCCGGCGTGCGGCCATGTCGGGCGCCGACGGCCCGCAGCCGGTCGACTAGCTTGAGGTTTTCGGAGAGCTTCGGTTCCTTGAATTGTTCGTTCCGCGTGCGCCAGTCGGTTTTGGCCAGCGCGGCAAGTCGTTCGCGTGTCATCCCGCCGGTGAGCAGTCCGGAGGCCATCGGCGAATAAACAATCACGCCGACGTTCCGCTGCTGGCACCACGGCAACTGCGCGGTTTCCACGTCGCGGCGGATGAGTGAATACGGCGGTTGCAGCGACGTGATGCAGGCGATGCTCTGCAACTCTTGCATCTCCTCGACGGTGGCGTTGGACAGACCGATCCAGCGCACCTTGCCTTCCTTTTGCAAGGCCGCGAGCGTGGTCCAGCCTTCGATGGTCTCGTTCAAGTCGTCCGCCGTCCAATGAATCTGGTATAGGTCAATCACGTCTGTCTTGAGACGGCGCAAGCTGGCTTCGCACTCGCGCCGGATGGATTCCTCGCGTAGTGAGTAATCCACCTCGCCCTGCTCGCTCCAGATCATGCCACATTTGGTGAAGAGGTAGGGCCGTGGTCCCCGCCATTCCTGCAAGGCTCGCGCAACGACCTCCTCGGAATGGCCCAGACCGTAAACGGCAGCGGTATCAATCCAGTTCACGCCCAGTTCGAGCGCGCGATGAATTGCCGCAATGGACTGTGCGTCGTCCTGCGCGCCCCACCCGAATTCCCAATCGCCGCCGACGGCCCACGCACCAAAGCCGACGGGCGTGATTGCCAAATCCGAATTTCCCAGCACATTGGTTTTCATAATTTTATTTCAGTTAACCCAGAATCAGGTCGGAGTCAGCTTTTGAAATCCACGCTGCCTTTATCAGTAGAAGATAGGATCACGCGATGCATGCGATGCTGCTGAAGAAGACCGGAACAGCTCTCGAATGGACAGAACTCGCCGATCCGCAACCCGGGCCGGGCGAGATTCGGGTAAAGGTCGCGGCCTGTGGCGTCTGTCGCACGGATCTGCATGTCGTCGATGGTGAGTTGCCCGACCCGAAGGTGCCGATTATTCCGGGCCACGAGATTGTTGGCCGGATCGAGTTGCTCGGAGCTGGCGTCGAGGGACTGCGCGTTGGTGAGCGAGTCGGCGTTCCGTGGCTGGGGCACACCTGTGGTGTCTGCTCCTATTGCGTGGGCGGCCAGGAGAATCTCTGCGACCACCCGCTCTTCAACGGATACACACGCAACGGCGGTTACTCGACAGCGATGATCGGCGACGCTCGCTTTGCGTTTCCTCTCGGCGAAGCGGGCGACGACGTGGCGCTCGCTCCGCTGCTCTGCGCAGGCCTGATTGGCTGGCGGTCATTGGCGATCGCGGGCCTTGGGAAAAAACTGGGTCTCTACGGCTTCGGTGCTGCAGCTCATATCGTAGCGCAGGTCGCGAAGTGGCAGGGTCGATCCGTATTTGCCTTCACGCGGCCAGGAGATGTTACGACGCAAGTCTTCGCCCGAAGCCTGGGCGCCACCTGGGCGGGCGGGTCGGACGAAATGCCGCCGGAGCGGCTCGATGCCGCGATCATCTTTGCGACCGTGGGCGAGCTTGTGCCCCTCGCATTGAAGGCGGTCCGCAAGGGTGGTCGCGTCATTTGTGCGGGCATCCACATGAGCGACATCCCGAGGTTCCCCTATCGCCTTCTGTGGGAAGAGCGACAGCTCGTGTCCGTTGCCAATCTCACGCGGCAGGACGGCCTCGACTTCCTGCCCCTCGCACCGAAGATCGGCATCGTCACCGCGACCACGCGCTATCCGCTTGACCAAGCCAATCAAGCCCTTGCTGATCTTCGCGCCGGCCGGTTCGATGGAGCAGCGGTCCTGGTGCCATGAGCGCGCATCGTTGGCGTTGGCAAAATGCCACCACGAACCCGATTCACCGGGAAATTAATGAATTCCTTTTTTGTCCGATTGGTGTTGATCACCAGAAGCGCGACGCCGCCTGGGTGATTGCGCAATGAGTGGGCATACAAGATGGAATCCTTCACGAGAACGGCCGGGATCAAGCACCGTCGCGCCCATCAGTTTGCGCCAAAGCAGCGCGCCCCAGTAGTTCGGTTTCGGTGCCAACGTCTTCTCATCGAGCAGGCCGTGATCGCTCCCGACCAGTATATTGTGGGCGACAACCTGAACGTTCTGTTTGCGAGTCGGCCAAGCTGGTCAAGATAGCGGAACGAACATACCCGGGGAGGCGCTTGGCGCGAAGAGTGCCGGAACCGGCCACTCGACATCGCGATTAAGATTCTGCAGGGAAGCCGCTCCGACCAGGGCCATGGCTAGACGCAACTCCTCGATCAGCAGTGAGAGGCAACGTGCGACCCCGTCAGCTCCGCCCACCGCCAATGCGTACAGATACGGTCGCCCGATCAGGACCGCATTCGCGCCGCGGACCAGAGCTTTCAGAGCATCGGTGCCGCGCCGAATACCGCCATCAACCAACAGGGGAACGCGGCCGGCAACCTGCTGCGCGATGTCGGGCAAAGCCTCGATTGTGGGAATGACTGTGTCTAGATTGCGTCCGCCGTGGTTCGAAACCATGATGCCGTCAACGCCCGCCCGAATCGCCAATTCCGCGTCGGCCGGGTGCAGAATGCCTTTAAGCAACAGCTTGCTTTTCACCACCGAACGCAACCAGTCCACGTCGCGCCAAGTCAACGCGCTGTGCCGCCCGGGGTCCGACGCGGCTCTGAGACGTGCGGCGTGGGGAAGGGGAACCTCGGCCGGAATATTGAATCCGGCCCGCAGTTGCCGGGGGCGCATCCCGAGCACTGGCGTATCGACCGTCACGCACACTGCTTCGCAGCCGGCTGCTTCGACCCGCGCGATCGAGTCGCGCGTGAACCCGCGGTCGCCTTGGACATAAATCTGGAACCAGCACCGAACTCCGGGCACCGCCATGATCTCCTCGATCGACACTGTCCCGTTTGAACTCAGGACAAAAGGCACACCGTGGCGAATTGCGCCCTGGACAGCGCCAAGCTCGCCCTCCGGATGCATAAGACGTTGGTAGGCGGCTGGGGCAAGCAGGACCGGCGCGGGCAAAGGCCGGCCAAACAGTTCCTGGCCCAAGTCCGCCGGCCCCGCGGACCGCAGCACGCGCGGTCGCAGAAAAATCCTTTGGTAGCTTTCTTCGTTGGCGCGAATGGAGTGCTCTTCCCCCGCGCCGCCCACAACGTACTCGTAAACAGCGCGGGGCAGCCGCTGGCGGGCTTCCGGCTCGAATTCGTGTAGCGCAAGAAACCGTTCGATGTTCCCATCTCCTCTTGCCGGTGTCGCTTCGTCAACGCGGTCGTCCTTCATGAATTCGCACCTCCTGCGGCCAATCGAAAACTGCGCATCCAAGCTTCTAAGCTGAAACCGATAATCATCGAAATAGACGGCGCGACCCCAGCCATCGCGCGGAGACTTTGATTGGCGTTTTCCCCAGGCGCGCCTCGGACCTGGTCGAGCATCTTCACATTTCGCGTGCCCAATCGGGGCGCTGGCGCAAGTGATACAGCATTTCCCCGGCTTTCGGCACCAGCAAAACGCCTTCGTCTTCACGGTTTGCAAACTCTTTGGGGTCAATCGTTGCCGGATCGCGATAGCCGAGGTTGATTTCCGTGCAGATTTCTCTGGGGATTCCGGTCGCGAGTGTCACTTGAATCCGACAGTGTTCAACTCCGTCTTCATAAGTGCCAATGCCGCGAACATGCGTTGAATGAGCCAGCACGCCCCAGGAAATGTCCTTGTACTTGTCCCACTGTTTCAGGAAGTAGTCCCGGCAATGGTAACCGATTTTCCGGATAAGGGCGCCGTGGGTTAGCGAGATCTCGTGGATGTGAGGCGCGTAAATGATGAGTTCACCCTCGTCCGCCACAACCGGCTCAAGTTTGTACATGCATTTGCCGCCCACCCAGAGTTCATCGTACATCAGCGGCGCGCACGAGAGCACAGTGTTGAACGGATGCTCCTTATAAGTGATGTGGAGCGTCCGGGAGAGGTCGCTCGCCTGAGCCCAGGCGTTCTCCGGTGAGCCGACAAAAAGTCCAGCCAATTGCGCATGATCCACCACCATGCAGAAACAGAGCTTGGGCACCGTGACCATCGAAGCAGCACGATCCACGACTTTGCGCACCGGGGTATATTTGTTGCCGATGATCATCGGGTTAGTGATCACCGCGCCAAGCCAGTGGAAGAAGTTGAGCACTTCAGGCCCGCTTACGCCGGGGAACAAGTATTTGTTACCCCCGGAAAACCCAACGACCTCGTGCGGAAAAACCGGGCCGGCGATGATGATCTGGTCATAGTCAAAGAGCCGGCGATTAACGTTAACCGGCACGTCCATCGCAAACAGGCCGCCGCTCTCGCTTTTGATCTCGCCAGCGGAAATAGTGCCGATGTGCTTCAAGGCTAAAGGGTTATTCCATTCGTGATTAAAGAGCCGGACCGTGCCGTATTTTGCGTGACGCTCCTCGACCGAAATTTCCAGTCGATGACAGATTGCTTCCTCGCTCATCGGCTGATGCGTGCCGAGTGCGATTATAACGTCGAATGCGGCCGCGCCCGTGCCGATCTGCTCAAAAATGCCTTTGAAAAGCATTCCCACGGGACAAGTTCGGGTGGCGTCAGGCACAATCAGGAGCACCTTTTTGCCGCGGAATTCCGAGGTTGGGCAAGCTTCGTTAATCACCTCGAGCACCTGCTCTTTGGTGAGGTAAGAGCCAGCGGGGCTGGTCCGTGAGATGGTTTGGAAGGACATGGATGCCTTTGGATCGGGGAGTCTGATATCAAATTGCCCCTTTTTCCACGAGGGTCAATTGGTAAGACCTAATGTACGGCTAAAGGCGACGGTTGATCGCCAGACTCAATCACCCCACCGATTAACCAACCGGCGCAAGGCCGTCCCCGTCGGTGGAGACTCGCCGTTGGCTAACGCTAAGGCCGGCTTTGGCGTCGCGGTCCAGGTCTTGTGCCCAACGGTTGTGCGCCTTTCGCAAGTGATCACGCATCGCTTTGCGCGCTTCCCCGGGATCGCGCGTCGTCATCGCGGCCACTATTTTATGATGTTCAGCCGCAACCGAAGTCCAGGTTTTTGCGTTGTCAAAATGGGTCGCGAACTGTCGAGCCAAAGGAGTGTCGCGCTGGTCAAACAATCCCATGACTAACCGCAGAAGTACTTTGTTCCCGAGTTTCGCTGCGATGTACCGGTGAAACTGCCGATCGCCGGCTAGGCGCACCGACTGTTCTACCTCCTCACCTTCCATTGTAAGGAGAATCCCTTCGAGTGTGGCAACGTCCTTCAGCTTCATGTCCTTGGCAGCTTCCGCCGCGATCTCCCCCTCAATGAGGATTCGAGCCCGCAGGACTTCCAGCGACCCCTCGTCACCGGAGCCGTCTAGCGCCGCGCTGTTTGGAGTCCTAACCACTATGCCCGAGCCGGGACGCACATCGACGTAGCCTTGCACCTCCAAAGCAATCAGCGCTTCCCGCAAGGAAGGCCGGGAGACGCCGAATCGTTTCGCAAGTTCTCGTTCAGCGGGAAGACGACTGCCGAGTGGGAACTCTCCGCCTGCAATCAACGCCTGAATTTGGTCGGCGATCTGCACGTAAAGGCGGCGCGGCTCGATGACCTGTATTGGCATGAGAGCGAATATACCATTGCTCACGTCAAATTGCGAGGTCTGACCACTTGACCGACGCGCCTCCTGGTCTTATTTAAAGCTAAAACCCCGACCTGGCTTTAACCATGGACAAATCCTTTCTTTCCGAGAATTTTCTGCTCTCCACTCCGACCAGCGAAAAGCTGTATTTCGAGTTCGCTCAACCACTGCCCATTTTCGATTATCATTGCCACATTCCGCCGGCGGACATCGCCGGAAATAAACGCTTCAGAAACCTGACGCAGATCTGGCTCGCTGAGGGCCGCTACGGGGATCATTACAAATGGAGAGCGATGCGCGCCAATGGAGTGCCGGAGCGATTTATTACCGGCGACGCCAGCGATTACGATAAATTCCTGGCTTACGCCCGAACCGTACCGGCCACAGTCCGCAATCCACTCTATCATTGGACGCATCTGGAGTTGCAGCGCTATTTCGGCATCACAGAACTTCTGGACGAAAAGTCTGCGCCCCGCATTTGGGCACAGGCAAACGAGCAGCTCCAGGAACTCACGGTGCATCGGATCCTAGAAAAATTCAGGGTCTCGGTCATTTGTACAACGGATGATCCGACCGACGACCTGGCGCACCACCAGGCGATTCGGGCCAGCAGCTTGCCCACGCACGTTTACCCGGCGTTCCGTCCTGACAAGGTATTCGCGATTGATCAGGGCGAAACTTTCCAGACGTGGGTTGAACGCCTGGAGAAGGCGAGCGGTTGCAATTGTTCAGATCTGTCGGGTCTCCTCGATGCCCTTCGCAGTCGACACGACTTTTTTGGTTCCCTTGGAGCAAAACTTTCAGATCACGGCCTCCCGTATTGCTATTCGGAGCCATGCGATGAAGCGGAAGCGGGCGCGATTTATTCTCATGCCAGATCGGGTGTTAAGCCTTCTGAACCCGAGACAATTAAATTTCGTAGTTTTTTATTGGGTTTTTTTGGAGAACTGGACGCCGATGCGAATTGGACAAAGCAGCTCCATCTGGGGGCACTGCGCAACGCCAACAGCCGGAAGTTTAAGGAGTTGGGACCCGATACAGGGTTCGACTCTATCGGTGACTGGCCCCAAGGAGAATCACTGGCAAGATACCTTGATCAATTAGAATCGATCGGAAAATTGCCGAAGATGATCCTCTATAATCTCAATCCCAACGATAACTATCTGTTGGCAGCGATGATCGGAAACTTCCAGGACGGCTCGATTCCCGGGAAGTTGCAGTTTGGAAGCGGCTGGTGGTACCTGGACCAGAAAGAAGCTATGGAATGGCAATTGAACGCGCTGTCGAACATCGGCCTGCTGAGTCGTTTTGTCGGAATGCTAACGGATTCTCGGAGCTTCATGTCTTATCCGCGACACGAATATTTTCGGCGGGTGCTCTGCAATTTGCTTGGCCAGGAAGTAGACCGTGGCGAAGTCCCGATGGACGAAGGATTGCTTCGCAGCCTGGTCCGCGGCATCTGCTTCGAAAACGCCAAGGCGTACTTCGGGCTGGAATGCGGCGCAGTGTGAGGGAGGAAGAAGCTCACGTTATACTATACCCTGAAAAATTCGCCGTCTATCCCATTCTGCAATTCCTGAACTCGTGATTCAAATAGTCTGGGACAGGAACCCGCCATCTACCCGAAGGTCAATGCCGGTAACGAAACCGCTGGCACGTTCACTCGCCAGGAAGACCGCGGCGCCGGCCAGTTCCGAAGGGATCCCGAAGCGTGCCATCGGCGTATGGCCCAAAATCAGCTTGCCGCGGGGCGTGGCGGTTCCATCCTCATTGAAGAGCAAACGACGATTTTGCTCTCCTGGGAAAAACCCGGGCGTGACGGAATTAACTCGGACGTTGTAAGGCGCCCATTCTCTCGCGAGAAACAGGGTAAGGCTCAGCACCGCTGTCTTGGCTGCCGAATAGGCCACGACGCTCGAAAGAGGAAGGTGGGCGGAGACGCTGGCGATGTTAACGATGCTGCCTTTGCGATTGGTTTTCATCGTAGGGCCAAACACCTGACATGGGATGAGCGCCCCTCCGACAAGGTTCAAGTCAAAATTTTCACGCCAGTCGCCGACGCCAATCTCTTCAAATGGATGTTCGGGAGTGACGGTCACGCGTGGATTGTTGCCGCCCGCGGCGTTCACCAGAATGGTGGGAGTGCCGAACCGGCTCAACAAAGCTTCGTGTGCGCCTTTTAGCGAGCTTTGGTCGAGGGCATCGGCTGGAAAAAATCCAGCCGTGCCACCCAGTTTTTGAATCGAGCGAACCCTCGCTTCGCCCCGTTCTTCGTTACGACCCAGGACGGCCACCTTCGCGCCGGCGGCGGCCAAGCCTTCTGCGATCGCGCCACCGAGAACGCCGGTGGCGCCCAAAACCACCGCCACCTCTCCGGTCAGGTCAAATAAGTTCACTTTAGTTACCTTTTAGCTTTGAGTTAAAACTACGATTTTAGCTTTGCGTCGAACCCTAAAAACTCAATTTCTCTGCTTTAATGGCGGGGCACAAGCGCCCGTTGGAAGCCGGGAAGATTCTCGAGGTCCACGCTTGACAAGCTCTCTGAAGTTGCCTAATGGTCAAATGGTAAGACCATTATTTTTTTTGGCCGTGTGACGGTGTCAGGCTTTAGGGCGTAATTTGGGCCAAGGTAGTTCCTCCAACCATCAGCCATCTCTCCCCGATCAATCATGAAGATCCAAAAATACACTTTCGGCACCGGCGACCGGTTCGCACACCAAGGGCAGGCCCAACTCCGGGCCGTCTTGAGTGCGCGTGCAGCGGGCATCGACGTTCACCCGGTTTGGAACAAATCCAATCGCGAGCATTCGATCATTAAAAGCCAACCCCATGACGTTCGGGCCGAAGCCGACGCAGCGGTGGCCGCGTTAGGCTTCACGGGAGCTTACTATGTCGATGCCGACCACATCGGCTTGAAAACGGTCGATGCGTTTATCCCGGGAAGCGACTTTTTTACCATCGACGTGGCGGATTTCACCGGCAAAGCGGCCGAAGCCGACGCAGTCGAGGCTTTCGTGAAGGCTGTGCGCCGCTGGACCGGCTCGCTCTCCATCCCGGGAATCGAGCGGCCTTTCGGCCTCACCGAGGAAACTGTGCGCGGGGCCGCCGGCAAGTTCTTGCTCGCCGTGCAAGAGGCGGGTCGCATTTACCGGCACGTCGAGGAACGAAAGGGACCCGAAACCTTTATCACTGAAGTCTCAGTCGACGAGACTGACGCGCCCCAAAACCCGGTGGAGCTGTTCCTGATCCTGGCGATGATCGCCGAGGAAAGGATACCGGTCCAAACGATCGCCCCAAAGTTTACGGGAAGGTTCAACAAAGGGATCGATTACGTTGGGGACCTCGCGCAATTCGAGCGAGAGTTCGACGAGGACCTGAGTGTCATTGCTTTCGCCATCCGTGAATTCGGGCTGGCGGATACCCTCAAGCTCAGCGTCCATTCGGGCAGCGATAAGTTTTCGATTTACCCAATTATCAATCGCCTGATTAAAAAGCATGACGCCGGGTTGCACGTTAAAACGGCGGGTACCACCTGGCTCGAAGAGGTGATTGGACTCGCCGAGTCCGGCGGGGAAGGGCTGGTGATCGCGAAAGAGATTTACGCCCAGGCGCGCGAACATTTTGCGGAGTTGGTGGCCCCGTACAGCACGGTGATCGACATTGACCCGGACAAGCTGCCGGACCCGAAATCCGTCATGGGCTGGAGTTCGGCCCAATACGCCGGCGCGCTGCGCCACGTTGAGTCATCTCCCCAGTATAATCCCAATTTCCGCCAACTGTTGCACGTTGGTTTCAAGGTCGCGGCGGGGATGGGCAAGCGGTTTACCGGCGCACTTGAAGCAAACGAGGAGATCGTGGGCAGGAACGTCACGCAAAATCTTTTTGAACGCCATTTGCTACCGATCTTCGCATGAAACAGTCCGCGCAGAGAAAAGCCGCTGGTCCGAGGGTTGGCCTGCGGGCGCTTAACGGCCGGTCGGCTTTTCTGCTCACCGTGGACTGAGTGCGGTAGAACATCTACACGGGGACTAGAGGGTTTTTTGAGAAAGAGAAAGAAATGCTACAGGATCTGAAAGTTAGCCCCGAGACTCCCCGAACAACCAGCGGTCGGTATCGCTGGGTCGTTTGTGGGCTGTTGTTCTTCGCGACGACTGTCAACTACATGGACCGGCAAATTCTGTCGCTGATTAAGCCGATCCTCGACAATCAACTGCACTGGAGCAACGAGGCGTTTGGTGCGGTGAACTCCGCCTTCCAGGGCGCCTACGCTGTTGGCGGATTGATATTCGGATATTTGGTGGATCGGTTAGGAACCAAAATCGGCTACGCCCTTTCGATTGCGGGTTGGAGCCTCGCGGCCATGGGGCATGCGCTCGTCTCCAGCGTGGGCGGATTTTTCGCCGCTCGCATCTGTCTGGGACTAAGTGAAGCTGGCAATTTTCCTTCGTCGATTAAAACGGTGGCGCTCTGGTTCCCCAAGAAAGAACGGACCTTCGCCACGAGCTTATTTAATTCGGGCTCAAACTTCGGGCCGATCATCGCACCGATCATTATCCCGTGGGTTGCGCTCACCTGGGGCTGGCACATGGCATTCATCCTGGCAGGCGTCGCAGGGTTTGTCTGGTTGGCTTTCTGGATTCCGCTTTACCAGGTGCCGGAACGGCAGAAGCGCCTTAGCGCTGACGAACTGGCTTACATTCAGAGTGATCGCGATGAATCGCACGCCGAGGGCGCCGGAAAAATCCCTTGGCTGAGCCTGTTCAAGTACCGACAAGCGTGGTCCATCATCGTGGCAAGATTCCTGACCGATCCGGTATGGTGGTTTTTCCTTATCTGGTTGCCCGATTATTTTAAGAAGACGCGTAACCTCGACATCGCGCACAGTTGGATGCATCTGGCTGCCATCTATGCGATCATCACCTTGCTAAGCAATATTGGCGGCTGGTTGCCCGGGTACCTGATGAGGCGGGGCTGGACCGTTACCCGCGCGCGGAAAACCTCCATGTTCATCTTTGCGCTGTGTGTGGTGCCGATTTTGTTCGCCACGCGTGTCGGGAACTGGAGTGCAGTTTTCTTGATTGCGCTAGCGGGATCTGCGCACCAGGCATGGTCGGCGAACCTTTACTCAACCGCTTCTGACATGTTCCCCAAGCACGCGGTAGCATCTCTGATCGGGTTAGGCAGCGCGGCGGGTTCGACTGGGGGAATGATTTTCCCGATCGTCTGCGGCCTCTTGCTGGACAAGTTCACGGCCGCCGGCAACGTCACGGGCGGCTACACCATTTTATTCTTCATCTGCGCCTTTGCGTATCTCGTGGCGTTCGCGCTTAACCATCTGTGCGCGCCCAGATTCGAAGAACTGTCCGCTCCCGAGCTGCAGAAATGATGATCCCCTTTGTCCATATGTTATACTATGCGTTAGTTTTCCTGGTAATTGCCCTTATTGGCGGATTCCTCGGTTTCTCTGGAATTGCGGGCGCCTCTGCATGGATCGCCCATGTTTTATTTGTGCTCTTCCTGGTCCCTTTCATCATGTCCCTTATCTTTAGGGGAAGGCCATCAGTGTAATAGTTAGTTGACCTGAACAGGCGGCATTATTTGGCTTGGGACCGTGTCTTCATCCCGGCTTTTCCTAATCGGGAGCCGGTTCTGTTCAGGTCTTTAAAAGAAGATCCTAAGACTCTGCTCCGAGGAGCTGAGTCCGCGCGGTCTCATGCTTCTCGTGCGCGAACTGCCCAGCGGACGGATCCGATTCGTCATCAAAGACACCGCCACCCATTCCTTTATTCATATGGTGGAGTGCCCGGGGGAGGACGATTCTTCCTTATTCTCAAGGAGTTATCGGCCGGAAATGGAAGAAATTGTCTCGCCTGGTATGATTTATGTTCGTGATGCGCTAAATAAAGTGCCATAAAAAGGAGAATCATGTGTCAAGAGCCGTCCGCAGCGCAGATCCCCGATAGCGACGATTCGAACGTGGCCCTGCGACAAAGCGAAGAGCATTTTGACACCCTCGTCGCAGGCGTCGAGGATTACGCTATCTTTCTGCTCAATCCGAAAGGGTATGTCATCAGCTGGAATGCTGGTGCGCAACGCATCAAGGGGTATGAGAGCAAGGAGATTATTGGTAATCACTTCTCCGTCTTTTATACGCGCGAAGCTAATGAGCACAACCGGCCGGCAGAAGTGCTTCGTATTGCCGCAACGGAGGGGAAGTTCACGGAGGAGGGCTGGAGGGTCAGAAAAGACGGTTCCCTTTTTTGGGGGAGCGTGACCATCACGGCGCTTCGGACTCAAAACGGGTCGCTTCGGGGATTTTTGAAAATCACTCGTGATCTCACGGAGCGGCAAAAAATTGAAGCGCTTCAAAAGGCCGATCGCTCAAAGGACCTTTTCCTGGCGACCATTTCTCACGAGTTCCGCACACACCTAAACGCCATCCTAGGATGGACAAGTTTAATGAAGGAGTCGCCGACTGATGAGGCCCTTATTTCCCAAGGACTCGACGTGTTGCAGCGTAACTCGATGACACTATCGCGCCTCGTTGAGGATCTTGTGGATATCTCGAAGATCGCTGCCGGGGCATTAACCCTGGAATTCGAAGAAGTAGATTTGAAGCGGATCGTTATTTCCAGCGTCGAATCGTTGCGTGTCAAGGCCGCCGAAAAAGGTATCGCGCTTAGGAGTTTTGTAGAAATCCCTGACGAGGTCGAATCCAGAGTGTGGGGAGCGCAGGTACGACTGCAGCAGATATTAACCAACATTTTGAGCAATAGCCTAAAATTTACACCTGATCAGGGTGCCGTTACAGTGCATCTAAAAACGGCTAGGGGACGAGCGATTCTGCTGGTGAATGATACCGGTATCGGTATCTCGCCAGAGTTCCTGCCTCATGCTTTCGAACTGTTTGCCCAGGGTGAATCGGCTCCGAGAGAAAATCGCGGGATGGGATTAGGGCTCTCGATTTGCAAATATCTTGTCGATGCGCACCGAGGTTCTATCAGCATCGCGAGCGATGGTCCAGGTCGCGGTGCAACGGTCAAAGTGGAATTGCCGTTATTATCATCCGGACCAGCGCGGAACATCGAACTTGCAAAAGTTCACGCTTTTACGGAAGAGGAAAAGATGCCTGATACCAGATTGGAGAAGATAAGAGTCTTGGCGGTGGACGATGATGCTGATGCGAGAGATTTGCTGAGAATCGTTCTGGAACGCGCCGGTGCCGACACGACGGTTCTCGGTTCCGGCAAGAAGGCGCTTGAGGCGATTAAAAAACTTCGACCCGATGTATTGATTTGTGATCTTGGGATGCCGCAGATGGACGGCTACGAGTTGTTAGAGAACGTGCGACGCCTGGAAGGAGAGATCGGATCGTTGCCCACGATTGCTTTTACAGCTTCAGCGCGCGAAGAAGATAGGCTTCGAACCCGTCAGGCCAATTTTCAGGCTCATCTTACCAAGCCCGTGACCCCTAACGAACTGGTAAGGACAGTTGTTGAACTGGTCCATGTGAGCAGACGAATGTGATTTCGACCCTCCGGCAGCATCCCGCTGGGCTGAATGAATTGTCGAGAGAATAAAGATTGCAGGTTTTTCATTGCGACTTTGCGGGACCTTTTCCCTTTCTCGCAATGAACAATCGTTCTTTACTCATCGTCACCTGACCGGCTTCTCTGGAGTCAATGCCGGCCCAAACCAAATCAGCCACCCTGCTCTCACCGTTCTCGGACATTTTCTCGGACTTGCGGGTGCGGTATGGAATCAAGCTAAGCCTGGCTGCTTTGCTTTCCTTGTATGTCGCGCTGGTTCTCAGACTGGAGCATCCGAATTGGGCGGTCCTGACGGCCCTCGTCATGATGAATTCCCACTATGTTGGATCCACCTCGCTCAAAGCAATTCTTCGATGTGTCGGCACGATCGCCGGGGCATTCCTGGGAGTCTGGCTGGTCGGTTCCTACACCTCGAGGCCGGTTCTTTTCCTGCTCTTCATCTTTATCATTTTGGGGATTGCCGTTTACAAGTTCGGCCAGTATCCGGGCAGCCAGGTACCTTATGCATACTACCTCGTCGGGGTGACAACGTTGAGTGTCGCAACCTACGGGATTCAGGATCCCTCCGATGTATGGAGAACCGGACTGAATCGAGCATTGGAAATTCTTGT
>Ga0209656_10001287_pt1 | contig 16309 bp, 15 predicted proteins | sample BogFormECP12_OM2_FD_188239 | JGI IMG/M metagenome (GOLD analysis project Ga0209656, IMG submission 188239) | Bog forest soil microbial communities from Calvert Island, British Columbia, Canada - ECP12_OM2 (SPAdes) (version 2) | ecosystem: Environmental > Aquatic > Freshwater > Wetlands > Bog ... | reverse complement strand
TGGAGCCCGCCCGCGCCCGGCTTCGCCCCGCACCCGGCGCCGGCCCGCACCCGGCGCCGGCCCGCACCCGGCGCCGGCCCGCACCCGGCGCCGGCCCGCACCCGGCGCCGGCCCGCACCCGGCGCCGGCCCGCGCCCGGACCTGGAGCCCGCCCGCGCCCGGCTTCGCCCCGCACCCGGCGCCGGCCCGCACCCGGCTTCGCCCCCACAATTCCCTCTGGCACTACCGTCCCCTTGCCACGCATTAACCCCACCCGCGCGGGCCCTCAAATTCAACGAATGTGGCACTGTAATGGTTCTTTTGGGTACAGAGTCACATTCATATGAAAACTAAGGAGGGGCCTAGCGCGGCTGCCGGCCCAGGACCAGCACGCCGGCGGTGGCGAACATGCCGCCGTTGCCGAGGATGACGCTGATTTGCGGGTCACCGACTTGGGCGGCGGCCTCGCCGCGCAGTTGGCGGACGCCTTCTTGGATGGCGAACATGCCGTACATCCCGGTGTGGGTATAGGAGAGGCCGCCGCCGTTGGTATTGAGCGGGAGGGACCCGCCCGGCTCGGTGTTCCCGTCAGCGATGAAGGCCCCGGCCTCGCCCTTGGCGGCAAAGCCGAGTGCCTCGAGTCCGTAGATGGGCACGTGGGCGAACGCGTCGTAGATCATCAGGTGGTCGACGTCGGCGACGCTGATGCCCGCTTCGGCGAAGGCCGCCTGGCCGGCCAGCCGGAACGCCTGGGACTCGGTGAAATCCACCATCTGCGAGATCATCGGCGTCTCCGACGATTCTCCCGTGCCGAGGACGTGTACGGCGGGTTTTCCGAACTCCGCGGCCCGCTCCGCCGAGGCGACCACCAGCGCGCCGCCCCCGTCGGTGACCAGGCAGCACTCCAGCAGATGGAACGGGTAGGCGACCATCCGCGAGGCCAGCACGTCCTCGACCGTGATCGGGTCGCGGAAGGCCGCGCGCGGGTTCTTCGCCGCCCACCGCCGCTGGGCCACGGCGACGTAGGCCAGCTGCTCGTGGGTCAGCCCGTAGTCCTTCATGTAGCGCAGCGCCGGGATGGTGAAGATGGTCGTCGGGCCGAACGTGCCGTACGGGGCTTCGAACTGACCGGGCAGGGAAGACGCCGCGAACCGGAACGGGGCCGCGCCCACCCGGGAGCGGCCCGACTCCCCGTGGGTGATCAGGACCGTCCTGGCGTAGCCCGCCCGGATGGCGGCGACCGCGTGCCGCACGTGCAGCAGGAACGAGGTGCCGCCGACGCCGGTGCCGTCGATCCAGTCCGGCGTGATGCCCAGCGCGTGCGCCACCTGGACCGGCCCCGGCGAGGGGACCGTCGCGATGCCGTCGATGTCGCGCAGTGACAGGCCCGCGTCGGCCACCGCGTTCAGTGCCCCCTCCACGTGCAGTTGCAGCGTGGAATGGCCTGGCAGCCTGCCGACCTGGTCGGTCTCGGCCGCGCCCGCGATGACGACGCCCGTGCTGCCGCTCATCGCGCTCTATCCTTCGCCGGCGCCTCCCCGGCCCGGCCGGCCTCGGCGGGGCCGAACACCGGCAGGCTGACGTCGCCCCGCCGCTCGAAGCTGACCTGCAGGGGCATGTCCAGCACCAGCGCTTCCGGCGTAGCCGGCAGCCCGACGATGTTCGTCATCATCCGCGGCCCCTCCTCGAGCTCGACCACGGCGATCGCATAAGGCGTCGCGTCCTCGAATCCTGGTGCCGGACGGTAATTGATCACGTAGGAATACAGCGTCGCCCGGCCGCTGGCGGTGAACCAGGCAACGTTCCGCGAGGAGCACGCCGGGCACACCGGGCGCGGGTAGAAGTACGGCCGGCCGCAGTCGGCGCACCGCTGGATGCGTAGCTCTCCCGCGGCGCAGCCGTCCCAGAACGGCTGTGTCTCCGGTGTCGGCACCGGGACGGGCTTGGCGGTCATGCTCGCACCAGCTTTCCGGTCCGCGTGCGGCGGCCATTGCCAGAATGGTTTTCTGGAATTAGCTTCTAAGCGGGATGGCGTGGCTGTCAAGAGTCACCCGCGCGGGCCCGTGGCACCGAAGCCGGCCCGCCGCTGAGCGGCAGGTGGTCAGCCGAGGGTGGCGTGCATTTCCCAGACGAGGATCTCGGCCGGTTCTGTCGCGGTGACCTGCTGTCCGCCGGTGGCGGTGAAGCGTACCGAGTCGCCGGTCGCGAGCGGCCCGGCTCCCTCCAGGGTGACGCTGCCGCGGGGGACGAACAGGTGCAGGTAGGGCGCGTCGGGTAGCCGCACGCTCTGGCCGGGCTGCAGCCGGGCGGCGTGCAGGGCGGCGTAGCGGTTCTTGATCCGGATCGCCGCGGCGCCGTCGTGTTCGGGCCTGCCGGAGGCGACGGGCACCAGGTTGCCGGAGAGCAGCTCGTGGTCGATCTCCAGTTGCTCGTAGCCGGGAGTGATGCCGGACTCGTCGGGCACGACCCACATCTGGACGAAGTGCACCGGGTCGGTATGTGCCTCGCCGGCCAGCCGCCAGGAGTCGTTCCTCTCGCTGTGCAGGATGCCGGTGCCGGCGCTCATCCGCTGAGCCAGGCCCGGGTAGATCACGCCGCTATGGCCTTCGGAGTCCTGGTGCACCAGCGAGCCCTGCAGCACCCAGGTGACGATCTCCATGTCCCGGTGCGGGTGGGTCTCGAAGCCGGTGCCGGGCTTGACGATGTCGTCGTTGTTGACCAGCAGCAGCCCGTGATGGGTGTTGGCCGGGTCGTAGTGGCGGCTGAAGCTGAAGCTGTGCTTGCTGTCCAGCCAGCCGAGGCGGGTCTTGAACCGCTCCCCGGCGCGGCGGAGGTCGACGTCGGGGGTCAGCGTGGCGTTGCTCATCTGGGCTCCTTGGTGGAGGCCGCGGTGCCGCCGCGTGACGGGCGGCACCGCGGCTGGGCCGGACGGACGGGCCCGACGGATAGGACTCGGTCAGGCGTTCTTGATCGCGGAGACCTCGAACTCCAGGGTGACCTTGTCGCTGATCAGGACGCCGCCGGTCTCAAGCGCGGCGTTCCAGGTGATGCCGTAGTCCTTGCGGTTGATGGTGACCGAGCCTTCGAACCCGACGCGCAGGTTGCCGAACGGGTCCTTCGCGGCGCCCTCGAAGGTGAACGGGATCGTGATGGGGTTGGTCACGCCCTTGATGGTTAGGTCGCCGGTGACCTCGAACGTGGTGTCGTCGAGCTGGCGGACGCCGGTCGAGGAGAACGTGATCTGCGGGTACTCCTGCATGGCGAGGAAGTCGTTGCCGCGCAGGTGCTCGTCGCGCTGGGCGTTGCGGGTGTCGATGCTCGCGGCGTTGATCGTCACGTGGGCGCCGGAGTTCGCCGGGTTGGCGCCGTCGAGGGTGGCGGTGCCCTCGAACTCGTTGAACGAGCCGCGCACCTTCGTGACCATCGCGTGGCGGGCGACGAAGCCGATCCGGGTGTGCGCCGGGTCGAGGGTGTAGGTGCCAGTCAGGTCGGTCAGGGCGGGGGCGGTCGCGGTGGTCATCGGGTCTCCTTGACGTCGGTAAGTTGATGATGCGTCATCCAACCTACATGACGCGTCATTGATTCCCGGGTATCCTGGTGGCATGAGCGGCTGGCTGACCGAGGACGAGCAGCGGGCCTGGCGCGGCCTGCTGCGGATGACCGCGCAGCTCAACGTCCGGATGAACCGGCAGTTGCAGGACGACTTCGGGATTTCGCTCGCGGATTACGACGTGCTGGTCGTGCTCAGCGAGGCGCCGGACGGCCGGCGGCGGGTGTTCGAGCTCACCGACGCGCTGGCCTGGGAGCAAAGCCGCGTGTCGCACCAGCTCGCCCGGATGCAGCGGCGTGGTCTCGTCGCCCGGGAGGAGTGCCCGACCGACGCCCGGGGCGCGTTCGCCGTCCTCACCGAGGCGGGTCGCGGCGCCATCGAGCGGGCCGCCCCGGCTCACGTCGAGATGGTGCGGCAGCTGGTCTTCGACGGGCTCAGTTCCGACCAGCTCACCGCGCTGACCGACGTCACCGCCCGCGTCCTGGACCGCCTGCAGGGCCGGTCGCAGCTAGACGGGGCGTAACACCCGCCTCGTTCGGGGAAATGAGATTTTTATGCCGAACGGGCGGGGTTTCACCCATCCCCGTCGCCGCCGAGCCCGGCCGGGCTTATCGCCCGTGCGGGTCAGCTCAGCCGGCCGCCGGCTGGCGGCGCAGGCCATCGAGGAGCAGGTCGAGCAGCCGGCCGGCCTGGTCGCGCTGCGCCGGCGCCCCGGCGGCGAGGGACACGCCGCTGAGGCTGGCCAGGATGTCGGCGGGGGCCACGTCGCCGCGCAGGCTGCCGTCGGCGGCGCCCGCCGCCAGCAGGGTGGTGACGGCGGCGGTCAGGCTCTCCCGGCTCTGCGCGAACGGGTCACCTCCCGACGCGATCACGGCGCGCAGCGCGTCGGCCATGCCGTGCTTGGTGGTCAGGTAGTCGATGAACCGGTCCATCCAGCTGCGCAGGGCGGCGTCGGCCGGCCCTGTCTGCGCTAGCTCGGCAGCGCTGTGGCACAGCCGCCCCAGCTCGCTGCGATAGGCGGCCTCGATCAGGGCCTCGCGGGTGGGGAAGTGGCGGTACAGCGTGCCGATGCCGACGCCCGCGTCCCGGGCGATCGACTCCAGCGTCACGTCCGGGCCGCCGGTGGAGAAGGCGCGCACGGCCACCTCGAGCAGCCGGTCCCGGTTGCGCTGGGCGTCGGCGCGCAGCGGGCGGGCGCTGACACTCGGCATCGGACCACCTCCACGGCCATTTGCTAAGCGGAGCCTCCTCCGCTTATGCTTGACACCGTAGCGGAGGTTCCTCCGGTTCAACGGTACAGGATCGAGAACGGTTACGGGATCGAGCACGGTCCAGGAACGGGACAGCATCATGAACAGCAACCGCATCACCACTCCGTTCGGCGAGCAGTCGACCGCCGCCGAGGTCATCGCTGGGGTCGACCTGACCGGGAAGCGCGCGATCGTCACCGGCGGCGCATCCGGCATCGGCGTCGAGACCGTCCGGGCGCTGGCCAGCGCGAACGCCGAGGTGACCCTGGCCGTGCGCAACGTCGAGGCCGGCCAGCGCACCGCCGAGGACATCGTGGCTGACACCGGCAACAAGCAGGTCCTGGTGGCCCCGCTCGACCTCGCCGACCCGGCGTCGGTGGCCGCCTTCACCGCCGCCTGGGACGGGCCGCTGCACATCCTGGTCAACAACGCCGGCGTCATGGCCGCACCGCTCACCCGGACCGCCCACGGCTGGGAACTGCAGTTTGCCACCAACCATCTCGGGCACTTCGCCCTGGCCACTGGGTTGCACGAGGCGCTCGCGGCGGCCGGGAACGCCCGTGTCGTCTCGGTCAGCTCCAGCGCTCACCGGCGCTCGCCGGTCGTCTTCAACGACATCCACTTCCGCCAGCGCCGGTACGATCCCTGGCTGGCCTATGGCCAGTCCAAGACGGCGAACGTCCTGTTCGCGGTCGAAGCGACCCGGCGGTGGTTGGCGGCGGACGGCATCGCCGTCAACGCCCTGATGCCTGGCGGGATCCGCACCGGCCTGCAGCGCTACGTCAGCCAGGACGAACTCGACCGGATGGCCGCCCAGGCCGGCGGCCTGGCCGGCGCCCGGTGGAAGACCCCCGAGCAGGGCGCCGCCACGTCGGTCCTTCTCGCCGCCTCGCCGCTGCTCGACGGGATCAGCGGCCGCTACTTCGAGGACTGCAACGAGGCCGGCCCGCCCGTCGACGCGCGCCACGGAGTCGCGCAGTACGCGCTCGACCCCGACGCGGCCGCCCGCTTGTGGCAGGTCTCCGAAGACACCCTGGCCAGCATTGACACCCCGGCCAGCTAGGAGGAGCAGCATGAATCGCAGCATTACGCCGTTCGGCGCGCAGTCGACCGCCGCCGAGGTCATCGCGGGGATCGACCTGACCGGGAAGCGCGCCATCATCACCGGCGGCGGTTCCGGCATCGGCGTCGAGACTGCCCGCGCGCTGGCTGGTGCGGGCGCCGAGGTTACTCTGGCCGTGCGCAACGTCGAGGCCGGCGTGCGCACGGCCAGGGACATCGTCGCCGGCACCGGCCGCAAGGAGGTTCTGGTCTCGCCGCTCGACCTCGCCGACCCGGCGTCGGTGGCCGCCTTCACCGCGAACTGGGACGGGCCGCTGGACCTGCTCGTCAACAACGCCGGCGTGATGGCGCTGCCCCACCTCCAGCTGACCCCGGCGGGCTGGGAGATGCAGCTCGCCACCAACCATCTCGGCCACTTCGCCCTGGCCAACGGCCTGCACGAGGCACTCGCGGCGGCCGGGAACGCGCGGATCGTCTCGCTCAGCTCCCGCGGCCACCTGCGGTCGCCGGTGATCTTCGACGACCTCAACTTCGCCGCCCGGCCGTATGACCCGTGGCTCGCCTACGGCCAGTCCAAGACCGCGAACGTCCTGTTCGCCGTCGAGGCGACCAAGCGGTGGGCCAGCGAGGGCATCACCGCCAACGCCGTCCACCCGGGAGGTATCACCGCCACCAACCTCTCGCGCCACATGGACCCCGAAGCCCTGGCCGGTGTGCTGGCCTCGGGCACGTTCACCGACAAGACGGTGCAGCAGGGCGCCGCGACGAGCGTCCTAGTCGCGACCTCGCCGCTGCTCGACGGCATCGGCGGCCGCTACTTCGAGGACTGCCACGAGGCCCCGGTCCTGGATCCCGGAGCCCCGGAAACCAGCCGTTCCGGTGTCGCGGCCTACGCCCTCGACCCCGAAGCCGCCACCCGCCTGTGGCAGTTCTCGGCCGCCGCCCTGGCCGGCTACGCCCAGGCCAGCTAGCCGATCTCGAGCAGGAGCTTGCCGGTGGTCCGGGATTCGAGATGCGCAGGCGGCCCGTCCGGCGGATCAACCAGGCGCGGCCGTGGCCGCAGTACTGTATACGAGTCCCCGTTCCGCAGACCACGATCGCACGACTCTCGAGACGGAAGCATGCCTGATACCGATCCCAAGCGGGTCACCGTGCTGGTGAACGGCCGGCCCGAGGAGGTCCGCACCGAACAGGACACCGCGCTGTTGTACGTGCTGCGGAATCATCTCGGATTGAAGGGCACCCGTTTCGGTTGCGGTCTCGGCTTGTGCGGCACGTGCCTCGTGCTGGTCGACGGCCAGCCCGCCTACTCGTGCGACACGCCGATGTGGGCGGTTGCGGATCGGGACGTAACGACGGTAGAGGGACTGGGCACACCCCAGCGGCCTCATCCCGTCGCGCGGGCGATCATCGACGGGCAGGCCGCGCAGTGCGGTTACTGCATCTCCGGCGTGGTGATCAGCGCCGCCGCGCTGCTTGCCGCCAACGACAACCCTGGTGAGGACGAGGTACGCGCCGCGCTGGACGGCAACTTGTGCCGGTGCGGCGCGCACAACCGGATCGTGCGCGCCGTGCTCGCTGCCGCGGCCAGCCTGCGTGCCAGCCGGGACGGTGCCAGCCGGGACGGTGCCAGCCGGGACGGTGCCAGCCGGGACGGTGACTGATGGCGACGTCACCCGAAGCCGGGCCGGTGCTGCCGCCTTCGCTCGTGGCCAATCCCCGTCTCGGAGACTGGCTGCGCGTCCTGCCGGACGGCGTGGTGGAGGTACGTTCGGGCAAGGTCGAGCTCGGCCAGGGTGTGATTACGGCGCTGGCGCAGGTCGCCGCCGAAGAGCTCGACCTCGATGTCGCCCGGGTCCGCATGGTCGCGGCCGTGACGGGCATCAGTCCTGATGAGGGCTATACGTCGGGCAGCCTGTCGATCCAGTATTCGGGGGCCGCCCTGCGGGTCGCCTGTGCCGAGGCCAGGACGATCTACCTCGGTGTCGCCGCCGGCCGGTGGAACGTGCCGGCCGACGTGCTTACCGTTCAGGACGGCACCATTGCCGCACCGGACGGACGGACCACGAGCTACTGGGAGCTGGCGGACGACGGGCTGCTGGACCGCCCGGCCGCGGGCCTGGCCGAGCCCAAGGCCGCTTCGGCCTACCGGATCGTCGGCACTAGCGTGCCGAGGCTGGACCTGCCCGACAAGCTGGCCCCGCGGCCTCGTTTCGTCCACGACATGGCGCTCGACGGGATGCTGTACGGCCGGGTCGTCCGGCCTCCGTCCCGCCGCGCCACCCTGCTCGACGTCGGCGCCGGACCGGCGATGGCGCTGCCCGCAGTCGTGACCGTCGTGCGGGACGGGAGTTTCCTGGGCGTGATCGCCGAACGTGAGGAGGTGGCGCTGCGCGCCGCCGACCTGCTCCGGGCGGACGCGAAGTGGCAGGAGCAGCCCACCCTGCCCGACGAGGATGATCTGCCCGCCTTCCTGGTCTCCGCGCCCGCGCAGACCAGTGTCCTGGCTGAATCCGCCCCTGCCGCCAGCACGTCGGCCAAACCGGCCGTGCGCTCGCACGAGGCCGCCTACCACCGGCCTTACCTGGCGCACGCGGCGATGGGACCGTCCAGCGCGACGGCGCTGGCCAGGACCGCGCCGGCCGGGGCAAACGGGGCACATGGGCGAAATTGGGACGGCGTCCGGCTGGAGGTCTGGACGCACAGCCAGGGCGTGTACCTGCTGCGCCGTGAGCTGGCCCGGGCACTGCAGCTGGCCGAGGAACAGGTGCGCGTCCGGCACGTCGAGGGAGCCGGCTGCTACGGTCACAACGGCGCCGACGACGTGGCCATGGACGCGGCCCTGCTCGCCCTGGCCGTCCCCGGCCGGCCGGTGCAGGTGGTCTGGTCGCGCTCGGATGAGCTGGGCTGGGAGCCCTACGGACCGGCCGCCGTGGTCCGCATCGCCGCCGACGTCGACGCCCGCGGTGACGTGCTGGCCTGGCAGCACGAGATCTGGGGCAACGGCCACGTGACCCGGCCCGGGTTCGCCAGCTCGAACAGGCTGCTTGCGGCGAGCCACCGGGACGGCGGCGAGCCGATCGAGCCGGCCGCGGACCCGCCGCTAGAGCGGGGTGGCGGAGCCGGGCGGAACGCCGTGCCGGGCTATGCGTTCCCGGCGTACCGCGTGGTGAATCACCGGCTGTCGGTCATGCCGCTGCGGACCTCGTCGCTGCGCGCGCTGGGCGGCTTCGCCAACGTGTTCGCGATCGAGTCCTTCATGGACGAACTCGCCCAGGCGGCTGGCCGCGATCCGGTCGAATACCGTCTCGCCCAGCTGGCGGACCCCAGAGGCCGGGCGGTGATCGAGGCGGTCGTCCGGCGGTCGGGCTGGGCGGACTGGTCCGCGTCCGAGTCGTCCCGGTCGGCCGGCCATGGCATCGGCTACGCCCGGTACAAGAACAGCAGTGCCTACTGCGCGGTCGTCGCGGAGGTGGAGGCCGTGACCGAGGTACGGGTGCGCCGGCTGACCATCGCGGTCGACGCCGGCCTGGTGATCAACCCCGACGGCGCGGAGAACCAGGTCGAGGGCGGCGCGATCCAGGCGACCAGCTGGACGCTGAAGGAACGCGTGCGCTTCAACAGTCTCACCGTTACCAGCGACACCTGGGACAGCTATCCGATTCTGCGGTTCTCCGAGGTGCCCGTGGTGGAGGTGGAATTCTTGCCTGGCCACGGGAATCCGGCGCTGGGCGTGGGAGAAACCGCGCAGGGCCCCACCGCTGCCGCCATTGGCAACGCCCTGGCCGACGCCCTCGGTGTCCGGGTGCGGACGCTGCCGCTCACCGAGCAGCAGATCCTGGCCGCGATGCCGGGCTGACCGGCCGGGCGGGCCTCATGGGAGGTAGCCATGCTGTCGCTAGACCGCGGCAGCGCGCGGGTGCATCGGGGTGTGGCGGAGAGTCGGCCGTTGCGCGGCCGGGCTAGCCATGTCAGACGAGACGCTGGTGGACGTAGCACCATCTCCACCGCGGTCCCGGCTCCAGGCTGGCGGCCAGCGGGTGGTCGGTCTCCTCGTAGTGCGCCCTGGCGTGCTGGCCTGGTGAGTCGCCGGAGCAGGCCACCCAGCCGCAGGTCAGGCAGACCGCGAGGGACGCCCGGCGGTCCGTGCGGTCCCGGCAGTCCCGGCAGTCATCCGATTTGGGTGTGACCGGCAGGAGCCCGTCGAGGTGCTCACAGTGCGGCGCTGAGCCGTTCAGGCTGATGGCGGGCGCGCCTAGGGCCATGTTCTGGGCGGGGATCATGGCAGCCCCCCTTATCGTGACAGAGACGCCGGGTCCGGCCCGGCTGGTCATCAGTAAGTCAACCCTGATAGCGGCGCGGCGGAAACAGGCAACCTGAGCAGGGCCTATCACCAGAACCGATCAGCTGCCAGTCACCGGCGGGCCAGGCTGATTACACATTCCAAGAGCCTGGGCGTGGAAGTAGGCTTGCGGGCAGGGTTTCGTGTCCTGAGCCGGTGCCGTCCAGGCGGATTCCGTCGCTACCGATCGTGGCGGCATCGGTATCGCCACGATCCAGAGGCAAGTTCCAGGGAGTACAGGGATGGGCCGGACACGGAATTGGCGGCGGGTATGGAGCTACGCCAGCTGCGCTACTTCGTGACGCTAGCCGAGGAGCTGCATTTCGGCCGGGCGGCGGAGCGGGAGCACATCGTACAGTCGGCGCTAAGCCAGCAGGTGCAGCGGCTGGAACGTGAGCTGGGGGTCCGCCTGCTGGAACGCAGCACGCACCACGTCTCATTGACCGCTGCTGGGGCGGTGTTCCTGGTCGAGGCGCGGCAGATCCTGGCGCACGTGGACCGCGCCGCGGGGGTGGCCCGGAGCGCGGTGGGCGCGGCTGCGACGTTGCGGGTCGGGATCATCGATTCCAGCTATGACTCGATGCCGCAGATCCTGCACGAGGTCCAGGCCCGCTATCCCGGCCTGGTGATCCACCAGGTCGAGGCCAGTGTGCCCGGACAGTACCAGCAGCTGATCGACGGCCGCCTGGACGTCGGCATCGGCCGGGCCGCGCTCGCCCCGCCGCACATCGCATCGCTGCTGTTCCGCCAGGACCCGCTCGGGGTCCTGGTGCCAGCCGGTCACCGGTTCGCCCGGCTGGAGGGCGTGCGGGTCGCAGACCTGGCCGAGGAACCGCTGCTGCTCGCCGAGGAAGTGCAGGCGCCGGAATTCAACCAGTTCACCGTCGAGATGTGCCGGGCCGCCGGCTTCACCCCCATCGTGTACGGGGGGACCGTGGAGAGCATCCGGGCGGCCGCCGATCTCGTCGCCCAGGAACGCTGCCTGTACTGCGTGCCCTCCTCCTGCATCTCCGCGCTCCCCGGAACCACCTGGCGGCCGCTCACCGACCCGGCGTCCTACTACCCATGGTCGGTCCTGTGGCGCGCGGCCGACGACTCCGGCCACGTCCGCGCCGTCGTCAGCTGCGCGCAGGCGATGTCAAAGCGGCTCGGCTGGCTCACCGCCGCCGACCAGATGCACAATGAGCAATCGCATACGGTGGCGCAATCGCATGTGCCCGGCTCCCGGCACTCGGAACCAGCGGAAACAGGCGAACGCCGAAGACCTCATCACAGAGATCGATAGGAAGCGGCCGCTTCCGCTGCTTGGGCCGCTTCCTCAGCTGACGGCGTTCCCTGCTAGGGCTCGCGCTCCTGACCGCATGACGGCGCGCGGCCAGCTACCTCGATGTGGAATGCGTCATGATCGTCATTCTCGGTCTTGTCATCCTGCTTACCGCGGGCTTCTTACTGCGGGGCTTCACGATCCAGCCAGCCCGCGATGCTGCGAGCCAGGGCCGGCATCGGGAGCGAGCCGTGGTCCAGGACGGCGGCGTGGAAGGCGGGCAGCGAGAACGCCGCGCCCAGGCGCCTCTCGGCATCCTCCCGGATCCGGAGGATCTCGAGCTTGCCGGTGAGGTACGCGAGAGCCTGCCCCGGCATCACTACGTACCGGTCGATCTCGGCGGCGAGGACCTCCCGGGCCATGGGGACGTGCGCCACCAGGAACTCCAGCGCCCGTTCCCGGCTCCAGCCGAAGGCGTGGATGCCGGTGTCCACCACCAGCCGGGCGGCCCGCATCAGCGACGAGCTGACCGAGCCGAGCAGGGCACGGTCATCGGTGTACAGCCCGGCTTCCTCGGCGAGCTGCTCGGCGTACAGGCCCCATCCCTCCGAGAACACGGTGAGGCTGCGCTGGCGCTGGAGGGCGGGCAGGTCGGCGAGCAGCTGTAGGCGGGAGAGCTGCAGATGGTGCCCGGGTACCGCTTCGTGGAAGGCGACCACTTCGAGGTCCCACCCGGTGCCGGGGGTGGACCGCTCGGTGTTGAACCAGAACGTCCCGGGCCGGCCGCCGTCCAGGCGAGGCGGGGTGTAGTGCGGCGCGGCGCCGCTGGTGGCCACGACCTCCGGCATGGGTGTTACGTCGCAGGGAGCCGGAAGCGGGTCAGGGAAAATCTCCGCCGCCCGCGCCTCGGCCCGCTTCACGGCGACCGCCGCCTGGCGGATGGCCTCCTCCGGCGGGATTTTCCCTGCCGAGTCCCGCAGCGCGGCGAATACCTCATCCAGCCCGGAAAGTCCCAGTCCAGCGCCCAGCTGCACGGCCCGGGCCTCCAGCGCGGCGATGTGATCCAGGCCGGTCTGGTGCAGTTCTTCCGGGGACAGCGGCAGGGTGGTATAGATCCGGACCGCCCGGCGGTAATCTTCCTCGCCGCCTGGCAGGTAGACCAGTCCGGCCCGTTCGGACGGCCGGGCCTGCGGGAGCAGCTCCTTGATGGTGGCGACCCACCGCGCCAGCGCTGGCTTCAGCACCTCCTCGGCGACCGCCCGGCGTTTCTCTTCCCACGCCGCCGCCCCCAGCCATCCCTGTGGTGGCCGGGGAGAAAGGGCCGCTCCGGGGGCGGGTTCGGCCAGGACGCCCTCGGCCCAGGTGATGGCCTGCTCGACGAGCGGAGCGACCGGGAGCCGTCCCTTGCTGGCTCCGGCCCGTAGCCGTTCGCTGATCTGGTCGAGCCAGGCGCCGCTGCGCCGCAGCCGGGTCAGGTAGGCCTCGGCGGCCGCCGGGTCGACCAGAACGGTCCGGGCGGCCAGCGCCAGGAAGGTCGGCGGCCCCGCGTACGGCATGGCGGTGACCGTGTGCTCCGCCCGGGCCGAATCGATGATCGCCAGCTCGTGGATGGCCGCCTCCGTCGTGCAGTCGAGCGTGACCGCATCGGCCGGCGTGAGCTGCCCAGGTGCGATCGCGCCGGCCGCCCGGAGGAACTGCTCGACCTCAGCGCGCCAGGCCCGCTGGCCAGCCTCGCTCTCGTCCGGGACCAGATCGTCGTACCCGGGAATGCCGTACACGGTGGCAGTGAAGGGGTTCTCTTCGAGCCAGCGCTGGTGGAAGCGGTCGGCCAGGTCACGTACCGGGGTCATGGTCCTCCTCTTGAACTCCCGGCCGAAGCTTAACGCGTGACCGCCAGGCGCCCGCCGCCGTCCACGCTCAGCCACCGGATACGCCCGTTGCCAGCGGCGGGGACGTCTTGTCATGCAGGACCTGATCGATGGCCGTGATGATGACCTGGGCCGACCCGTCGATGGCCGATGCCACCGGGCTCGCCGGATTGCTGAGCTGGTCGGCGATCTGGGCCGCCGACAGGCCCGCGAGTACCTGCGGGTTGTACTGCGCGCCCGCCAGGATGTACCGATTAGCGATGTCGAGGAACGGGACCGCCCCGGACTGGTCGGCGCTGTTGACGTACGGGGGCACGTCGAAGGCGTCGATGAGCCTGGTGTCCAGCTGAGTCTGCGCCTGCAGCGGGCGCCCGGCATTGTCCGCGAGCTCGGTCGTCCGCAGCGTGAGTTCGGTGCTCCGGTAGACCGCCGTCCGGAACGAGAGCGTGGCGGTGTTCGGGTACACGTCGGTGGCCGATGATGTGGTGGAGCCGAGGTGGCTCCAGGTGCCGAAGCGGGACAGCGCGACGGCCAGCGACCAGCGTTCGGCCGCGCAGAACGGGCAAGATTCTTCGCTGACGAAGACGATCGCCGGCTTGCCGCCGATGGACAGCGGCGGACCAGACGTCTTGACCGCCTGCAGCGGGGTGATCGCCTGGCCGGGGCTCATCCTGGCGAGCACGGCGGCCGGAACGGCCGTGACCTGCCGGATCACGACGGAGGGCGCCGGCGATTCGCTGGCGACCAGACGGGCAGGAGCAGAGGTCAGCTTGACCGCGACCAGTGTCACTACGACAGCCAGCACGGCGGCGACCGCGCCGATCGCCGCCAGGAAACGCCGGCGTGCTTCGGCGCGCTTGCGGGCGGCCCGTTCGGCAGCGATCCGCTCGCGGGCGCGCAGCTTGGCCTGAGAGCCTCGCCGCGGCCCGGCTGACTTGCCGCCCGCACGGTCGTGACGGGTGTTTGCCACCTGATCTTCCCTTCTTCCGGCGGCATGGCTGGCGGCTGCCGCGCTCCGGCTCCGTTCTACTAACACGGATAGGAACCACGAGCTGTTCACGTCATCGCTGGCTGAGCGGTCGGGGCGGCGGTGATACGCGGCGAGCACCACGAGCAGGATGATCAGCGTCTCCACGCTGAGGGCGGCAATGCCCAGCGGGCAGCGCCAGTTGCCGACATCGCCGTGGTCGCCCAGGAATCCTCCTGGCAGGGCGCGGGTCAGCACGTATCCGCCCATGGCCATGACGGCCACGGCGCCGCCGGCCGCCCAGACGAGCCAGTGCGACCGGGCGATCAGCACCCCGCCGACGCCGAGGGCCGCGACGACGATCCCGAGGTACCCGATGCCGACCAGCGGGGTCGGGCCCAGCGTGCCCGGCAGGTCGACCACGTGGATCACCGCCAGCGTGATCAGCGCCAGCGCGCCCATCGTGCGCGCGATCACGTCCGCGCTCTGGGCCGGCTGCGATGGGCCAAGACGAGCAAGCATTGATGTCCTCCTGTAGTCGGCCGTCCTCGTGGGCCTGGTGCCCGCACGGCGACGGTAGTTTCGCTTTCAACTACTAATACGCATAGGAGAACTGGCGGGTTCAGCGGGACGCCGCAAGGCGTGCGACCTGCATCACACTTCACATGTCCGGTTCGAGGGACAATGAGCACGTCATCACGATGCGGCGGCCAAGTGCGGGAATCCGCTGGCCGGTTACGCGCTACCGGCGAGGCCAGGTCAGCGGTCATCCGCCAGGTCACGCTGGCGGGCCCGAAAAGGCCGTCATCCCCGACGCCTTCCGGCACAGCCGACGCAAACGCGGCCGCCGAGCGCTCGATAAGGCCGGTGCTGAACGTGGTGTCTGTCAAGCTAACCAGCTCCTTCGCAGGCGTCGCGACGCCCGCCTCAGTCATCGCCACCGTCCGGCTTGAGCCTGGCCAGGTTTCTCGACAGCCCCGAGCCGACTCATCTACTAACACGGATAGGAGACAACGACTGTTCACGATGGGGCTCACGATCAGATGCCCACGGCGGCCGCCCGCGTCGACCTCGCCAGCCAGGCGGAGGTGCCCTAGTCGCAGGGTGGCGTCCTCCGCCCGGCCTCCGCCAGGATCGCCAGCCTTTGCAAGATGGCGGCCGACGGCTCTCCCGTCGCCTCATGCAGCTCGTTCAGCAGCAGTGCGGAGATCACGTGCAGGCCGGCCATGAAGTCTCCCAGGCCGTCCGCGTCGACCGGAGTGAGCGCGTCTACCGCCCACGCGGCCAGCTCCGGTGAGTCCAGGCCCGCGGTGAGCAGCGCGATGGCTAGCTGCATGGCGGCGGCCATGGTCTCGCCGGGCGCGGTCTCGCCGGCCATCGTCTCGGCAGCTATGGTCTCGGCAGCGATGGTCTCGCCCGGCGCGGCATCCACCCGCGCATACTGGTCACCGCTGGTGGCTGATCCTGGCGCCTGACGGGCGTTCCCGCGGTCCCGGCGGCGGCCCCGCCAGCGGAGGCGTCGGGCCGGGGCGTCCGTCGTGTGGCCCGCGCGCCCGGCGGCCGGCTCGGGCAGGCCATTTCGGTGATGGATCCTCATACCTGGCAACACGGGGCCAGCCGCGAGATTGTTCACGTCGGCGGTCGGCTAACGTTAGGCGCCCGGAAGTTTGCCCAGGGCGAGCGCGACTATGGCTGGGGTCAGGGCCAGCAGCACCGGGGTCAGGGCGAGCGCCGCAGCGGTGGCGCGGAGCAGCTGCCGTCGTACCCGACCCAGTGGCTCGCAGGGTCCCAGGAGCCGGTGAATCCGCTGGACCGAGTCGGTGGCACCCGCGGCGAGGGCAGGTGCGGGACTAGCGGGTGTGGCCAGGACGACCAGGGCGGTGGCGAGCAGCCGAGGATCTCGGGCTCGGGTGGCCGCATCGTCGGCGTGCAGTTCCACCAGGCGCGCTACCTGCTCTTCGGCGTCCCGCATCAGGGGCAAGAACGGGAGCACCTCCCGGCCGATCCGCGCCATGGCTACCAGCCGG
>Ga0209656_10001285_pt1 | contig 16316 bp, 17 predicted proteins | sample BogFormECP12_OM2_FD_188239 | JGI IMG/M metagenome (GOLD analysis project Ga0209656, IMG submission 188239) | Bog forest soil microbial communities from Calvert Island, British Columbia, Canada - ECP12_OM2 (SPAdes) (version 2) | ecosystem: Environmental > Aquatic > Freshwater > Wetlands > Bog ... | reverse complement strand
GGACGCCTTCGCTGCGCTACAGGACGGCTCCGCCGATCTCGGCATGATCCCGATCGAGAACTCGATCGCCGGCCGCGTCGCGGACATCCATACGCTCTTGCCCGCCTCGGGGCTGCACATCGTCGGTGAGACGTTTCTTCCGATCCATTTTCAGCTCCTGGCGATTCCGGGGGCCCGGATCGAAGACCTCAAAACTGTCCACAGCCACGTCCACGCGCTCGGCCAGTGCCGCAACATCATCCGCCGGCATCGGCTCAAGCCCGTGGTGTCGAGCGACACCGCGGGCTCCGCGCGCGAAATCGCGGAATGGGGCGACCGAAGCCGGGCTTCGCTTGCGAGCCGGCTCGCCGCCCAGATCTATGGCCTGCAGACGCTCGTCTCCGATGTCGAGGACGAGCAGCACAACACGACCCGGTTCGTGGTTCTGTCGAAAGACCCGAATTGGATCGCGGCGGGCAACGGACCAGTTGTGACGACTTTTGTTTTCCGGGTGCGCAACGTGCCGGCCGCGCTCTACAAGGCGCTCGGCGGGTTCGCGACGAACGGCGTCAACATGACCAAGCTTGAAAGCTACATGGTCGAGGGCGAGTTCTCCGCCACCCAGTTCCTCGCCGACGTGGACGGCCACCCCGACGATCCGCCGCTCAAGCGCGCGCTCGAGGAGCTCGAATTCTTCTCGCGCGAATTGCGCATTCTCGGCGTCTATCCGGCGCATCCGTTCCGGATCGAGGTAGAGTAGGAGTGTGGCGCGGTGGCGTTAGACCGAGCATGTCTGTTTCCGCCCCTTTCGTCTGACGGCGCCTTAGTGGCTGAGAACGCGATAAATGCCGGCGTCTGCGGCGACCTTCATCGGCCGGATTTCCGCGCGTCTATTGTCGGCAGCCGACTTCAAGTCGCGCCTCAGCCGACTTCGACGCCGAGCCTTGCCAGTATGTCTGACGGGATTGGATGGGACTTCATCCGCTCCGGGTCGTTCGGGTCCGGCATCGTCCAGACGCGGGTCTCAAAGCCTTCCGTCGAAAGTTCGCCGCCGTTCGTCAGCGAGTCGGTCGTGATCGCAACGGGCGGTCCCGGAGAGCTCTATCGCGACAGCGTCTATCCCAGGCAGTGCTTCGGATCGCTGGGGTTCGCGCTGGAGGCGGGACTCGAAGCGGTCAATCTCACCGAGAGCCAGTTCGGCATCGGGACGTCGCGCGACGGATTCCCGTGGAACCTCTCGGGCACCTACGTCCAGGCAATGCCCTACATCTTCTCGCGCGACTCGCGAGGGCATGAGCCCAATTTCCTCGCCGACTACTACCGGACGACCCAGGAGCTGGCGTCGAACGTTTTCCGCAAAGGCTACCAGTGGCCGTTCCACGCCACGCGCATGCTCGGCTTCGGCTCGAGCCTCGTCGACCTTGCCATCGTCAAGGAGACCCAGGCCGGACGAAGAGTGTTCATGGACTTCGACCGCAATCCGCTTCCCGTACCGGGAGACGCCGAGTTCGATCTCGGCCGGCTCGACCCGGACGTCCAGGCGTATCTCGCGAACGCCAGCGCGTTGCTGGAAAAGCCGCTCGATCGTCTGCGCAAGATGAACCCGCTCTCGATCGAGCTCTACAAACGCTACAAGTACGACATCACGCGCGATCCACTCGAATTCGCGGTCAATAACCAGCACATGAACGGCGGCCTTGCTGTCGACGGCTGGGGCGCGACCAGCCTCGACGGGTGTTACGCGGTCGGCGAGGCGGCCGGAACCCACGGCGTGACCCGACCGGGCGGTGCCGCGCTCAACGCCGGCCAGGTCTTCGCCACGCGCTGCGCCGAGCATGTGGCCGCCCGCCGCCGTGCGCGCGCAGAGCGTGGGCCGGCGCCTGGCCTGATCGACGAGGCCGTCGGCTGCATCCTCGACATCCTTAGGGCCGACAGCACGCTGACGGTCAACTCGATCTGCAGGGACGTTCAGGACCGCATGAGCGACCATGCGGGCGTGCTCTGTAACGCGGGCGAGGTGAACGCGGCGCTGACCGCCGCGCGCGCGCTCAACGAGACCATTCGCCAGCAGGGAATCGCATATTCCGGCGCGCCCGAAGCTCTAAAGGCGCTGCAATGGCGGCAGACCGCGCTTCTGTCGGAAGCGGTGCTGACGGCGCTTGCGTTCTACATCGCACGCGGAGGCGGCAGCCGCGGGGCGCGGGCCATTTGCGCGCCGGAAGGCGATCGGGTGCCCGAAGCCCGCATCGGCGCGTTAGAAGACGTCCGTTTCGTGTCCGAACGCGCCGAGGACCGGGCCGAGCAGATCCGCGTGCGGTTCGATGCGGGGGCGTTCGTCTGCGAGGCGCGCCCCATCCGCCGGCGCGACCGCGACGACAAGCCGTTCTTCGAGCGCGACTGGCCCGCTTTCCTGACCGGCGCAATCCACGACGCCACTCACTGACCAACCGCGAAGGGACCCCGGCGCGAAGGCCCGAAAATGGATCAATCGGAATGTCGTCGGCGTCGGCGAAGCGATGCTCGAGTTCGCCCCCGTCGGCGACAGCCTTTGCCGGCGCGGACTCGCAGGCGGCACGCTCAACACCTGCTGGCATCTGGCGGAACTGATAGGCGGGCACGGCAGGGTCGGCTACTTCACCGGCGTTGGAACCGACCCCTGGTCGGAGCAAAACGCGCTACCGTTCTCGTGACAGAACCGCCATTGCAGATTGCGCGGCGAACCTCAGTTGAGGGAGAGCGGCTCCCCGCCCATTTCCTTCCCATGGTGGTGGGGCTGATTGCTCCGGCGTTCTTGAAGACTTTGGGCGATTGCTGGTTGAGGCCTGGCTGGCAACCCAAGATCCTAGAGCGCGCGCGGGGGAGCCGCGAGTATCACTCGGTCAGGGCGAGGCAGGCGCCGTCGAGCCGGATCCCGCTCATCCGGGTTGTCCAAATTTCTCCCGCGGCGATCGGCGGAGCGCGGGTCAGCGATCCGGTCGTGACGATCTCGGCCGCCGCAAGGGGAGGATTATGCGCGTCGACCGCCAGCACAGCGACGAGGGCGCGCAGCGCCTTCAGCGGGCCGCCGAGCACATTGGCGGCTTGGCCGCGATCAACAGACGAGCCGTTGCAGAAGAGCTCGGCTTCGCAGGTCCTCAATTCGCGAGTCCATTCGTCCGAACGCGCAGCGTACGTGCGGCGTGGTCCAATCCATAACGAGCCGTGCATGCCAAATCCGGCGACCGCGTCGGCCGCCAGACAATTCCAATCGGGATAGATCGATTGCACGATTTCGAAGCCATGCCCAACCCAGGCGAGACACCTTGCGAGCCCCTCCTCGTCCATGTCGAGCGTCGGCGCCTTGGCCAGGCCGAAGATGATCTCCGGCTCGATACGCGGCTCGGCGATACCTCCGAGCCGGGTGGCGGAGTCAGCTTCAAGATCGCGCACGGTGCTCGCATAGAGATAGCCCCACATCGGCGCATCGGCCCTAAACCTCGGCCAGGCGTCACGATTGGTGAAACCGATCTTGCGACCGACTGGCCTCTCGCCGCGCGCCGCCCGCAGGTCGCAAATCGTCCTGGCGATTCGGTAGGCGTCGGCGATCTTGAATGCGGGATAGCGGGCAGTAATCGGCGTGATCTGGCGTCCTGTTAGCAGGGTCGCAAGAACCTCATCTGCAATCGCTCGATCGTCCATCGCAGGGCCCACCAGTGCTGGACTCAAAATTGGCCTCCCGGGACCGATGTTTAAATCGGTCTCCGGTTGGCTCTTATCGAAGGCGCGTTACCGCGCAGGGCGTGAGCCCACGTCAGGCAGCTTATTTTGATTGCCTCCGATCGGCAGGAAACCGATCTCTCCCAAAGCACAAGGTTCAGCCCCCATGGGGCCGTAGTTGACCGGCAGGAGGTCCGGGACGCCGCGGCGCCGGCAGGCGCCCCAGATCCCGCGCGGCTCGAACAGGATCACGGCGATCGAGATTACGCCCAGAATGATGAGGTACCAGGCGCCGAAGCCCGCAAGCCATTCCCGCAAGACGAAAAACACGACCGCGCCGATGATCGGCCCCTCGAGGCTGCCGATGCCGCCGATCACCACGATGAAGATGATGTCGATCGTCCAGTCTGTGATGTTGAACGAGGCGGACGGCGCGACGCGAAGCTTCTCCAGTGCGGTCATCACGCCCGCAAGTCCGAGGAAGGGCGCCGTCCAGAGAAAGCAGACGATGCGCGTGCGGATCAAATCAACGCCGGCCGAGCCCGCCGCCTCCTCGTTGTCGCGCATCGCGGTCAAGCCCAGCCCGATCCGCGACCGTAGCAGCGCCCAGGTCGCGACCAAGGCGATCAGCGCCAGACCCAAGCTCATCACATAAAAGACATCGATGCGCTCGCCGAGCCGCGCCCCAAACTGCTTGACGACGGGGATCGGCAGGCTGGTGCCCGACCCGCCGCCGAAGCCAGGCAACTTGCCGGCGACTAGCATCAGTACGTCCGCCGCGACCCATGTGCCGACCGCGAGATACGCGGTGCGCAGGCGGAAGATCACCGCCATCACGGGAACGGCGATCACGAGGGTCGTCAGCGCCGCGAGCGGAATGGCGGCGAAAGCGTTGAAATGGGCGAGGGCAGTAAAGCCGTAGAAGGCGTAGGCGCCGACGCCGACGAAGCCCTGCTGGCCGACCGAGATGATGTCGGCATAGCCCGCGAGCAGGTTCCACATCAGCGCCAGCGTCAACACGACGAAGAACTCGGTCAAGACCGTCAGCGAATTTGCGTCGAAGAGCCAGGGGCCCGCGACGCAGATCAGCGCGAGCGCAAGAAGCTGCTGCTGGCCTCCCGAGAGTTCGCGCGCGCGCTGATCGCGCCGCTCGGCGAGCACCGGAAACCACCCGAAGATCTCATCGAGACCGATGTCGCGGCGGCGGCCGAGTTCCCAGCCGATCCGGAGATTTTCCAGTACGGTGAGCGACGGAAAGAGTTTGCGACCCTCGGGCACGAGGGCGATGCCCTTGGCGACGATGTCGCGGGTCGAGAAAGCGGAGAGGTCCTCGCCGTCGAACAGCGCCGCGCCCGTCACTCGCCCGGCCTGCCGCACGAGCGCCTTGAGGAACGACGACTTGCCGGCGCCGTTGGCGCCGATGATCGAGACGATCTCCCCTGCGCCGACGGTCAAATCGACGTCGTGGACGGCCTGGAACGCGTCGTAGAAGACGCTGAGCTTGTCGACTGCGAGCAGAGGAGCGGGGGCTGACATCATGATGTCCTAGGCGCCAAGATAGACCTCCCGCACCCGCTCGTCCGCGAGCACCGCGTTCGGTTCGCCCTCGCAAATGATCGAGCCGAAGTGCAGCACGGCCAGCCGCGTCGCGATGCGTTTCAGGGCATGGATCACATGCTCGACCCAGACGATGGCCGCGCCCTGGGCGTGAATGGCCGAAAGAATCTTCAGCAGGTCCTCGCATTCGACGTCGGTGAGGCCGCCGGCGATCTCATCGAGCAGCAACAGTTTCGGCTTGGCTGCGACGGCCTTGGCAAGTTCGAGGCGCTTGAGGTTAAGCAGCGACAGGGCGCCCGCCGGTTTCGCCTCATGTGCGCTGAGGCCCGTCAGGGCGAGCGCCTCATCGGCCTCCTTTCGCCCCGCGGAGATTGTGAGGCCGCCGCCATGCGTCGCCGCGACCAGCACGTTCTCGAACACGCTCATATGCGCGAATGGCTTCGGGACCTGATAGGTGCGGCCGATGCCGAGCCGGCGCCTCAGCCACACTTTCATGCGCGTCACGTCGCGTCCCATGAAGCTGATCGCGCCTTCGTTCGGCGGCAGGACGCCGGCGATCATATTGAACAAGGTCGACTTGCCGGCTCCGTTCGGACCGAGCACGCCGAGGATCTCCCCCGATTTGACGGTCAGGTTCAGCTCTTCGATCACCCGCAACCCGCCGAAGCGTCGCGAGACGCCGTGAAGCGCGAGGATCGGTTCTTCCGCGGGGAGTTTCCCGGCGGAAAGATTCAAATGCCCGTGGTCAGGCATTGGCGATCGGCGTCATCTTGCCGCCGACGGGAATGTTCGGCGCCGTCGTGTTGTCGACGTTGACGAGATCGAAGGGGAATGTCGTCCCCTTCTTCCACTGGCCGATGACCAGAGGCGTCTGGCAGCAGTTCGGATACGGGCCCTTGGTGAAATTCACCGGCCCCACGATCGAAGCGTAGTCAGTCTTGGCGATGGCGTCCCGAATCGAATCAGGATCGTCGAGATTTTGTGCGCGCTTCAGCGCGTCGATCGCCGTCTCGAACAAGGCGTGGCGGAAACCGAGGGTCATCGACGCCGGCTTCCCTGTCGCCTTTTGGTAGGCGTCGGCAAGCTCTTGTGACGATTGGCCGGTAAGGCCAGACTTGAACGGATGGGTCGGCGACCACCAGACCTCGACCGAGAGGCCTTCCGCGCGCGGCCCGAGCGGCGCGATCGCAGCGGGGAACTCCGTCGCCTTGGCCATCGCGACGACCTTCGGCTGGAAGTTCTGCTGTGCGGCAGCGCTGGCGAACGCGGTGAACTCGGGAGGCGGCAGGACGCCCGCGATGATCTCGGCTCCCCCAGTCTTGAAGGCGGCGATCTGCGCGCTGTAGTTGCCCGACGGTAGATCGAAGCGGCCGGGATCGACGATCTTATAGCCGCGCTTGGCGGCCATGCCGGTGAATATCTTCGAGAAGGCCTGGCCGTCGTTGTCGTTCGGCCACAAAGCGCCGACGACCTTGTTGGTCGGAACCTGATCCCACGAGTCGTAGTAGGCGTCCGCCAAGTTCACGGCGCTGAAGAAATAGTTGTAGGTCCAGTCAAAGCCCTTTTTCGGGTCGCCCTGACGCCCGAAGAAATAGGGCTCGAGCGGGCAATCGTTCGAAAGGCATGGCACGCCGCTGACTTCGCACTGGTCGGCGACCGGATTGACGGTCTCGGGCGTCGCAAAAGTCGTCACCAAGTCGACCTTCTCCTGGAGAATGAGATTCTTGGCGACTTCTGCGGCGCGGTTCGGATTGGACTGGCTGTCGCGCGCGACGATTTCTAACGGGTGCTTCATACCTCCGATGGCGATCTGGCCGCCGGTCACGGCCTTGATCTGCTCCAGCGTCCAGGGAAGCTGCTCGGAAAAAATCGCGAGTGGTCCCGTCTGCGGCGCGACAAGGCCGATCTTGATCGTCTTCGGCGCGGCGAAAGCGATGCGCGGCAACGCCGTCGCGGCGAGCGCCGCTGCGCCGGTCTTCAGGAAAGCGCGGCGTTCGTAGTGGAATTTGATCATCTTGTCCTCCCTCTCGTTCAAACCTGGATTGGTCGCGCCGGGTCAGCCGACCGGCGCTTCGGTCTTTTCCTTGGTCTTTCCCCCCGCTCCGAAGTGGAGCGCGGGAATCTCCCTCAGAATGATGCGGATCGAGTCACGCGGCGCCCCGATCGATTCCTCGATCGCGTCCGTCACTTTGGCGATCAGACGTCGCTTGGCCTCCGGCGGGCGTCCCTCGATCATGGTGATTTCGACGATGGGCATCTGGCCTACTCCGTCACGCGGATCGAGACCGATCCGAGGTTTTGCATGGTGAGGCGCACGCGCTCGCCAACCTTGAGCGGATGCGCTGCGGTCGCCCCGCCAGCCAGGATGATCCAGCCGGCCTCGAGCCGGCCGAGCGCGACGCCGGCCAGTCGAGCGGCGGCGACAAGCGAACGCGAGGGATTGCCAAGGATCGCCGCCGTCGAACCGATTTCTACCGGGCGGCCGTTCACTTCCATGACAAGGCCGAGATTGGAGAAATCCTGATCGGGCCGCGACCAGTCGCCGACGGCGAAGCTCGACGAGGAGGAATTGTCGGCGATGACATCGGGCAGCGCGAACTTGAAGTTCTGATAGCGCGAGTCGATGATCTCCATCGCCGGCGCGATCGCCTGGACCGCCGTCATCGCTTCCGCCGCCGTGACGAGGCCAGTCAACGGCGCCTTGAGCAGAAACGCCAGCTCAGGCTCGATGCGCGGATGGACGTAATCCTTGCGCGAGAGCGAGGCGCCCTCTTCGAGGCGCATCGCGTCGGTGAGGCGTCCCCACACGACTTCGTCGACATGGACCTGGGCCATCTTGGCCCGCGAGGTGAGGCCCATCTTCACGCCGACCAGTTTCTCACCACGCTTCAGGCGCCGATCGACGGATTGTTTTTGAATGGCGTAAGCATCGGCGACGCTGAGCGGCGCCGTCTGGGTGAACTGCGGGATGGCGGACGCGGTCCGCGCCGCCTCGTCGACGACTTCGGCGAATCTGGCGATGTCGGTCATTGCGCGGCGACCTCCGCTTTGCGCTCGCGCAGGATGTCGAGCGCGACGTCGACGATCATGTCCTCCTGCCCGCCGACCATGCGACGCTTTCCGAGTTCCGTCAGGATGTCGCGGGCATCGACGCCATAGAGCTTGGACGCGTTCTCGGCGTGGCGCAGGAAACTCGAATAGACGCCGGCGTAGCCGAGCGACAGGCTCTCGCGGTCGACGCGCACTGGGCGGTCCTGCAAGGGCCGCACGAGATCGTCGGCGGCGTCCATCAAGACATGCAGGTCGCACCCGGTATCGATGCCCATGCGGTCGAGCACGGCAATGAGCGCCTCGATCGGCGCGTTGCCCGCGCCCGCCCCCATGCCGGCGAGCGACGCGTCGACGCGCACTGCGCCGGCCTCGATGCCGGCGACGGCGTTGGCGACGCCCATCGTCAGATTGTGGTGAGTATGCACGCCAACTTCCGTCTCGGGCTTCAGCGCCGACCGGAACGCCTTCACGCGCTCGGCATATTGGGCCGGCAGCAGCGCCCCGGCGGAATCGGTCACGTAAACGCATTCCGCGCCGTAACTCTCCATGAGCTTGGCCTGTTCCACCAGCTTCTCGACGGGCGCCATATGCGCCATCATCAAAAAGCCGACCGTGTCCATGCCGAGCGCGCGCGCCGCCTCGATGTGCTGTTTGGAGACGTCCGCTTCCGTACAGTGGGTCGCGATGCGCACGCTGCGCGCGCCGGCCCTATAGGCATCTTTAAGGTCATGCACAGTGCCGATGCCCGGCAGCAAGAGCACGGTGACGACCGCGGTCTTGCACTCTTCCGCGACCGCCGAGATCCACTCGCCGTCATCATGCGCGCCGAAGCCGTAGTTGAAGGTGGCGCCGGTGATGCCGTCGCCATGACAGATCTCGATCGCGTCGACCTTGGCGCGGTCGAGCGCGCGCGCGATGTCGCGCACCGATTCCAGATGGTACTGGTGACGGATCGAATGCATCCCGTCGCGCAGGGTGACGTCCTGGATGTAAAGCTTGTTCTTGTTCTTGCGGGCCATTACGCAGCCTCCTTCTGCAATTGCCGGGCGGCCCAGCGATCGGCGGTGGCAAGCGCCGCCGACGTCATGATGTCGAGATTGCCGGCGTATGCAGGCAGGTAGTGCGCCGCGCCCTCGACCTCGAGGAAGATCGTGGTCTTCAGGCCCGAGCAGGGGCCGACGCCGGGAATGCGCACGGGCGCATTGTCGCCGATGTGCTCGAACTGCACCTTCTGCTTGACGCGGTAGCCGGGCACATATTTCTGCACGGCGGCGGCCATCTCTTGCACCGACTTCTCGATCGCCTCCTGCGTGCCGCCTTGCGAGAGGGTGAAGACCGTGTCGCGCATGATGAGCGGCGGCTCGGCAGGATTGAGAATGATGATCGCCTTGCCCCGTTCCGCGCCGCCGAGGGCGCAGATCGCCTTCGAGGTCGTCTCGGTGAATTCGTCGATGTTGGCGCGCGTGCCCGGACCGGCCGACCTGGACGAGATCGAGGCGACAATCTCGCCCCAGATCACGCGCTTGACCGCGCGCTTGACCGCGTAGACCATCGGGATCGTCGCCTGCCCGCCGCAGGTCACCATGTTGACGTTGGGCTCGTCGAGATTGGCGTCGCTATTGATGACGGGAATAGTGAAAGGACCGATCGCCGCGGGCGTCAGGTCGATCACCTTCTTGCCGTCCTTCTGCAAGAGCCCGTTGTTGTGCAGGTGAGCCTTGGCGGAGGTGGCGTCGAAGACGACCTTGATGTCCTTGTAGTTCGGCAGCCTGAGGAGGCCGTCGATGCCCTCGTGGGTCGTGGGCACGCCGAGCCGGTGAGCGCGCGCAAGGCCGTCGGACTGCGGGTCGATGCCGACCATCGCGCCCATCGCGAGGTTCCTCGATGTGCGCATCACCTTGATCATCAGGTCGGTCCCGATGTTGCCCGAACCGATGATCGCGCAGGGAATCTTGACCATTTAAGCTTACTCCTTCGCAAAGGCTGCGCGGACTGAGCCGAGGCCGGAAATGCGCGCCTCATAGACTTCGCCCCATTTGACCGTGACCATCGGACCGAGCGCGCCCGACATGACCGTGTCGCCCGCCTTCAGGGGCCGTCCGACCCGGGCCATGGTCCTGGCGAGCCAAAGCGTCGCCGACAACGGATCGCCGAGGCAGGCCGCGCCAGCGCCGACCGAAACTTCATCGCCGGCCGTCTCCATCACCATGCCGCAGAGGCGCAGCTCGAGACCGTCGAGCTTCTTGGGCGCGGCACCCAGCACATAGAGGCCCGAAGAAGCGTTGTCGGCGATCGTGTCGAGGATGCCGATCTTCCAGTCGGCGATGCGCGAATCGACGATCTCGATCGCCGGCAGCGCGAATTCAACCGCGCGCAGCACGTCGGCGATCGTCAGATGCTCCTGGTCCAGATCGAGGCCGAGGACAAAGGCGATCTCGGCCTCGACCTTCGGCTGAATCAGCCGGTCGGGCGCCACGTCCCAGCCGTCGCAAACCGCCATGTCGTCGAACAGCATGCCGTAGTCCGGCTGGTCGACGCCGAGCTGACGCTGAACGGCGAACGAAGTGAGGCCGATCTTGCGGCCGACCAACTTGCGCCCTGCGGCGAGCCATCGCTTGGTGTTGATCTCCTGCGCGGCGTAGGCCTCGTCGATTGCGCCCGCCCGAATCATCTCACGCACCGGCGGCACGGGTGATCGCGCCTTGTAGGCCCCCGCGATTTTGTCGGCGACGGCTTGCGCCGGTTGGGCTGTCACATTGTCTTCCTTTTCAGAGTTTGACGCAGACATTCGTAAGTTCGGTGTAAAAGTCGAGCGAGTGCAGGCCGCCCTCGCGACCGATGCCCGACTGCTTGGCGCCGCCGAATGCGGTGCGCAGATCGCGCAGGAACCAGGAATTGACCCAGCAGATCCCGACGTCCATCTGCGCTGCGACGCGATGGGCGCGCGAAAGGTTTTCGGTCCAGACCGCGGCGGCAAGGCCGTAGGGCGTCCCGTTGGCGAGCCGCACCGCTTCCTCTTCCGTGTCGAACGGGCGGATGTGGCAGCAGGGGCCGAAAATCTCTTCGTTGACGATGGGCGACGAGTCCGGCAACCCCGTCCAGATGGTCGGCTGAATCCAGGCGCCGTTGGCCAATTCCCCTGGCATGTCGGGCACTCCGCCGCCGGTGACGACGGTTGCGCCTTCGTCGGCCGCTCGCCGGTAGTAGCCGAGCACTTTCTGCCGGTGTTGCAAGCTGACCAGCGGACCGAGAGAAGTCGACGGATCCTCGGGGCGGCCGAGCTTCAGGGTTTCAGCGCCGGCCTTCAGCCGCGCGACGAATTCGTCGAAGATCGGGCGCTCGACATAGACGCGCTCGGTGCCAAGACACACCTGGCCGCAATTGGAGAAGACGGAGCGCATCGTGCCCTCGATCGCCTTGTCGAGATCGGCGTCGGCGAAAATGAGCGCAGGGTTCTTGCCGCCGAGTTCGAAGGACACTTGGCGGATGCCGAGCGCGGCCTGCCGCATGATCGCTTCGCCCGTGCGGGTCTCGCCGGTGAAGGTGATTCCGTTGACAAACGGGTGCTGGGTGAGGAACTCGCCGGCCGAATTCGGCCCGAGGCCGTGCACGACATTGTAGACGCCCTTCGGCACCCCGGCCTCGTTCATCACTTCGCCGAGCAGGGTCGCGGTCAGCGGCGTCTCCTCGGACGGCTTGACGACGACCGTGTTGCCGCAGGCGAGCGCCGGCCCAACCTTCCAGGTCATCAAGAGGAGCGGAAGGTTCCAAGGCGAGATGACCGCGATGACGCCCTTCGGCCGGCGCAGCGCATAGTTGATCGCGCCGTTTCCGTCCGGCGTCGGCGTGACGAAGGTCTCGGTCGAGACGCCTTTGACCGTGTCGGCGAACATCTTGAAATTCGCCGCGCCGCGCGGAATGTCGAGATGGCGCGCCAGGCTCGAGGGCTTGCCGGTGTCGAGGCATTCGGCGGCGACGAACTCTTCGAGCCGCTCGTTGATGCCGTCGGCGACCTTGGCGAGGATGTCGGTGCGCTCGGTGACTGTCATCTTGCCCCAGGGACCTTGGAGGGCGCCCTTGGCGGCGCGGCAAGCCGCCTCGATTTCGGCCTTGCCTCCTTCCGGCACGCGGCCGATGACGCTGTTGTCGAGCGGCGTGCGGTTCTCCCAGCTCTTCCCGGTCGAACCTTGGGTGAACGCGCCGTCGATGAAATGGGCGGCGTCCCGACGCGCACTGTCAAAGCTGGCTGACGCCTTTCTGAGAGCCTGGACCGTCATCCTCTTCCCCTCCTCAACCGCGTCGCTTGTGTTCATCACTCGCGACTTATGACGTCATTTTGTGATTTTGTCGATATTATATTCTAGTAGCGACATTTTGTCGCTTAGGCAGTCGCGGCGAGCGCCGCGGCGCCGGCTTTCGCGCATTCACGGTCATCCTCTTCCGATCCGCCGGATACGCCTACCCCGCCAATAACGGCGCCGTCCTCGACGATCGGGAGACCGCCTCCGAACAGCACGACACCGGGCCGAATCGCGATGCCGTGGTGCAGCACCGGATTGCTCTTGAGCGCATTTGACAGCTCGTCCGTCGACGCGCCGAATACCGCCGCGGTGTAGGCCTTGTCCTTGGCGATCCCGACCGAGGCCGAGAAGGCGCCGTCAGCCCTGAGGCAGGCCATCAGATCGCCGCCGACGTCGACCACCGCCGCGACAATCGCAGCGCCGCGCTCGCGCCCTTTGGCGACCGCCGCGTCAACCGCTTTGGACGCCGCGGCCGAACTGATCGACCTGCGCGAAATCGCAATCTGCATGCGTCAGCCTCCTCTTCGACGTTCGCGGACAAGCCCGCCCCGTCGGCGACCGACGCATGGCGTCGCGCCTCGAAGAGAAGGGCCTGTAAGCCGCGAGAGTGGAGCCGCCCTTTGACGCCTTCGCGCGTGCGCAAGGCGTCTCAGGGGCGGGTTTCAATCGTGACTTACGACACAACCGACAGGAACGCCGGATTCAGCTGGCGCTCGTAGTAGAAGATGCCCTTGCCGATCTGGGTCTCGTCCCAGGTGCGGGTCGGGAGATCCGGATAGTAGGTGTAGCCACCGGCGAACACCTCGCAGCGATTGCCCGACGGATCGAAGAAATAGATCGTCTGACCCCGCGTGATGCCGTGCCGGGTTGGCCCTATGTCGACCGAAATCTCGTAGTGGGTGATGATGTCGGCGGCGTGCCCGACCGCGTTCCAGTTCTCGAGCTCGAAGGCCACATGATGCAGCTTGCCCGGCTCGGCATGCTTCACGAAGGCGATGTCGTGAGCCTTCATGCCGCAGGTCAGCCAGATCGCGAGCAGCCCATCGGGCATATCGACGCGCTCGGCGCAGCGGAAGTCGAGGGCTTTCTCGAAGAAGTCGAGATTCTTCTCGATGTCTGGTCCGTACAGCAGCGAATGGTCCAAGCGGCGCGCGGCCATGCCGTGCGGCTCGAGCTCCCAGACGTCAGGATTGTGGATGCGCGGCTTGGGATCCGACTGGTCGGCGTGGGCGTAAAGCTCGATGCGATGGCCCGAGGGGATGGTGAAGCCGATGCGGCGGCCGATGCCTGGCTGCTCGCCCGCCTTCACGTGATCGACCGCAACGCCGTAGTCCTTCACTCGCTTCTCGTAGTGATCGAGATCGGAGTCCTCGCGGCACTTGAAGGCGGCGGCATCGACGCCCGCCTGGTCGGCGCGGCGCAGCACGATCGAGTGGTGGTCGAATTCGTCCGCCGATTTCAGATAGACCCGTCCGTCGGGGCCTTCGGTCACCTGATGCAGACCGATGCGCTTGGTGTAGAACTCGACGGCGGCCGGCACGTCCAGAACACGTATCTGGATGAACCCCGGCCGCATGATGCCCGTAATCGCCATATTCGTTACCTCCTCAGACGGGTTGCAGGGCCCGTTCGCCCCTTGCTTTGACCGCGACTGGCGTCTCCAGCCGCAGGGAAAGATCGGATCGTGGATAGATGCAGCAGGCGAGCACGACGCCCGCCTCTTCGTCCTCCGCGGAAACATGAGACCGGCTCATGAGGTCGGAACGGTATTCGCCGGCGAGCACGCGCACGCGGCAGACGCCGCAGCCGCCGCGCCGGCAGCCGACCGGCAGGCGGCGCGGCAGGTTCTTGAGCTGGCCGAAGCCTTGCGCGCGCTCGAGCGCCACCAGCGCGCGCTCACCCTCGTAGGCGGAGGCCGCGCCGTGGCCCTGCAGAGTGATCTGAAACCTTCGCGGCGCCATCTTAGAGCCTCTTGAACAGAGGGCTCTTCGGCTTCGCGCCTGCGTCCTGCGCGGTGAAGAACCGTTCGGTGAAAATGTGCTTCTCAAACAGCCGTCCCTGCATGAGCGCGCCGAGACAGGCTTCGATCATCGGCGGCGGCCCGCAGAGATAGGCGGTATTGCCGAAGAAGGCGCCCTCGTAGAGTCGCTTGGCGACATCGTGCACGAAACCAAGCTCGCCTTTCCACGCGCTGCCTTCGGGCTCGTTGGACAGGGCCGGCACATAGCGGAAATTGTCGTGCTTCGCGGCGAGCGCCTCGAACTCCTCGCGGCCATAGAGATCGGCCTCGGTCCGGACGCCGTGCACGAGGGTAATCGGCTCCACGTATCCTTCTTCCAACAGGTCGAGGATCATCGCGCGCGGGCTCGACACGCCCGTCCCTCCGGCGAGGAAGAGGAGCGGTCCGCCGCGCGACTTGCGCACCAGAAACCGGCCGTAGGGACCGCTGAACCGCACGCGGTCGCCGGGCTTCAGCTTTTCGTGCACATAGCCAGTGCCGGCGCCGCCGGGCACGCGGCGGACCTGCAGCTCGATCTGGTTCGCGTCGGACGGAGGGCTCGCAATCGAGAAAGCGCGCGCGGCTTCGACTCCGGGCAGGTTCATCATGACGTACTGCCCGGCCTGGAAGTCGATCCCCTTGCCCTCGATCGAAAGCCGCACGCCCTTCACGTCGTGTGTCAGGGAATCGAGCCCGGCCACGACGCCGGAGAAATCACGAATCGCGATGCGGCGCGCGTCCGGGTCTTCCTCAACATCGGCTTCGATCGAGACATCCGATTTCAGAGTCGCGGTGCATGCAAGAACAAAGCCCTCGTCGCGCTCGAAGTCCATCAACGCGAACGGAGACGCCGCCCCGTGATCGATCTCGCCTTCCAGGACCCGCGTCTTGCAGGTTCCGCACAGACCGTGTCCGCACGCATGCGGAAGATAGATTCCCGCGCGCAGGCATGCGTCGAGGATTGTCTGGCCGTCGGCGATCTCGATCGCCTCTCCGAGCGGCTCGATGGTGAGATGGCGCGTCATTCTCCGCCTCCGTCCCCGCGCCGCTAGCTCGCCGAGCCCTTGTATCCGTTGAGGCCCGGCGTCCAGAACCGGATCAGCGACTTGTGGCCGACGCCGTGATCGGCGAGCGACTTGCCTAGATCGGGCTTCGTTTTCACGCCGTCGATCATCCACTCGACCGCATCCCAGTCGATCTTTGCAAAGTCAGGATGGGGCGCGTAATGCGGCTTGACGATCGCCTCGATGAAAGCGGCGAACGGCATGTCGGGCGGCAGCGGAAAAGCGATCGCCGAGCAGAACGACAGGTGCTCTTCCCAGTGGACGTAGACGACCCTGTTGCCGTGGAAGTTCTTCTCCAGGTCGCGGTATTCGATGTGCTCTTCGTAGTGGGGCGAAAGCGCTCGCAAGGCCATGGTTCTCTCCCAAAGTTTCATGTGTCCGGCTCGTGGCGCGCGCCCGCGTTTCGTGACTGCGCGCCCGTCACGGCGATTTGAAGCGGATTATTCCGCGGCCTTGACCGCTCCCGCCTGCCAGCTGCTCCAGAGCTTCTCGTCTGGCGAGCCGACGTAATCCATGTTGTCGGCGCCGACGTTCATGCGGTACCAGGCCAGCACGTCCGGAACGGTCGCGCCGCCGCAATTACCCTGGAAGATCTGGTGTACCGGCAGCCAGGCCTGGACGAACTTCTCCGGCTCGTCGTCGAAGATGTCTTTGCAGCCGTCCGAGCAG
>Ga0209656_10001284_pt1 | contig 16323 bp, 13 predicted proteins | sample BogFormECP12_OM2_FD_188239 | JGI IMG/M metagenome (GOLD analysis project Ga0209656, IMG submission 188239) | Bog forest soil microbial communities from Calvert Island, British Columbia, Canada - ECP12_OM2 (SPAdes) (version 2) | ecosystem: Environmental > Aquatic > Freshwater > Wetlands > Bog ... | reverse complement strand
AAATGCGGGCCGATACTCTCCTGACTTTGTCTGCTCAAAAACCACAAGCGTCCAAGCTTGCTCACCGATCAGAATGATTGCAGCATCCTCTATACCGTCGCCATTGAAATCACCGAAACAGAGGAAAGAAGTTCCCGGTTTTCTGTCGACTCCCCACCCTGCCGTGATGTCTTTCTCCTCTGGAAGTCGATATGAGGGAAAGTTTGCCCTTATGCTTTCCTTTAGGCGTGTGGGCACAAGCGTTCTGTCGTTAGCACGATGCTGAGGAAAGGCCAACAGTGATCTTCCTATCAGGCTCCCGACGGCAATGACTCCCAGCATCCCAAGCTTTAGATCTCGTTTCATGTTGCCCATCATCACTCACTTCTTGCACGAATCCAAACGACGATCAAGAGGGAGTCGCTAATGGGTTAATGGTAAGCTCTGCTTTCTAAAGCAGGAAGCTAGATTGTGCAGTTGTTAAGTCCGTGGGTAACAGACTGTTACAGGGTCAGGGTGAATGGGACTCACCGGCATGCCGGAAGATCCTTCGTGTTGCGCCTCGACTCCGGTGAGTTTGGTTGTTGTTTGCGAAATCAGGCGTTTACACTCATTGACCGAGCTTCGGCGAATAAGCAGACGGGAACTTAGCAGGCCACTTCAGGCGGCTAGTTCATCGATTTCCCGGACGATGCCTTCGGCTGGGCCTACGGGATTGCTTTTCGCGATCGACCATCGCGCCGATTGCTCGATTTCTTTTCTGTATCGCGGCGGTATTTCTTCCCACGAGATGTGATTGGCCCACGGGTTGGCCTTGCGCCACTGAGCCAGGGAGGCTTTCAGATATTGTGCCCCGAGAGATGTCTCAACCATTGGTAATCCCCTTGCAGATTACGATAGTCTGGACGCCCGAATCCGCGCAGTGAGCGCTATCACAGCCGTAACTCAAGTGCTTTGAAGCGGCTGCGTAGCAAGCCAATCTGCCGGCTCGTTGGCTTCAAACATTTCAAATCTTTCCGCGGTTTGTTGAGACGCTTGGCGAACTGGTAGAGTGACGGTCGGTACTCATGAATTCCAGAATTCTTGTCAGCGGAGTTTCCGGGCCGATTGGGGCTGCGCTTCTGCCGTCCCTGCGAACGAATGGATGTTCCGTGGTCCGGCTGGTGCGTGGCGCGGCCGTGGGCGATGAGCAGATCTCGTGGGATCCTGCCGTCCCGCTTGCTCCTGAGGCGGTTTCTGGGTTCGACGCTGTGATTCATCTCGCGGGCGAAGGCATTTTTGGACGATGGACGGCAGCCAAGAAATCGAAGATCCGCGACAGCCGCGTGGTCGGGACGTTCAACCTGGCGTCGGCCTTGGCGCAGGCGGAAGAGAAGCCAAACATTTTCGTTTGCGGATCCGCGATTGGCTACTATGGGAATCGCGGTGATGAAGTCTTGAGCGAAGAGAGCGCGCCGGGCACGGGATTTCTCGCGGAGGTTTGCCAGGATTGGGAAGAAGCCACCACGCCCGCCGTCCAAGCCGACATTCGCACCGCGCATATTCGAACTGGGGTTGTGCTCAGCCCCAGGGGCGGCGCGCTGGGAGCGATGCTGCTTCCCTTCAAGCTAGGCTTGGGCGGCCGAACGGGCGATGGGCAGCAATGGATGAGTTGGATCGATGTGCGCGATATGGTTGGCGCGATCCACCATGTTTTAAAAAATGACCTGATCCAGGGACCGGTGAACCTGGTCGCTCCCAAGCCGGTGAGGAATGCGGAGTTTGCAAAGACGTTGGCCAGCGTGCTGTCGCGTCCGGCAATTTTTCCTCTGCCCGAGTTCGCCGTAAAGCTGGCATTCGGAGAGATGGGCGAAGAAGTGCTGCTGGGTAGCCAGAGAGTCGAAGCCAGTAAATTGATCGCGAGCGGCTATCCCTTTCGATATCGCGAACTGAAAGCTTCGCTGGAGAACATTCTGAAGGCCTAAAGGACGGCCAACCATGGCCTGTGATGGAAGTCACTGATCCTTTGCCGCCGCTCTGCCAAGCTGTTTGAGTGTTGACAGGCTCGGCAATCCCGAAGAAGTTGTTGGCGGCTATCGTAATGCTTTCCTTGTCTGGCGGAGCTACATTGCCAGCAAGTGCGACTGCGGCGCAACCGGCCTCGATTGATCGCGCGCATGTTAGTCAGCCAGCTCGCCCGATGCAAAACCACTCCTGCTGCCCGCGAGTTCATACAGCTTTAGCGCCGCCAATTGCGTTAGAGTTTCCGCCCGAGAGCATTCCCTGCCGCGAGCGTCCCTGCTGCATAACCCAGGGAACAGATGCGCCTGCCGGTTTGCCGGCAGCGTCCGGGGCGCGGGGACCGAATCTACGAGAGACGTTCCGCGAGAAGACGGACCTGGGACTTCAGCTTCGCTTAACCAACGATACCTTCAGCACCGCCCTCCAGCCTTATTTTTCGTCGAGAATGGTTCTTCGCATCTGAGGCCCGACTTCGCCTTGGTGCGTACCGCACCCCTAAGTCCAGCAAATCGTCGCGCGTTCGTGCCGAGCGCGGGACACCGGGTGTGAACCCCAAAACAAGATCGCATACAACATTCCTAATGGAGATTGAATCATGAGATTTAAACTTATCGCTCTAATTTTGGCCCTTACGGTTATGTCATGGGCCCAGACCGCAACCCCAAGCACACCTTCCACTCCACAGCAAAGCACCGCTCCCGCCGAGGCTAAAGCATGTCCATGCTGCGACAAGGCATCGGCTGAGATGAAGGAGGGCCACGCTTGCTGCGCGCATCACGCCACGGCTGCCAAGGACGCGAAAGAGCCGGCCTGCTGCGCCGGAAAGGATAAGGCTGCGTGCTGCAGCGGCAAGGATGCGAAGTCCTGCAAACGCAACAGCGCCGACAAGACGGCCGCAGCGTGCTGCGGCGGCGAGAAGTGTGGCAAGGACTGCGGGAAAGAGTGCGGTTCCAGCAAGCAAGGCAAGGAAATGGCTGGATCTTGCTCCAGCGGGTGCTGCGCTGGCCGTGCAGACGAACATTCCACCCCCGGAGCCAGCAAGTAGGTTCCGATAACCTGAAGCCCCAGCAACTTCGCTGGGGCTTCCGTATTTAACGCTTACGATACAGGCTCGCATGATCCGCCGGAAGACCTCACCGGAAGGGCGCAGTAGTCGCCAGCGCTAAAATCTTCTGATTCGATTCCGAAGGCATGGTCGAAACGAGCGCGGTAGTTCTCCCAGGCGATGCAAGCCGAAAGTTCGACCAACTGAGCATCGCTGAACTGATCGCGGAGACCCGCAAACAAACTGTCAGAAACTTCTACGGGAGTACGAGTCATCCCATCCGCAAACGCCAGGACGAGCCTCTCGAGGTCGGAGAAACTCGGATCCGAAGGATAGGAGTGAAGATTGGCAATCTGGTCGGCTGAAATCCCGATTTTTCTGCTCACGGCAGATCCGATATCAATTCAAAACGGACAACCGACCAACGTGGCGACCCGGAGTTGTACGAGTCCTTTCAGTTTGTCGTCGACCAAGTTACTGCCCATCAGAGATTGCTCCATCTGGGCGTAGCCCCAAAGGAGCCTGGGATGGTGAGCCGTAACCTGCACCGGCATCACGACGAGGCCAAGCTTTCGCCGGGTGAGCGAGTAGACGATCCGCACGAACAACTTGCTGAAAAATCCACCTTGATTGGGAGAAGCGCCGACGATTCGCGCCATGGAACCCTCCTTTACCAATATTCGATTCAGTTGGGTTCGGAGCGGTTCATCTCTTCCTGCAGCTTCTGCAGAAGTTCGGCGCGCTGTTCAGTGCTTAACTCGCGGCGCAATTCCTCCAATGCGAGGGCCACAATGTGGTAGTGGTGCGCTCCGGCGTACTTGGGATCGGTAGTGATGTCGAGCCAGAGCTTGTGCATCAGCTCTACGTCCTGCGGGCGAAGGCGTGGATTGTGGGGTCCAAGGGAGTATTCGCGCACGGTTCCATCGGGTGCACAGACTTCCAACGTCAGGCGGGGGCGCGGTTCAGGCATGCGCTCCCAGGCATCTCCGGTGAGCTTGGCTTGCTCGTCGGAGGTTAATTTGTTCGAGAGCCCGCAAATGACACGACTGGAATCCAGACGCTGCGCGGTCACCATGATGGCTTCGAAGACATCGGTCGCTGGAACCACCAGGAGAGAAATCGGTTTGCCCTCCTTCTCGGCAACGGCCACGGCCGCGGTAAAGAGTTCCTGCTCGTAGTGATCGAAAACCTGGCTGGCTTCGAGAACCGAGCTGCCGCCGAAGGTAGGCTCCCGATGGTACAGGCGGGCGCTCATCACGATCACATCCTGCTTGGCCGTGTTGGTGAAGGCGAGTACCTGGCGAAGGTAGTAGAGATTACGCGGATCGCGCACCGCCACCAGAATGTTTCCCGGCCGCACGCCCATAGCTCCGCTGCCCAGTTCCTGATTGCCATAAACGCGGAACTGATCAAGCTGTTCGGGCTTGCCGATGCGCTCCCTCGCAACGTGGCGCTCGGAAACCGTGAAGATTGTGAAAAAGACAGCGCTGAAGATAACTCCGGCGATGGTGGCCTGGTACTTGGTAAACAGATTCACCACCGCGGTAATTAACAGAACGGCGGAGATGAGGATCAACCCCACCGGAATCTCAGTCTTGCCGAAGTGCAGGTTGCCTGGAACCTTCCACGCGCGGTTCCCTGGCTCGGTAAAGCGCAGAACGAGCACGGCGATCGACTTCATGGCGAAGCTCCAGATCACGCCGAAAGCGTAGAGCGCAGCCAGCACGTACACATTCCCAAGGCTCAGGAAGATGACGAGGAGTTGCATGCCCACGATCAGGTTGATGATGCGGTAACTGGTTCCGAAGCGGTGATGCGGCTTCTGAAACCAGCTGGTGAGTACCCCATCTTCCGCTACGCGATTCAAAACTCCGTTCGCGCCGACGATCGACGTGTTCTGCGCGCCCGCCAGAATCAGAACGCCTACTAAAACCACAAAAGCATGGAAGAGCAGCTTTAAACTCTGGGGCCCCGCCAGATACATGGCTATGCCGCCGATGAGATTCGCGAAGAAATCAGGGCGAACCTTGTCGGGAATGATCATTACCGCGAAGAACGAAACCAGAGAGGTAAACAGCAGGCTGTAAATGAAGATGACGAGCCCTGTCTTCTCCAGGTTTTTCAGCTTGGGATGCTCGATTTCGCGGTTAACCTGTGCCAAGGTCTCTTCGCCGCTCATAGCCAGAACAGAGTGCCCGAAGCCGACGAAAAGAATGATCCAGGTAATGTGCCCGAACCAGGTTCCGTTGAGCCAGCCGAGCGACTCCTTGTTCAAAGGAACGACCCCGGGATGCAGCGGGCTGGGCGGCAATACGACCGGCGCGCGCAAAACTGTAATGGTGCACCAGATGAGAAGAATCACCACCATCACGGTGGTGATCACCATGATCTGCAGGGCTTTCTGGCTGGATTCGTGCATACCCTGCGTATTCTTCCACCAGAAGTAAGTCACTACGATGACAGCCAGACCAGCAGCGAAATGGTCGTCAGAGAAGTGCAAAGGACGATGCAGGTACACTCCCATGTCCTTGATAAAACCCGCCAGGTATTGCCCGGCGGACACGGCGCTGATGGGCCCGGTCAGAACGTAGTCGAAGAGCAGAGCTGACACCGAGAACTTGGCCAGGGTGCCACCCATCGCCTCCTTAACGACGCGGTAGACGCCGCCGCGGACGAACATGCTGCTGGACTCGATGTAGAGAGCCCGCACAGCGTAGCTGAACAGCATGACCGCGAGGATGAACCAGGGAGCGCTCTTGCCGATGACTTTTTCAGCGTCGCCGCCGGCGTAGTAAGCGGAAGAGGCGAGGTCGGAGAGAACAATGGCGGAAGCTCGCCAGAAGGAGATGAAGGTCAGCATCACCGTGGTGGCGACGAAGACCTTTATGGCCGGTTTTGAACCTTCGACGGATGTAGCCATGCTTCGGAGGAATGCCAGGTCGCAGATACGAACAAACTTTGAAGATAGCACAGCGCGGGAGGATCGTGAGGACTCTCGCGGCTCAAGCTAAGGTCGTGGCGGTGGTTAATGTTTCGTGGCGTCGGGTTCTTGCTGCCTTCGGCCGGAGGAGACAGGCGCGAGATAGGTGTGGGTGATGCGGTCGTGCCAGCACAGCGAATCTTCGTCGAGAAAAACCCAGACGTATCCCATGCCAAGAGAGATAGCCGAGAGATAGGACGCCAGCACGCGCCAGCGCCGAAGCCTGCGGCCCGCGGGACTTCCATTGAAGCGGGTGAGTTCCAACCGCGCCAGGCGCAGGCCCGGTGTAGTGCCGGCATAGACCATCAGCAGGTATTGATAGGCCGCCCAGAACAGGCTGGCGAATACGGCGACAAGTCCAACCATCTGGAATCGGGGCGGCTGGATCGCGGTCAATTTCCAAAAAATGAAGCCGAAGAGAGCACAGGCTGTCGCCAAGATTACGTCGTCGATGAGGGCGGAGAGGATTCGACGTGCCAGGGGCGCGCCCTGCAGCGGGATATCGATGCCCGGGCGTTTTTCGAACCCTGCCTGCGGAACGGGCTCAATCGTGATACCGCCGAGAGCCGGAAGCGGCGGGACGACCTCCGGAGCTTCCAGGATACGAGGACGCACGAATACCGGCTCGGCCAATTCGTCAAGCGGAGCTGGCGGCGGAGTCCAGGAGCGAGGAAACTCGATAATCTTTGCTGTAACCGGGGCGGCGTGCGGCGCAGAGTCAGGGATCTCCTCTACGTGAAGAAATGCTGGCGGCTCCGAAGCGGGCTGCGTCCCGCGTAGCGTCGACGGCTCCGGCAGGGGAGCACTCGTGGTGAAATGTTCCAGGGCCAAGGCTTGGTTGGAAAGCAGCACCTGGGGGAAAGTTGAGGACTCGGATGAAATGCCATTGTCGGCACGAATGGCGTCTTCCCCCTCGAAGCGCAGACGCAGCGAGGGATAACGAGGTGGACGTGGCTTACGCCGCGAGTGATAGCGATTCAGCCGCGCAGAGAGTTCCTGACGCCACGCCGAGCCATCTTCAACTGCGTCTCCGCTGCCTCTGCGGGATAAGCTAGTTTCGACGGCGGCTTGCGGGCTCGACTCACACACTTCCTGCGGTTCCTGTGTTTCATAGGACGGTTCAGAATCCGAAACTGGCTCCGTCTGGCCACGCGGAGAAGCGGCAGGAACCTCTGGAGAAGAGCAGCGGCAAATGTCACCACAAAGCGAACAAGGCATGAATAAAACTTTATGAGAACGCTAGAAGTCTGAGGCAACCGGATAACCGCGAAGACCTAGCCGGAATCCAATCCATCGAACGGCTTTGCCTCGCGAGGCACAGGCGTGCTAAGTTCACGACGACTGCTGCCGCTGGAAGCATCCGAGCGCTTCTTTCGTGCGTTCGGACGATTATGTTCCAATGATCTTCTTCCGATGACTCTTCGCAACAGATTTGTTATCACGGCGCCGCTGCTTTGTCATCTGCTTCTCGTCCCGCCGCTAGTTACCAGCCAGTTGCCACCTGCGAATCCTTCTTCCGCGACCCAGCCGGGGGCTACTCAGGAAAAATCGACAGCGGCTCCGACTACGCCTTGTGGGCGTGCGTTTGCGGAGCAATCCAATAACCGGCCAACGGTTTGCGCGATCCAGCAAGAGAGAGATGGCGACATTTATAAGTTGCACGGCGCGGTGGAAATCTATTACGAGACTTACGTATTGAAGTCCGATGAAGCGACCTTCGACTCCGATACCAATGAGGCGACGGCCAGCGGACATTTTGCCTTGGATGGCGGTCCCAACGACGACCACATTCGCGCATCGCACGGCACCTACAACTTCGAGAAGGAAACCGGCAAATTTTATGATGTGACCGGAACCACTGGCTTGCGCTTTCGTGCCAACCGAGTGATTCTCACCTCGGCTGCTCCTTTCGCCTTCACCGGCAAAGTCGTCAACAAAATCAGTCCCGATCATTATCTGGTGTATGACGGCACGATTACGACTTGCGAACTGCCGCATCCCAAATGGCAATTTGACGCGCGCAAAATCGATGTCGACGTGGGCGGCAACGCCAAGATTTACCACAGCGCATTCGAGCTTCACGGGATTCCGATGCTGTACTTTCCCTATGCCACGCATCCGGTAGAAAAGGAGTCGCGCCAATCCGGCTTTCTGATGCCATCGCTGGGGCACTCTTCCACCAACGGATACATGGTGGGAGACGCTTACTACTGGGCGATCAACCGGATGATGGACGCTACGGTGGGAGCCGAGTACTTTTCTCTGCGCGGAGGGTCACAGAGGGGCGAGTTCCGGATCCGGCCGAGCGATACATCGTATGTGGACCTGAACTACTTCGGCGTGATTGACCGCGGCATCGGAACGCCGCCGCTCAAAGAGGGCGGCGAGAATGTTCGCCTGAACGCTGCCGGAAACCTGGACGGCTTCCGGGGCGTCACCAACATCGACTACCTGAGTTCATTTTTATTCCGGCTGGCTTTCAACGAAGTCTTCACCCAGGCGGTCTTTTCAGAAGTGAAATCGCAGGCCTTTCTTTCCAAGTCCACCGACGGTTTCAGCCTCAATGGATTCACGGAGCGCTACCAGAACTTTCTTAGCACTGCGCCGGGCCAGGTGATCACCATATTGCACGCTCCGAGTTTTGATTTTTACGGCGTGGACCGGAAGATATGGAACACGCCACTGTACTGGTCCTTCGACGCCTCAACTGCAGGCCTCTCACGCAGCGAACCAGCGCAGTGCTTGACAGTGGGGTCGATTCAGTCGTGCACGCCGGCGTTCCGCACGGCAAATCTGCTCGGGCGATTCGATCTCATACCGGAGATCTCCCTGCCTCTCTTATTCCGCGGATGGTCCTTGCGCCCAGAGCTGACATTGCATGAAACGTACTACACGCAAAGACTGGTGGGAGCGAGTGGTGACAACCCGGGACAAGCCGCTGACGATCCCATCGATCGACACGCGTTGGAGACGTCCGTGGAGTTGCGTCCGCCGGCGGTCGAGCGCGTTTTTGACAAAGAATTTCTGGGCCGGAGGTGGAAGCACGTGATTGAGCCGCGCGCTGTATACCGCTTTGTGACTGGGGTAAACAACTTCGGCAACGTGGTCAAATTCGACGAGCGAGATATTCTCACCGACACTCACGAGGTCGAGTATGGATTTGTGACGCGGCTCTATGCCAAGCGAATGTCGGACCAGCCGGAGGATTGCAGCAAAATTATGTCGGCGATCACGGTGGGCGCTCCAGCGCCGGAAGCGACGGTTCCCTGGCAGCGCACCAACCCGCTGGCGAGTCCGGGGTGTCAGCCCGGGCCGCCGGTGCGCGAGCTTGTAACCTGGGAGCTGGCCCAGAAATACTTCCTCGATCCCACGTTCGGCGGAGCACTGATTCCCGGCCAGCGTAACGTGTTCACAACCACTGCGGACCTGACAGGAATCGCATTTCTCACCGAGCCGCGCCATCTGTCGCCTCTGGTGTCGCGATTACGCGTGGAGACCAGTGCGCGCACGGACGCGGAATGGGACATGGACTACGACTTCCAGGGCAATCGCTTCAATGCCAGCACCCTGCTGCTGAACTACCACATCGGTCAGGTGACGGTTGGCGGAGGCGATGCGATTCTGCAGATACCCGGGCAAACTGCAACCACGTCTTCCGGTTCGGCGGAGCCCGCGCGTTTCAACCAATTTCGCGCCGCCCTGGGATACGGTAACGCCACCAAGCGTGGCTTCAGCGCCGCCGGGAGCTTCGGCTTTGACGCCTACGTCAACCAACTGCAATTTGTCAGCGCGCAGGCCACCTACAATTGGGATTGCTGCGGCATGACGCTGGAATATCGGAGTTACACCGTCGCCAACGTACGCAACGAAAATCTGTTCCTCTTCAACTTCACGCTGGCGAACATTGGCGGCTTTGGCAGTTTGCGGCAGCAGGGACGGCTGTATTAAGGATTTTCGTGACACCAGAATAAGCCGCGGACGCATCTAAGCCTGCTAACATGACGCCTATGCTCGCTGTTGCCGATCTTGAGACTAAGACCTCGCTGCTGCAAGCGAACCTGGGGAAGCTTGGGCGCGTCCTCGTCGCGTATTCCGGTGGTGTCGATTCCGCTTACCTGGCATGGGCTGCGCATCAGGCCCTCGGAGATAAAATGCTGGCGGTTATCGCCGACTCTCCCAGCCTTGCCCGTGCCCAACTCTCCGACGCCATCGCTTTCGCTCAGGAACAATCCATCCCGCTGGAGGTAGTCGCGACCTCGGAACTGGACCGGCCGGAGTACATCAGAAACGATTCGCAGCGCTGCTTCTTCTGCAAGGATGAACTCTTCACGCTGATGGAAGACTTGCGCCAAGCCCGCGGCTTTGAAGCTATTGCTTACGGTGTGAACTTGAACGACCAGGGCGACTTCCGTCCGGGCCAGAAGGCCGCCGCCAATCATCACGTCGCAGCGCCTCTTCTCGATGCGGGCCTGACCAAAGACGAGATTCGCGCCCTCGCTCGTCAAGCGGGCCTGCGCATCTGGGACAAACCCGCTTCGGCTTGCCTTTCCTCTCGGATCGAATACGGGCGTCCGGTTACGCGTGAGGCTCTTGCCATCGTGGAAAAAGGCGAGGATTCTTTGCGTGCTCTGGGGTTTCGCCATTTCCGCGTGCGTCATCACGGCGAGATCGTCCGCATTGAAATCTCTCGCGAGGAACTCCCCCGGGCTGTCGATCCAACCATGGCGGAGCAATTCACCGCTATTTTCAAATCGCTGGGCTTCAAATTTGTCACCCTCGATCTGGAAGGCTTCCGGTCCGGATCCATGAACGCTTTACTCAGCGCGGAAGACTTGCTTCGCCAAACCGGCTGAAGACAACGCCCCCGAGTCAGGCGTGGATACTCTTCATTCCAAGCGGCCTAGCTTTCCGCGCCAGCGCTGCCGTTGTGAGATAATCAACGTCTATCTTGCAATGTTCAGGCGGTTTTTAGTGATTCTATTTCGACGCTCTTTTCTACTGCTGCTGATCGTTTGCCTCGGCTGTGCTGCCCAATCCGTTTCCCCCGAGTTAGCTCAGAAAATTGAACGCCAGGTGCGCTCGTACTACAAGGTTCCTGCGGAGCTAAAAGTGCTTGTAGGGCCAGCCTCGCCCAGTCCGGATTTTCCCAACTATGAATCCGTGGTGGTGACCATCGACAGCGGAGATAAGAAACAGGATCTCAAGTTCCTGGTGTCCAGAGACCACACGTCGATGATGCGCATGGTCAAGTTTGATCTGAATAAAGATCCGTATGCCGAAACCATGAGTAAGATCGACACCAGTGGCCGGCCCACGCGAGGAGCGAAAGCATCGAAGGTAGTGGTGGTGAACTTCGACGACCTCGAATGCCCGTTCTGCTCACGCATGCATCAGGAACTGTTTCCGGAAATTCTTAAGGAGTATGGCGACCGGGTCACATTCGTCTACAAGGATTATCCGCTGGTCGAAATCCATCCCTGGGCGACGCATGCTGCTGTGGATGCGAACTGTTTGGCTGCACAAAACGGTGATGCCTACTGGGATTTCGCCGACTACATTCACGCCAACCAGCACGACGTGAGCAACGAAAAAACTTCTGCGGCGCGCTTCGACGCTCTTGACCGGCTTACCATGCTGCAAGGCCAGAAGCACAATATCGACACGGTGAAGTTGCAGTCTTGCATCAAGGCACAGGATGACAGCGCGGTGAAGGCGTCCATGAAGGAAGCGGACGGGATTGGAGTGGAAGCCACGCCCACGCTGTTCGTGAACGGTGAAAAGATTGACGGCGCGGTGCCACCCAACGAATTGCGCGCCGCCCTTGATCGCGCCCTGAAAGACGCTAACTTGCCCATACCGGATCACGCGGCCGCGTCGGCGGCGCCAGTCGCAAAGTGATCGCTTGCAAGCGGCGAAGAATCTGTCGGCAATGCAATCGTGTGAGGAGAGAAACCCTTTTGAAAAACAATCCGGAATCTGTCCGCTGGACGGCACTCCTGATGGCTGCCGTTTTGCTGACAACGCTGCTGGGCTGCAACTCGCAGGTAAGCGGGGACGTCATGGCCACAGTGGATGGCCGCAAAATTTTTCGCTCCGACGTCGACAAGTATTACGACAACCAGGTGGCGAGCGCGCAGCAAGTTCCCGCCGGCGAACAAGCAACGATCCTGCGGCTCAACATTCTGCGCCAGTTGATTGACGACGAGATGGTCATGCGCCGGGCCGAGAAACTCGGTTTGCTGGCCACCGAGGAAGAGGTCGACCGCAAGCTCAACGAGATCAAGTCTCCCTACACGCAGGAGGAATTCGATCAGCGACTGAAGGAAAAAAAGATCACCCTGGAAGACTTCAAGCGCGATATTAGACGCTCGATCACCGTCGAGAAAGTAATGAACAAGGAAGTGTCCTCGAAGATCAACGTCACCGACCAGGACATCAACGACTATTTTGCGGCGCATAAATCCGAATTCAATCTGATTGAGCCGCAATACCACCTGGCTCAGATCTTCGTAACGCCCACACCCAATCCGCAGGTACACAACCAGAACAACAAGGCCCAGAATGAGGCCGAGGCTCGCAAAAAAATTCAGATGATTGCGAACCGTCTGGACAGCGGCGACGACTTCGCCACTTTGGCGATGAATTATTCCGAGGATCCCGAGACCTCCGGCAACGGCGGCGATCTGGGAACAGTACCCGAGTCCTCGCTGCGCAACACCGATCCCAGCACGCGTGACACGGTGATGAAACTGAAGCCTGGGCAGTACAGCCCGATCATCACTGTGCTCAACCCCGCAAACAAGCAAGATGTGGGATTTCGCATTGTGAAGCTCGTAGCGAAGGAACCGGCAGGGCAGCGCGACCTATCCGATCCTCGCGTGCAGCAGGCCATCCGTTCGCAACTTCATGATCGGCGTGAGCAGTTGCTGAAGGCCGCTTACTACGAGTTGTTGCGCGATTCCGCCAAAGTGGAAAACTACTACGCGAAGAGAATTCTGGATAGCAACGGGCTGACGAAGTAAGGACAGCGCGAGCAGTCGACTAGGTGTACGACGAGATTATTCGACAATCGCGAGCACATCGCCCGCGTTCACAGCTGCACCTTCACTTACTAAGATCTTCTGCACGGTACCTTTCTTCGGCGATTTGATTTCATTCTGCATCTTCATCGCCTCCACCACGGCGACACCGGCTCCCTGTTCCACTTCGTCTCCGTCGCGTACGAGTAGCCGCACAACCTTGCCCGGCATGGGAGCGACTATCTTCTTAGGACCCCGATCGTCGCCGGTCCGCGTGCGGCCACGCAGGGAGCGGGGATCGCGAACCTCCACGGCGAACCGGGTGCTGCCGACCCACAAATGTAAATCGTTGGCGACGCGTTCGGACTTCACCTCGAACGCCATGTTCCCGATGCGCAGCGAAAGCACATCCGGGCGAGCCAGAACGGCATCCACTTCCAGTTCTCGACCGTCAAGCCGGCAGGACCAGCGGCCTTCGGCACGGTTAAGATCGAGCCGATAATTTTTCCCGTCGATGGTTACGTCGTAGAGCATGAAAACGTACTCGAATCCAGGTTCGCGCTTACTGCAAAGCTTCACGGCGACTTGCACTCTTCCAGTTGGAGGCAGGCCGGGTCGCTTCGTGCGCGCGTCCGCTGCCATTGCTTACTCCAGGGACCGCTGCGCCAAGTTCGGCAAACATGCCAGCGGCAATTGCGGCCACGTCGGCAGACTTCGAATCGACCGCCTTGTCCTCAGTTCTCTTCAACATTCGATCAAGGAATCCGGTATCGAGTTTGGCGGCACGAAAATCCGCGTCGCGCAGGATGCGGCGAAATAGCGAAATGTTCGTCTTGATCCCGCCGACAAAGTATTCGCTGAACGCTCGCGTGAGGCGCGAGATGGCCTGATCGCGGTCGGTGCCGTATCCGATCAGCTTGGCCAGCAACGGATCGTAATCGATGGGCACGTTCCAGCCTTCATACATGCCGCTGTCGCGCCGGATGCCGGGCCCAGAAGGCGCCAAGAGGAGCGTGATTTTACCAGGGCTGGGAAAATAATTATTGTCCGGATCCTCCGCATAAATGCGGCACTCGATGGCATGGCCGCGGATACGCACCTCGTCCTGCGTAAACGGCAACTTCTCTCCCGCTGCAATCCGAATCTGCAGATGAACCAGATCGAGTCCGGTGATTAACTCCGTCACCGGATGCTCCACCTGCAAGCGGGTATTCATCTCCAGAAAATAAAAATTCCTCTGCTGATCGACCAGAAATTCTACGGTGCCCGCGTTGGTGTAGGCCGCCGCTTGCGCCACCCGAACGGCAACTTCGCCCATCCTGCGCCGCATATCGGGGTCGACGATCGGAGAAGGCGCTTCCTCCATGACTTTCTGATGACGCCGCTGCAAAGAGCACTCGCGCTCGCCGAGATAAACCGTGCTGCCGTGCTCGTCGGCCAGCACCTGCATTTCTATGTGCCGTGGATTCATGATCGCCTTCTCGATGTAAACCTCGCTGTCGCCAAAGGATCGTTCCGCCTCGCTGCGAGCCGCTTCCAATGACGATTTCAATTGGTCGGGTGCGTACACCAGGCGCATACCTTTGCCGCCGCCGCCTGCGGCAGCCTTCAACATCACCGGATAACCGATCCTCTCAGCCACCTGGCGGGCTTCGTCGAACGACTCCAAGCCACGCGAGGTACCTGGGACAAACGGCACGCCCGCCTTCTCCATGGCTTGCCGCGCACGCGTCTTCGATCCCATCGCATTCATTGCGGCCGCAGTGGGTCCTATGAATTTCACCCCGGCATCGACGCATGCCTGCGCGAATTTCGCATTTTCGGAGAGGAATCCGTACCCGGGATGGATCGCATCGGCGTGCGAGCGGCGAGCCACGTCGAGAATCTTGGGAATGTTGAGATAGGATTCAGAAGCGGCGGCAGGTCCAATCGGGTATGCCTCATCCGCCTTGCGAACGTGCAGTGCGGCGCGGTCCACATGGGAGTAAACCACCACCGCGGCAATCCCCATCTCGTGGCACGCGCGCAGGACGCGCACCGCGATCTCTCCCCGGTTAGCGATGAGAATTTTCTTGAACATTCGCGGAGCCCGATGAACCGTTCGACGAACCCACGATTCTACCGGAGATTCCGCGCCCACGACGGGTCTTCTTTCCTCTGGCTGGCTCACATAAGCATTGTGACCAGAATCCTATGCAGAAAATGAACCGCTCAATTGTTCTCATCGGACTACGAAAAGAAGCACACTTCAACGCTCGGGGAGAACCACTGCATCGGGTGATTGAGTGCGAGATTTCTTCCCGACCTCTAACAGTAGAAATACCGCAAGTATCAGGAGCTCCGGCTCAATGGGATGACGGTACCGTGCATGCGGGAAAACGAAATAATAAGTGGTTGGGTAGGTCAGAATCAATCCGGCAAAAAGCCACGCGCCGCGCACCTTCTGCCGCACCGCTCGAGCCGCCCCCCAGATAGCTATCGCGGACCATGCCAGAAACAACGAGTTGCGAAAATCCCACGGAGCATGGCTATCACTCGGCTTGGGTACTCCGTCCCAGTAGTAGAAAAATCTCTTCAAGCTGACCACTGCGAAGCGGCCAGGATTTTCACGGACCCATTCAAAAGCCAACCGCTTGCAATCTTGCGCGTATGCCAGTTCACCCATGCGTTGGAACTTTTCGAACTCAAGCTTGTTGAGATTGGGCTGGAGGTAGGCCATCAGCATACCCTCCGCACCTTTCCAGTTGCCCAGGCGCAATTGAAGGCCGAAATCGTCGCGCAGAAAGACGAAGCGCCCAAAAACTTCATAGTTTCGAACCAGCCACGGGGCGAGGACGAGAAAGAAAGTTGTAGACGACAACACAATCCCGGCGACCGAAGGCAGGCCGTTCTTATATCTCTGACGCCAGATCCACAGCCCACAGAACGGCAGGAAAGCAAGCATCGACGGATTCGCCAATGCTCCGATGCTCCACAGAGCCGCGAATAGCACCCAGCCTTTCGGGCCCCGCGACTCCTGCAGGTTTAGAGCGACCAGGAAGATCAGACTCAGAATCAGCGGCGTAAACGTCGTGTCCCAAATCCAGTGGATCGACCAGTACCAGATGTAAGGATTGAGCGCCCATCCCCAGGCCGACCAGAGGGCGACGCGCTCGCCGAATGTTCTGCGTGCGATCAAGAAAATCGGAATGGTCGTGAGCGCAGCCGTGAGGCAGTTGATCGTTAACAGAACCCAGGCGGAAGCGTAGCTATAAATGCCAAAGAGTTTGAAGACCCCGGCCATCAAGTAGGGATAAAGA
>Ga0209656_10001282_pt1 | contig 16329 bp, 16 predicted proteins | sample BogFormECP12_OM2_FD_188239 | JGI IMG/M metagenome (GOLD analysis project Ga0209656, IMG submission 188239) | Bog forest soil microbial communities from Calvert Island, British Columbia, Canada - ECP12_OM2 (SPAdes) (version 2) | ecosystem: Environmental > Aquatic > Freshwater > Wetlands > Bog ... | reverse complement strand
GGCCAGCGGCCCGGGCGGCAGGTTGGGCACGGACAGGATCGCGATGTCGACGGTCGGGTCGTAGGACACCACGGTGGCGTCATAAGGATTGCCGCTTGCCTCCACGGTGACGCTGTTCGCGCCGGCAACCACGTGTGCGTTGGTCATCACGCGGTCTGGCGAGAGGACAAATCCGCTGCCCTCCAACACTTTCTGACAACCTGGCGCAATTGCGCGGATCTTGACGACGCTGGGTTGGGTGGCTGCCACCACCGGGCTGTTGGCCAGCGTCGCGTCCGGAGCGGCCACCGCCACGACCGGCGTGCGACTGAACGGCTCCAGCACCTGCGGCAGACCTGAGGTATCCAGCAGCGCCGACAATCGTTTGGGCACGCTCTTGAGCCACTCCGGCGCAAAGTCGTTGACCTGGGCCAGCACTCGCGAGCCGCGCACCGCCGCGGCCAGGCTGGGCTGACCCGCCGACGACGTCAGCGGCGTCGCCAGCAGCCATGCCGCCACCAGCACCACGACCAGCTGCACTGCCACCCCGACCAGCGAGTCGAAGAAGCGGACCGAGTTGCTGTGGATCGCGCCGCGCACCGCGCGCCCCAGCACCACGCCGGCGACCTCGCCGACAACCACCAGCCCCAGGATCAGAAACAGCGCGGCGAACAGTTTGGCCCGCGGCGCGCTGATGTGGGCGACAAGGTGCGGGGCCAGCAGGACGCCCGCGATCGCTCCGAGCAGCACACCGACGAACGACAGCAGCGAACCGAGCGCTCCCGAACGCCAACCTGAGATGGCCGCGATGAAAGCAACTGCCAGCACAGCGATGTCGAGCCATTGAGAGGAGGTCATCACACATCATCCCCGTCGCCCACCAGGGCCATCGCTTCATCCAGCTCGCGGACATCGCTGGTGTCCCAGGGCTTAGCCCAACCAGCCACGTCCAGCATCCCCGAAATCACTTGGCCAGTGAATCCCCAAACCAGCATCTCGTTCAACAAGAACGCCGGTCCGGCAAAGCGACTGGTCAGGGTGCGCCGATACACCATCAGCCGATTCGCCGGATTGATGAAGGCCCGCACTGGAACCCGGGCCACGATCGCTGTCTCAGCCCGATCGACGACGGCCACCGGCCCCGGATCCGGCGAATACGCCAGCACCGGGACGACGTGAAAACCCGATGGCGGAATGAACATTCGCTCCAGCGTGGCCAGTGGATGCAGCCTGTCGGTGTCGATGCCGGTCTCCTCGCGCGCCTCTCGCAGCGCGGTAGTCACCGGCCCGTCGTCACCGGGATCGGACGCACCGCCGGGAAACGCCGCTTGGCCCGCATGGTGACGCAACGTGGAGGCCCGCACCGTAAGCAGCAAGTCGGCTTCTTCGGGAAGAGAGTCGGGTGCAGCGCCGTTGGCCTGGTCCGACGGCGGTCCGGAAAACAGCACCAGCACCGCTGCGTCGCGTCCGTCTTTGCGGAGCGAGGCCGTCGCCCTGGCGGCGGTCACCATCGCCAGCACGTCGGCGGGCAGGCGGCGACGGTAAGCATCGGGCACCTGACCGAGGTTGTTCACCAGTGGACGCAGCCAGGACGGGCCGAGCTCAGGCGTCAACTCCCGCGAATGGGTGAGATCCCCACCGCGCGATCGCGGAGTGCCCCCTGCGCTCACCGGCGCCTCCTTCGTCCACTTGCCCGGCCTCCCCGACACCCGCTGCGGGCCGCATCGCCGTGCGTCATCGCGTCTGATCTCCAAGCGCAGTTGCGATCTCGTCGGCAGTGGCGAAAGCGCGCGGCAGGGTCTGCGCAACGCTACCGTCCGAGCCCAGCACCACTGTCGCGGGCATCACATTCGGCACTTGCAACGCCGCCGCGACCCGACGGCTTCCATCCTGCAGAGTCGGCAATCGGACACCCAGCTCCGCCAACCGCAGCAAGGCTGCCGTCTCGTTCTCGTCTTGGTGCACCGTCACCACCATCACGTTCGGCCCGACCCGTCGTTGGTACTCGGCCATCGCGGGGAGTTCGGCCGCGCAGGGTGCACACCAGTACGCCCACAAGTTGAGAACCACGCGGTGCCCGGCCAGTGCCGGACCGACGTCAACGACCGAGCCGTCGGCCGCGCATTGCGCGGTCACGCCACGCAACGCCGGCGGACCGGGATCGGCGCCCGGGTGCGGACACGGCGGGAGGTTGGCACGCTGGCGCGGTCCGGCCAGCGCCGCCGGGGTGTCGGCGTCCCGGTGCTCACGGCCGGAGCTGGTCGGTGGGGCGGTTGACAAGTGGTAGGTATCCCGCAGCTCAATCATCAACGCCGCGACCAAGGCGGCGACGACCGCCAGCACCGCGATGGTCCAGCGGGCGGTTCGAGGCGTGAAAGTCGTCAACGGCGTGCTACAACCCGGCCATCGCCAGGAGATGCTCGGTTTCGGGACCCTGGACCAGGGCGGCGGCGATCAACGGCTCGGTGGGCCCAGTCCCGAACGAGGGGCAGTCCTTGGCCAACACGCAAACCCCGCACGCCGGTTTGCGGGCGTGACACACCCGGCGGCCGTGGAAGATCACCCGATGGCTCAGCACGGTCCACTCGTTGCGTTCGATGAGTTCGCCGACCGCGTGCTCGACCTTGACCGGATCCTCTTCGGCGGTCCAGCGCCAGCGCCGCACCAGCCGCCCGAAATGGGTGTCGACGGTGATTCCGGGGACGTCGAATGCATTGCCCAAGATGACGTTGGCGGTCTTGCGCCCCACCCCGGGCAGCGTCACGAGTTCTTCCATGGTGGCCGGCACCACGCCGTCGAACCGCTCGACCAACGCTTGTCCCAACCCGATTAACGACGTCGCTTTGTTCCGGTAGAAGCCGGTGGGGCGGATCAGGGTTTCCAGTTCTTCGCGGTCTGCTTGTGCGTAGTCGACCGCGGCGCGGTAACGCTTAAACAGCGCCGGGGTGGTGAGATTCACCCGCTTGTCTGTGCTTTGCGCTGACAAGATCGTTGCCACCGTCAGCTCCAACGGTGTGGTGAAATCTAACTCGCAGTACACATGTGGAAACGCTTGTCCAAGTTTGCGATTCATGCGGCGGGCTCGTCGCACCAAACCCAAGCGGGTCTCCGACGACCAACGGCTGGCGATGGCTGCGTCGGCGGCACCGGAGACTGGGGCGGCGGCGCGAGATTTTTTGCCCATTTTCACTCTCGACAGCGTACTAATTCGTGATCCCGCTGAGACCTTAGCCGTGTTTACTTACGCCTTGTGTCTTGGTTGCTCGTGGCATTCATCCCGGGGTTGCTGATGCTGGCTACTTTCGGGCTTGAACGGCTGGAATCGGGCCTAGAAAAGGACACGGTTACGGCAAGCGATGTCGCGGAATTTCTCGAGCAGGCCGAGCCGATCGACATGCGCACCTTGGCTCGAGAGGGCATGCCTGTGGCCCTGGACGGCCTGCACCGCCGCTTGGGCCGTTTCGGCGATGAATCGCCCCATCGACTCGTTGACACCGACCCGGCCACAGATCCGTTGCTGACGGCGGCCTTTATTTCCGCCCCTCAACATGCTGGCTTGCCGAGACAGCGGCATAACCATTCGCAGGCGAATCGGCAATTTGGGCCGCCTCAGCATGCCAATCGTGTGTAGCGTTGGCACGTTGAGTTGATGGCTGACCTCGAGACTGCGGGGTCTGCCCGTCAACCGACGCGGGCACTGAGCCTGTGCCTAGCAGAGTCGGTCAAATAGCTAAGGGGCAACGTGGACGAGATCCTGGCGAGGGCCGGAATCTTCCAGGGGGTTGAACCAAGCGCCGTCGCCGCGCTGACCAAGCAACTGCAGCCTGTCGACTTCCCTCGCGGACACACGGTTTTCGCGGAGGGCGAGCCGGGTGATCGGCTGTACATCATCATTTCCGGAAAGGTCAAGATCGGCCGCCGTTCACCGGATGGCCGGGAGAATCTCCTGACCATCATGGGTCCGTCCGACATGTTCGGTGAGCTGTCGATCTTCGATCCCGGGCCACGCACCTCCAGCGCCACCACCATCACCGAGGTGCGCGCGGTGTCGATGGATCGCGACGCGTTGCGGGCGTGGATCGCGGATCGACCCGAAATCGCCGAGCAGCTGCTGCGGGTGCTGGCCCGCCGGCTGCGACGCACGAACAACAACCTGGCCGACCTCATCTTCACCGACGTGCCGGGCCGCGTCGCCAAGCAGCTGCTGCAGCTCGCCCAGCGTTTCGGCACCCAGGAGGGTGGCGCGATGCGGGTCACCCACGACCTGACCCAAGAGGAGATCGCCCAGCTGGTCGGCGCGTCGCGTGAGACGGTGAACAAGGCGCTGGCTGACTTTGCCCACCGGGGCTGGATTCGCCTCGAGGGCAAGAGCGTGCTGATCTCGGACTCCGAGAGGCTCGCCAGGCGCGCGCGGTAAGCGCGCGAGCTTAGCGACGCAGATAATCCAGCTGCGCCTGCACCGACCATTCCGCGACGCCCCACAGCTCCTCGTCGACGTCGACGTAGACGTGCTCGACAACCTGGCGCGCAGTGGCGTCGTCGCCGAGATCCCGCAGCGCCGAGCGCACCTGGTCCAGCCGTTGTTCCCGGTGTGCCAGGTATCCCGACGCCGCGGCCTCCAGATTCGGCAGCTCCGGTCCGTGGCCGGGCAGCACCGTCCGCTGGCCCAGCCCGCGCAGCCGCTGCAGCGAGTCGAGGTAGTCGGCCAGGCTGCCGTCTTCGTTGTCGATGACGGTTGTTCCGCGACCCAACACAGTGTCCGCTGTCAGCACCGCGTCATCCAGCACGAACGACAGCGAATCGGCGGTGTGGCCGGGCGTCGCCAATACCGTGATCCGCAGGCCGGCAGCGTCGATCACTTCGCCGTCGGACAGCTCGGCGGACAGGCCACGCAAAAATCCGCTGCCCGCCGAGCGCACCGGCGCGGCGGTCAGGTCGACCAGCTTGTCGATGGCGTCGGTGTGGTCGCCGTGCCGATGACTGATCAGCACCAGCGCGATGCGGCCCAAGCCGGCGATGTTCGCGATGTGCTCGTCGTCGTCGGGGCCGGGATCGACGACCACCACCTCGTCGCTGCCTGTCCCCTGCAGCACCCAGGTGTTGGTGCCGTCCAGCGTCAGCAGCCCCGGATTGTTGGCCAATAACACCGAGGCGGTATCGGTGACCGGACGCAGCCGGCCGTATGCGGGATGTGTCAGCGATTCAGCGGCGTCGATCACGGCCATTAGCCGACCTCGACCACCAGCTCGACCTCCACCGGCGAGTCCAACGGCAATTCGGAGACGCCTACGGCCGAGCGGGCGTGGCTGCCGTGGTCGCCGAACACCTCAGCAAGCAGATCCGATGCGCCGTTGATCACGCCCGGCTGACCGTTGAATCCGGCTGCAGACGCGACGAATCCCACAACCTTGACCACTTGGGTCACCGCATCGATGCCCACCAGCGAATCGACCGCGGCCAGCGCGTTGAGCGCGCAGATGCGAGCCAGCGCCTTGCCCTGCTCGGGGGTGACATCCGCTCCGATCGTGCCGGTCGCGGCCAGTTGGCCGGCCTGCATCGGCAACTGGCCCGATGTGTACACCAGGTTGCCGCTGCGCACCGCGGGAACGTAGGAGGCCAACGGCTTGGCCACCTCGGGGAGTTCGATACCCAGCTCTTTCAGCCGGGCAGACGCACTCATTTCGGGCGTTTCAGATATGCGACGTGCTGCTCGCCGGTCGGCCCCGGCAGCACCGCAACCAGCTCCCAGCCGTCGGCACCCCACTGGTCGAGGATCTGTTTGGTGGCGTGCGTCAACAGGGGGACCGTGGCGTACTCCCATGTGGTGGGTTGGCTCATATCCCGAGCTTATCGATAGGGCCTCACAAGCTTCTGGCGCCCGGCGACGATGTGCGCAGCGAAGCTGCGGGAGGAGGAGCCGGGCAGGGTAGTTAGCATGCACTGGTGGCGACCTCACCGAGCGGCGGCAAGACCGTCGGTTGGCCATCGCGATTGTCGAAGGCCCGACTGCATTTCGTGACCGGCAAAGGCGGTACCGGCAAGTCGACGGTGGCCGCCGCGCTCGCGCTGACTCTCGCGTCCGGTGGGCGCAGGGTCTTGCTCATCGAAGTCGAAGGGCGCCAAGGGATTGCACAACTCTTCGATGTGCCGCCGCTGCCCTACAAAGAGCTCAAGATCGCGAGTGCCGAGCATGGTGGTCAGGTCAACGCGCTGGCGATCGATATCGAAGCCGCGTTCCTGGAGTACCTCGACATGTTCTACAACCTCGGTCTCGCAGGTAAGGCGATGCGACGCATCGGGGCGATCGAGTTCGCGACGACGATCGCGCCCGGCCTGCGCGACGTTCTCCTCACCGGCAAGATCAAGGAATCGGTGATCCGCGTCGGCAAGGACAAGCTGCCCGTGTACGACGCGGTTGTCGTCGACGCGCCTCCGACCGGCCGGATCGTACGGTTTTTGGACGTCACCCGGGCGGTGTCCGATCTCGCCAAGGGCGGCCCGGTGTACTCGCAGGCCGAAGGTGTGGTGAAGCTCCTGCACTCTGATCAAACGGCCATCCACCTGGTGACCCTTCTGGAGGCGCTGCCGATGCAGGAGACGATCGAGGCAATCGACGAGTTGCAGGGGCTGGGCCTGCCCATTGGCAGCGTGATCGTCAACCGCAACATCGCCGCTTACCTGGAACCCGACGATCTCGTCAAAGCCGCCGAGGGCGATGTCGACGCAGACGCGGTGCGGACTGGCCTGGCGGCCGCCGGAATCAAGCTGGGCGATGCGGAATTCGCGGGCCTGCTGACCGAGACCATCCAGCACGCCACCCGGATCACCGCACGAGCCGCAAGCGCAGAGCAGCTCGACGAGCTGAAGGTGCCACGCCTGGAGCTACCGACCATCGCCGACGGCGTCGACCTCGGCAGCCTCTACGAGCTCTCCGAATCCCTTGCGCAGCAGGGAGTTCGATGAGTACCACGCCGCCGACCCTGGATATTCACTCGATTCTGACCGATACCTCTAACCGCGTGGTGGTGTGCTGCGGCGCGGGCGGGGTCGGCAAGACCACCACCGCCGCGGCGATGGCGCTGCGCGCAGCCGAATATGGCCGCACGGTAGTGGTTTTAACGATCGACCCAGCTAAGCGGCTGGCACAAGCATTGGGAATCAACGACCTTGGCAATTCCCCGCAACGCGTGCCGCTGGCACCGGAAGTGCCCGGGGAGCTGTTCGCGATGATGCTCGACATGCGCCGGACATTCGACGAGATGGTGATCCAGTATTCGGGACCCGATCGGGCGCAGGCGATTTTGGACAACCAGTTCTACCAGACGGTCGCCACGTCACTGGCCGGCACGCAGGAGTACATGGCGATGGAGAAGCTCGGCCAGCTGCTGAGCGAGGACCGCTGGGATCTGGTCGTGGTGGATACCCCACCGTCGCGCAACGCGCTGGACTTCCTCGACGCGCCGCAACGGTTGGGTAGCTTCATGGATAGCCGATTGTGGCGGCTGCTGTTGGGGCCCGGGCGCGGGATCGGGCGGCTCGTCACCGGCGCGGTCGGCTTGGCGATGAAGGCACTATCAACAATCCTCGGTTCGCAGATGCTCTCCGACGCAGCGGGTTTCGTCCAATCGCTGGATGCCACGTTCGGCGGCTTCCGGGAGAAAGCGGACCGGACCTACGCGCTGTTGAAGCGCCGCGGTACCCAGTTCGTGGTGGTTTCGGCCGCCGAGCCCGATGCGCTTCGAGAGGCGTCGTTCTTCGTGGACCGGCTTTCGGAGGAACGCATGCCGCTGGCCGGCCTCATCCTCAACCGAACCCATCCGATGTTGTGTTCCTTGCCGGTTGAGCGGGCCATTGACGGAGCCAAGACGCTCGAGGGTGAGCAGGAATCAACCAACGGCACAAAGGCGTTAGCAACAGCCGTTCTGCAGATCCACGCCGAGCGCGCGGCGACGTCCAAGCGCGAGATCCGGCTGCTGTCCCGCTTCACCAGCGCCAACCCCCACGTGGCCATTGTCGGGGTGCCGTCGCTGCCGTTCGACGTCTCCGATCTGGAGGCGCTGCGTGCGATCGCCGACCAGATGACTTCGGTCGGTGACGATGCGGGCCGCGCAGCGGCCCGCTGAGAAGCCGGCCAATCAGGCTTCGGTCGGTGACGATGCGGGCCGCACAGCGGCCCGCTGAGAAGCCGCGGTAGCTAGTCGGACGGCTACTTAGCCAACGCTGCGGTGCTTGCGCTGTGCAGCGAAGAACTCCGACCAGGACACCACCTCGGGGTGTTGTTTGAGTAGCGCCCGACGCTGGCGTTCGGTCATCCCGCCCCACACACCGAACTCGACACGGTTGTCCAGCGCGTCAGCGCCACACTCCAGCATTACCGGGCAATGCCTGCAGATCACTGCGGCCTTGCGTTGCGCGGCCCCCCGAACGAACAGCTCATCCGGATCAGCCGCGCGGCATAGCGCCTTGGAAACCCAGGCGATCCTCGACTCAGAGTCAGCTCCATACAGGATGTTGCTTGTCTGCGTTGCGCTCGTCCTGCGCACTGCGGTCCGTGTACCTGACACCAGCGATTCCCCTTCGCTCCTGCCACCTTGCGGTGGCTCCGTGTTAGATCCAGAACCACCGATGCGATCTGCGCCACACTGTGCACGTCGGTGTTACCTGTATCTCACTGTGTGCATAAGCTACGTGGTCAGGTATCAATTACGCAACAGTCCGATATCCCCTTTTTTGGGACGACCGTGCAGTCCGATCATGAAAGGGCCCCTGAAATGGGACGTAGCGACGGCTGAAATGGCCCTGAGCTGCGGCTGAGAGAAACCTGAGCGGTAATGACTCGTAAAATACCGCGAGCGCGACTCTCGGGGCAACCTCTCACGGAGCGCCGCTAGTCTAGTAGCCATGCCGGAGCGCCCCACGACTGCGATCACAGTCGCCAAGCTCGCGGGGTGCTGTTTATTGGCCAGCGTCGTCGTCGCGGCCCTGCTGTTCCCCGTGGTCGGCGGCGTCGGGCTGGTATCCAACCGGGCCTCCGAAGTCGTCGGAAACGCCTCGGCGCAACTGCTCGAGGGTGAAGTCCCGGCGGTCACCACGATGGTCGACGCAAAGGGCAACACCATCGCCTGGCTGTACTCGCAGCGCCGGTTCGAGGTACCCAGCGACAAGATTGCCAACACCATGAAGCTGGCAATCGTCTCGATCGAAGACAAGCGGTTTGCCGAGCACAACGGCGTCGACTGGAAGGGCACGCTGACCGGGCTGGCCGGCTACGCCTCGGGCGACGTCGATACCCGTGGTGGCTCGACGATCGAGCAGCAGTACGTGAAGAACTACCAGTTACTGGTCATCGCGCGGACCGACGCGGAAAAGCGTGCGGCCATCGAAACCACGCCGGCGCGCAAACTGCGCGAGATCCGGATGGCCCTCACCCTCGACAAGACCTTCACCAAACCGGAGATCCTGACCCGCTACCTGAACCTGGTGTCCTTCGGTAACAACGCCTTCGGCGTGCAGGACGCGGCGCAAACGTACTTCGGTGTCAACGCGTCCGACCTGAACTGGCAGCAGGCCGCCCTGCTGGCCGGCCTGGTGCAGTCGACCAGCGCATTGAATCCCTACACCAACCCGGACGGGGCGCTGGCCCGGCGAAACCTCGTCCTGGACACCATGATCGACAACCTGCCCAACGAGGCCGATGCGCTGCGGGCCGCCAAGGCTGAGCCGCTGGGCATCTTGCCGCAGCCTAAGGAGCTTCCACGTGGCTGCATCGCGGCGGGCGATCGGGCTTTCTTCTGCGACTACGTGCAGGCCTACCTCGCCCGCGCCGGGATCAGCAAGGACCAGGTGGCCCGGGGTGGCTACCTGATCCGCACCACACTGGACCCCGACGCGCAGGAGCCGGTCAAGCACGCGATCGACACCTACGCCAGCCCCACCCTCGAGGGCATCGCCAGCGTGATGAGCGTGATCAGGCCCGGCAAGAACGCGCACAAAGTGGTGGCAATGGCCAGCAACCGCACCTACGGGTTGAACATGGAGGCCGGCGAGACCATGCGACCGCAGCCGTTCTCCATGGTCGGCGACGGCGCCGGGTCCATCTTCAAGATCTTCACCACCGCCGCGGCCATGCAGATGGGCATGGGCATCAACACCACACTCGAGGTGCCGGGCAGGTTCCAGACCAAGGGCATGGGTAGCGGCGGCGCCAAGGGCTGTCCCAAGGACACCTGGTGCGTCGTCAACGCCGGCAGCTATCGCGGGTCGATGAACGTGACCGATGCGCTGGCCACGTCGCCCAACACCGCGTTCGCCCGGCTGATCCAGCTGGTTGGGGTACAGCGGACGGTCGATATGGCGATCAAGCTCGGATTGCGGTCCTACGCCGATCCCGGCAGCGCTCGCGATTACGACCCTGAAAGCAACGAGAGCCTGGCCGACTTCATCAAGCGGCAGAACATCGGGTCGTTCACACTGGGCCCATTCGAACTGAACGCGCTGGAACTGTCCAATGTTGCGGCGACGCTGGCCTCCGGCGGCACCTGGTGCCCACCGAGCCCCATTGACAAGCTGATCGACCGTAACGGCAACGAGGTCGCCGTCAACACCCAAGCCTGTGAGCAGGCGGTCCCAGAGGGGCTGGCCAACACGCTGGCCAACGCGATGAGCAAGGACGCGCTTGGGGGCGGCACCGCCGGGGGGTCCGCCGGTGCGGCGGGGTGGAACCTGCCGGTGTCCGGCAAGACCGGCACCACCGAGGCACACCGGTCGTCAGGCTTCGTCGGCTTCACCAACCACTACGCCGCGGCCAACTACATCTACGACGATTCGACTTCACCGTCGGACCTGTGCTCGTCGCCGCTGCGACGCTGCGGCGATGGCAACCTCTACGGCGGCAACGAGCCGGCTCGCACGTGGTTCACCGCGATGAAGCCGATCGCCACGATTTACGGCGACGTGCACCTGCCGCCGACTGATCCGCAATACGTCGAAGGTGGTCCCGGTTCGCACGTCCCGAGCGTCGCGGGTCTCGACGTGGACGGCGCGCGGCAGCGTTTGAAGGATTCCGGTTTCCAGGTTGCCGAGCAGCCCGCGTCGGTCAACAGCAGCGCGAAGTACGGCGAGGTCGTCGGAACCTCACCCAACGGCCAGACGATCCCGGGTGCGGTGATCACCATTCAAACCAGTAACGGCATCCCGCCCGCGCCGCCACCCGATTTCGGCCCGGGTGGTCCCAGCGCTCCGGCGCCGGTGGGCTCGCAGGTCATCGAGATCCCGGGTCTCCCGCCGATCACGATTCCGATTCTGGCGCCGCCCCCGCCGGCGGCCGGGACGCCACCATAGGCGGTTTCACAACGTGTGTCCATGCTGCCGCCCGGTGCGCGGCAGTAGGCTAGCCTGCATGCCTTCCGCCACGTCTGCTCTGAAAAGTACCGGCGCCGCTGTGCTCGGATCGGCCGTCGCCGGCATCGGCTACGCCTCGATCATCGAACGCAACGCGTTTGTGCTGCGAGAGCTGACCATGCCCGTGCTGGACCCGGGTTCGTCGCCGCTGCGGGTGCTGCACATCAGCGACCTTCACATGCGACCCGGTCAGCGCCGCAAGCAGGCGTGGCTGCGCGAACTGATTAGCTTGGAGCCAGACCTGGTCGTCAATACCGGCGACAACCTGGCGCACCCCAAGGCGGTGCCCGCGGTCATCCAGAGCCTCAGCGAGCTGCTTTCGCTACCAGGTATTTTCGTCTTCGGCAGCAACGACTATTTCGGACCGCGGCCGAAGAACCCGCTGAACTACCTCACGAACCCGGGTCATCGCGTGCACGGTCAACCGCTGCCCTGGCAGGACCTGCGGGCGGCATTCACTGAGCGCGGCTGGCAGGATCTCACCCACAATCGTCGCGAATTCGAGGTGGCGGGACTGCACATCGCAGCCGCAGGCGTGGACGATCCGCATATCGCGCGGGATCGCTACGACGCGATCGCGGGGACGCCTAGCCCGGCTGCCAACCTGCGGCTGGGGCTGACCCATTCGCCGGAGCCCCGGGTGCTGGACCGTTTCGCCGCCGACGGCTACCAACTGGTGATGGCCGGCCACACCCATGGCGGACAGCTGTGCTTGCCGTTCTACGGAGCCCTGGTTACCAACTCGGGTCTGGACCGGTCCCGCGCCAAGGGCCCATCACGCTGGGGAGCCAGCATGCGGTTGCACGTCTCCGCCGGGATCGGCACTTCGCCGTATGCCCCGGTGCGGTTCTGCTGCAGGCCCGAAGCCACCCTGCTGACATTGATCGCGGCACCCATCGGCGGTCGCGACTCACACCGCGATCTGAGCCGGTCGCAGCCGACGTATTCAGCGCGTTGAGCTCACCGGCCCGGGTCGCAGTTCGTAGCCGGCCACGCGCCTGGACCAGCAATGCGATCCGACTGATCGAGGCCGACGCGCATCGCAAGCCGATACTCACCTGCTGCGCTACCCGTTGCCGTCAGCCTGGTCGGACGAGGCCGGTATCGAGCTCTACCTCAAAGACGAATCGACGCACATCACCGGCAGCCTCAAACATCGGTTGGCCCGCTCGCTGTTCCTCTATGCGCTGTGCAACGGTTGGATCGACGAGGGCACCACGGTGGTCGAGGCGTCGTCGGGATCGACGGCAGTGTCGGAAGCGTACTTCGCGGCGCTGTTGGGCCTCCCGTTCGTCGCCGTGATGCCCGCGTCGACCAGTGCATCCAAGGTCGCGTTGATCGAATCACAAGGCGGCCGTTGCCATTTCGTGGAGAGCTCCAGCGACCTTTACGCCGAGGCGGAACGGGTTGCCAACGAAACTGGCGGACACTATCTGGACCAGTTCACCAACGCCGAACGAGCCACCGATTGGCGCGGCAACAACAACATCGCGGAGTCGATATTCGCCCAAATGCGCGACGAGAAGCATCCGATTCCGGATTGGATCGTGGTCGGCGCGGGCACCGGGGGAACCAGCGCGACGATCGGCCGTTACATCCGGTATCGGCGACATGCCGCCCGGCTATGTGTGGTCGATCCAGAGAACTCCGCGTTTTACCCGGCCTTCGCCGAATCTCGCTAGGACATCGTTATTTCGGCGTCGTCGCGTATCGAGGGTATTGGCCGGCCACGCGTCGAGCCATCTTTCCTGCCCGAGGTGGTGGACAGGATGGTGTCGGTTCCCGACGCGGCGTCGATTGCGGCGGCCCGCCACGCCAGTGCGGTGTTGAACCGTCGCGTGGGCGCCTCGACCGGCACCAACCTGTGGGGAGCTTTCGGCCTGCTCGCCGAAATGATCGCCGACGCCCGCAGCGGTTCGGTGGTCACGCTGCTGGCCGACAGCGGCGACCGCTACGCCGACACCTGCTTCTGCGACGAGTGGGTCAAGACCCACGAACTGGACATTTCCGCACCCGCCGCGGCCCTGACCGAATTCGAACGGTCGGGCCACTGGGATTGAGCCCAGGCCTCGTCGATATCGCTGCCCGGAGCGGTCATCAGCAGCCAAAGCACGCCCAGGGCCAGGAATCCGCCGAACACCACGGCGCCTAACACCGTCATGATTCCCTCGCTTCCATCGCACCGACCTGCGGTAATTACTTTATTCAAGGTCGCCGACATCCCGCTTATTCCACGCCGAACTATGGGGCAAATCCCCTGACCGGGTCGGATGTGATCCGCACAGCGCCGCCGGCCAGGCCCGTTGTCGCCGACGCCGTCCGCTTTGGCGAATCGCCGGGTCGGTGCGATACGCTGTCGTGGCTTCAGGCGGGGTGTGGCGCAGCTTGGTAGCGCGCTTCGTTCGGGACGAAGAGGCCGTGGGTTCGAATCCCGCCACCCCGACCGCCACCCCGACCATGAAAGCCGCTGCTCTAGCGCCTGTTTGAGCAGCCTAGGCTTGTAGGCACCGCGCACCGCACCTGTCGCTGGAACCCAACTCGGGTACGCGCGTGTCAGCACCGGGCACCAATCCCTCGACCACCAGGTCGATGCGCTCACGGCGGCGGGTGTTGATGCGAAGCGCGTCTACTCCGACAAGTTGTCGGGGACCTCGACGCGAGAGCAGCGTCCGGGACTTGCTGCCCTGCTGGACTACGCACGCGAAGGCGACGCCATCGTAGTGGTCGGCATCGACCGCCTGGGCCGCAACGCCTCCGAGGTGATGACGACGATCCGCGAGCTTGAAGAGCGTGGGATCGTGCTCCGGTCGCTCCGCGAAGGCATCGACACCTCGAACGCCACAGGTCGCATGGTGGTCGGCGTCCTGGCAAGTCTCGCCGAGCTTGAACTTGAGCTTGGTCGCGAACGCCGTGCAGCCGCGCGTGAGGCACGCCGGGCACGTGGTCAGCACATCGGACGACCCAAGGTGCTCGACAAGTCGAAAATTGGCCTGGCACAGCGGATGCAACTCGCGCACACTGCCGGGGGTCCACGCCGGGCGGTATCGGGGCGGGATTGGCGACCCGGCAGGGCTGCCCGATAGCCGCGCACGCAGTCGGGGCACGGGGTGGCCAGGATCAGCGCGAGAATAAACCGGCACGCAGTTCATACACAACAATCCACGCAGCTTGCCGGTCCATTACGGATTCGGTATCCCTGGTGTTAACGCTCCCGGTATCCCCGGTGTTACTTGCAACGCGGGTGCTGGTGGTGCCGGTTTGACCAGTCGTCCCGGTATTTCCGGTGCTTCCGCTGGTCGCTCCTCTGGCGGGACTCCCTCAGTCGGTAAAACTGGATCGCTGGTGAATCCGTTGGGATTCATGTGATCCTTGCAGAAATTCGTAGAGTTCATCACCACCATGTATTCCCTCCACAACCCCGGCGGGTTAGGTGCCGGTGATGTAACGCCGTCTGGACAGCGCCACGAACAACTAAGAGCACCGATACCGGCGCCACCGAATGCGAAGCTACCGCCGCCGTAAGCGCCGCCGATAAGGCCGTTGATGCCGAACCCACCCGCCTCGCAATGCATATGCGAGCCGTTAATCTCGGTCGGGTAGTCACAGAAGCCACCTTGCGCGAACAAAGCGCCGCCACCGGACCCAACGCCGGGATACGGGCAGAGGTCGGCGTGAGCCGATCCAGCCGGGAGAAACACCGACGCACAGAAGCCGAAAGATACCATTGAAGCGCAAGTTATGATTTTCTTCATTCGTTTCATCCGATTCCTGTACTCCAAGTTTGGGCCCTACGCATTCGGATTCTGCTCCGTCCCATCGCCTAATGTGGTCCGTTTGATCCAGCTTGCTGAATGAACGAATGCTCAACTCGGGGTATAGGGATTGTGAAAGCGTGGCCCTGCGTAGGGGCTCACCGGCGCGGACGCGCGTCGGCCTCGTCGGGTTCTAACAGCCCGTCGCAGATGTCGTGCAGCACGTCGCCAATCTCGCGCAACCGGTCGACCGTGGGAACCACAACCTCCCCGTCCTCAATGTCCGTGCAATGCAGGACTTACCCCGCCGCCCAGAGGTCGTTGTAGATCGTGTCGATCTCGTCGGCGGGGAAACTCGTGCGGACGGTACGGGTTTGGTGCTGTCACTCATGCGTCGGCTTTCGGCCGTCCGGTAAAGCGCCCGTGCGCGTCGCGGCCGTAGACCGTCGTGGCCTCGTTCACGACGGCTTCGGCGTTCTCCTCCGGGGTCTGGCAGTCGAGGCACAGATGCCCGACGACGACGCCCACACCCGCATAGTGTCGGGCGGGGTGCGGTACGGCTCGCCTTTCCGTCGCGGGCGGCGGGAATCGGGGTCGATGCGCCACAGCGCCCACGGGAACTCGCCCGGCCCGTACTCGCCCACTTGCACGGCGGTGTAGTCGTGGTATTCACCCCGCCCGGTCCACAGGGTCTCGCCCTGCTGTGTCCACGTCACGTCACTCATGGGATGCCCTTCCCGCCGACCATCGGCGGTGAAGCGAGTACCAGTCTAGGACTACGCGGACATACGCAGACACGAATCCCATTGGTCCCCAACCTAATTAACACCGCGCTACCAATTAGGGATAGAGCGGACTACACGCTGCGCCACCCCGTTGCCGTGTTTCAGCGTATCGACCAGGCCGGCTACCGGCTCCCGATCGACGAGCGGATCCTCGCCGACACCGACACCCTCATGGTCTTCGGGCTGGACCACATCCTGTCGGAACAAGAAGCCGCACCGGAAGAGATCAGCGCCATCCGGGAATGGCTGCAACGAGAAGGCACGTGCCTGCTGCTGGCCCCGCATCACGACGTCGGCTTCAGCGACGATTTCGCCCAGCGTCAGGTCGAATACCAGCACCACGGCGACCCGCTGGTGCCGCGCCCACAACGGTTCTCCCAGTACACCCGCTCCCTGATGACAGCCCTCGAGGT
>Ga0209656_10001281_pt1 | contig 16330 bp, 16 predicted proteins | sample BogFormECP12_OM2_FD_188239 | JGI IMG/M metagenome (GOLD analysis project Ga0209656, IMG submission 188239) | Bog forest soil microbial communities from Calvert Island, British Columbia, Canada - ECP12_OM2 (SPAdes) (version 2) | ecosystem: Environmental > Aquatic > Freshwater > Wetlands > Bog ... | reverse complement strand
AGCGGTTACGGCAATACGTATCTGCATCTCGCGGACGTGCGCAAACGGCAAGACTCGGTGAAAGATCTGCACGCGGCGCACGACTGGCTCATCGCCCACGGCGGCGCGGATCCCAAACGCATCGCGCTCTATGGCGGCTCCTACGGCGGCTACATGGTGCTCGCCGGATTGACCGAGTTCCCGGACGATTGGGCCGCCGGCGTCGACATCGTGGGCATCTCCGATTTTGTCACATTCTTGGAGCACACGAGTTCGTACCGCCGCGCCAACCGCGAGGGCGTCTATGGCTCGCTCGCGCAGGACCGCGACTTCCTCGAGTCGATCTCACCGCTCAATCACATCGACAGCGTCGTGGCGCCGCTCATCATCTTCATGGGCGCGAACGATCCGCGCGTGCCGGCGGCCGAAGGGCAACAGATGGCCGACGCGCTCAGGGCCAAAGGCGTGCCGGTCGAGCTGACGGTCTTCCCAGACGAGGGCCACGGCATCGCGCGCGATGCCAACCGCATCGTCGCCTACACCCAGATCGCCGTCTTTCTCGACCGCTACATCGGCCCGGGCCAGCCTTAGTGGATCGCGACGCCGCCCGTGCCGTTCACGCCGAAGCCGGTAAGGGTCAGGAGCATCGGTACCGGCATATTGCCGCTAAACGTGGCGGCAGCGTTTGAGAAGAGGTACAGTTGTGGGCTCTGGATGTTGGTGGCGTAGAGGTTCCCGTTTGAATCGAACGCAAGCGCGCCCGCATTCGTGATCAGCGTATTCGAACCGGTTTGCTCGACGCTGATCGGGCCGCCGCCCGCAGTGGGCGCGGTGAAGCGGTCGATATTGCCATTGGTGTTCAAGGTGTAGAGATTGCCGGCAGCATCGAAGACCAACGCGCCCGGTTGGCTCGAGCCGGTGAGCGGTGCGGCGGTCGGCAGCTGGCCTGTCGAAAACGGCGGATTGAATATCTCGATGGCGCCCAAACCGAGGATCCCCTTGGACACATAGAGGTTTCCCGCGCTATCGAACGCGAGGCCGGACGGCGCCGTGACGCTGCTGATGACGACCGCCGGCGCCGGTGTCACCGAACCGCTGAACGGCGGTGTGAACTTCAACACCAGGTTGGTCCCACCATCAGCGACCCAGAGATTCCCAGAGCTGTCGAAGGCGAGCGCGACCGGATTCTTGGCACCCGGGATATTGATCGTGGCAAACGGCGTGCTGGCGTTTGAAAGCGGCAGGCTGTAGCCGTTCACGGCGGCCGTCGAAAAATCGTTGACCGCCCATAGGTTGCCCGAACCGTCGAACGCCAGCGCGGTCACGGCATGCAGCCCAGCCGGAGCGACGATGGTCGGGACAGAGCTGACGGTGGCCGGAAGGCCCACAATCGCGATCTGAGACCCCGAGTTCGCAAAATTGCTGACGTAGACGTTGTGAGCCGCCGCAGGCGGCGGCGGGTTGACGGAGGCGGCCGAGCAGCCGGCCGATGCGAGTGCGGCCAGTCCGGCCAACAGACATAGGCGCTTCACAGGTCACTCCTCATGTGGTCGGCAGCGGCAGATCGATAAGGTTGCACGCCGCCGTTCCCTGCCGGGTATACGAGTCCTGGTGTCGCGTGCGCCGCGTTAAGAATGTCGAGTTGCGCCTGCTCACACAGGGGCCGAATGTCGGGACACCTAAATCAACAGTCCGGATGATATCGTACCGTCACGTCCACTTCGTCGGCATCGGCGGCGTCGGCATGAGCGCGATCGCGCGAGTGCTGCTCGCCATGGGCCTGACGGTCTCCGGTTCGGATCTCAAGACGACCGGCACGCTGGAGAAGCTGCGCGCGCTCGGCGCCCGCGTTTATCTCGGACACGGCTCGGGCAATATCAAAGGCGCCGACGCCGTCGTGATCTCTTCAGCGATCCCCCAGGACAACCCCGAAGTCATCGCCGCGCAGCGCGCGCGTGTGCCGGTGCTGCAGCGCGCGGAGATGCTGGCGCAGATCATGGCGGACAAGCGCGCCGTCGCGGTCTCGGGCACGCACGGCAAGACGACCACGACGTCGATGATCTCGCTCGTGCTCGACGCCGGCGGTTTCGAATCCACGGTGCTCATCGGCGGCGAGGTCAACGATCTTGGCGCCAACGCGCGCTTGGGCAGCGGCGACGTCGTCGTCGCCGAGGCTGACGAGAGCGACGCGTCGTTCTTGCGCCTCACGCCGACGTGCGCCGTCGTGACGAACATCGAGAACGACCATCTCGGCTACTACCGCGACCTCGGACACCTCATCGACACGTTCTCGCTCTTCATCAACCGCGTGCCGGCGTCGGGCAGCATCGTCGCTTCAGCCGACTGCCCCGCAGTCACCGAATTGATCCGGCGCTTCTACGAATCGCCCAAGCTGCTCGGCGACCCGAAGGTGATCACGGCCGGCTTTGACGCCGCCGCCGCGGTGCGCGCGGACGATGTGCGCCTGGCGGACTTCGGCTCGGCCTTCACGGTGCACCAGCGCGGCGAACCGCTGGGAGAAGTGCGCTTGCGCGTGCCCGGCCGCATCAACGTCCACAACGCGCTGTGCGCGATCGCGGTCGGCCTGGAGTTCGGCGTGCCGTTCGAGCTCATCGCGCAGGCGCTGGCCCGCTTCCGCGGCGTCGCACGCCGCTTCCAGATCCTCTACGATGACGAAGCCCTCAAGATCGTCGACGATTATGCGCACCATCCGACCGCGGTCCAAGAGACGATCGCCGCCGCGCGCGCGTATTGGGCCGGCCACATCGTCGTCGCGTTCCAGCCGCATCGCTACAGCCGCACGGCATATCTGTTCCGCGATTTCGCGCATGCTCTGCTCGGCGCGGACGAGATCATCGTGACGGACATCTACGCCGCGGGCGAAGTGCCGCTGCCGGGCGTACGCGCCGAGTCGATCGTCGAATGCGTGCGCGATCTCGACGCGGCCAAAAAGGTCACGTACCTGCCCAAGACGGCCGACGTCCTCGCCTATCTGCAGCGCACGCTCGGGCGCGGTGATCTTGCGCTGACGCTCGGCGCCGGCGACATCGGCGGCGTCGCCCACGAGCTCGCCGCCACGCTCTCGGTGGCCGACGTCGGGATCGGTTCGCGTTAGGTGTTCACGCCGGAACAGCGCGCCTCGCTCACGAGCATGCTCGGCAAGCACATCGAATTCGACGCCCCGCTCGCTCCCAAGACCTCGATGAAAGTCGGCGGTTCGGCCGCCGCGTACGCCGAGATCGGCGGCGTCGTCAACCTCGCCGCCGTGTTGAGCCTGTGCGAGCAGCAGTCGATCCCGTGGACCATCATCGGCTTCGGCAGCAACCTGCTCGTGCCCGACGAGGGCTACCCCGGCCTCGTCGTACGGCTCATCGGCGACTTCACCAAAGTGAGCATCAGCGGCACGCGCGTGCGCGCCGGCGGCGCGACGCCGATCGTGTCGCTGTGCCGCGAGGCCGCGCTGGCCGGGCTGAGCGGCGCTGAGGGCCTGGTCGGCATTCCCGGCACCGTCGGCGGCGCGGTGCGCATGAACGCCGGCACCGACGTCGAGATCGGCGACGTCATCAAGCGCGTCGAAGTGCTCATCGCGGGCGAACCGCTGCAGACGTTCACCACGCCGGAGTTCTCGTATCGGCGTTCGTCGCTGGACCGGCGCGCGGTCGTCACCGCGGCCGAGCTCGAGCTGCAGCCCGGCGACCCCGCGGCGGTGCAGGCCGAGCTCAAGCGGCGCATCGCCAAGCGCAATTCCACGCAGCCGCTCGAGCTGCCGAACGCCGGCAGCATTTTCCGCAACCCGCCAGGCGACTACGCCGCCCGGCTCATCGAGACGACCGGGTGCAAGGGCTGGCATTGGGGCGGCGCAGAGGTGTCGGACAAGCACGCGAACTTCATCGTCAACCGCGGCGGCGCGACGTATGCAGACGTGCTGGCGCTGATCGAGCGCGTGCGCGAGGCGGTCAAGGCCAAGCACGGGGTGGAACTGGAACTGGAAGTACATCTTCTCGGAGGGTAGACGCACGACGACGATGACGCGGCCCAAGATCGCGGTCGTGATGGGCGGTGACTCGGCGGAACGCGAGATCAGCCGGCAGACCGGTGCCGGCGTCGTGGCGGCGTTGGATGAGCTGATGTATCCCACCGTGCAGCTGGATTTCGACGAGCGCCTCGCCGACGCACTGCGGGAGGCTCGCCCCGACGCCGTGTTCAATGCGCTGCACGGCGGCACCGGCGAAGACGGCACACTCCAGGCGATCCTCGACTGGCTGCGCATCCCATATCAGGGATCCGGCGTGCGTGCTAGCGCGATCGCGATGGACAAGTGGATCACCAAGGCGCTCGCCCGCACGCTCGACATCCCGGTGCCTCGAGGGGTTCGGTTGGACGTCGCGGCCGGCGAGGCCGACCGCATTCCTGACATGCCGGGCCTGCCCTGCGTCGTCAAGCCGGCGGCGCAAGGTTCTGCAGTGGGCGTCAGTATCGTGCATTTCGCGGAGCAGTGGGCGGACGCCGTCTGCGAGGCGAGCAGCTTCGGCACGGCGATCCTCGTCGAAGAGTACATCGAGGGCCGCGAATTCACCGTCGCGGTCCTGGACGAGCGCGCACTGCCGGTCGTCGAGATCACGCCGCACGACGACTTCTACACCTATCACGCCAAGTACACGGCCGGCGCGAGCACGCACGTCGTGCCCGCGACCATCGCCGAGCATCTGGCGCAGCGCATGCAGGAGCACGCCCTTCGCCTGCATCGCGCGCTGGGCTGTCGCGACTACTCGCGCGTCGACGTCTTGATGTCGGTCACCAATTCGATGTATGTGTTGGAGTGCAACACGCTGCCGGGATTGACGCCCCTCAGCCTCTTCCCCGAGGCCGCTGCCGCAGCCGGAATCGGGTACGCGGCGCTCATCGAGCGGCTCGTCCAGGCCGCGCTGTCGCGCGGCGGGGTGCGCGCATCGTGACGTCGCGCCGAGCGCTGCCGCGGCTGCGGGTCGTGCTGTTCGATCTTGATGGGACTTTGATAGACAGCACCGAGCTTATCGTCGCCTCGTTCGACCACACCTATCGCAAGCTTGGGCGGGTGATGTCGCACGACCAGATCAAGGCGGATCTGGGCATGCCGCTGCGCGATACGCTGCGCCGCTATTTCGACGGCGACGACCTCGAGCGCGCTATGAAAACCTACATCGCGCACAACCTCGAGCGGCACGACGCAAGCGTGCGGCAGATGGCCGGGGTCGCCCGTTTGGTCCACCGGCTCAAGAACGCGGGACTACGGCTCGGCGTGGTGACGTCTAAATTGAGGGACACGGCGCTGCGGGGCCTGACCCTATGTCACCTTGACCGGCCGTTCGAAGTAGTAGTCGCCAAGGAAGATACCTTGCGGCACAAGCCTGAGAGCGAACCGCTCATCTACGCGCTGGCGGCGTTCGACGCCGAAGGCGCGGAATGCGCATACGTGGGCGACACGCCGCTCGATATCGAGGCCGCGCGCGGCGCGGGTGTGCGTGCCGTGGCCGCGCTGTGGCGCCCGGTCCCGGCAGAAACGTTCGCGCAGTGGGAACCGGACGCGTACGCGCGCACCCCCGAAGAAGCGGCCGATATACTAGAAAGCTGGCACCGCGATGACGCGCGCGGCGCCGCCGTCGACGAAGCGATGTAGAGATGGGACTGCTCAATTTCCTAGCCTGGCTGGTCAGCGGCAATGCAAGCGAGACCGTACGTGCATGGACGAGCGATAGCATAGACGTCCCGCCCGATGCGTTCGGCGCTGCCACCGACGCGGCGACCCCATCGGCGCCGTCCACCCCCATGTGGCAGCAGGCCAAAGCGCAGATCGCCTCGCTGTCCACGATCGATCCGGATTTCTCAGAAGTCGCGTTTCTCGAGCAGGCGACCAAGACGTACCTTGCAGCACTGCAGGCCGAGAACGACATGAATCCCTCGGAGCTCGGCGATCGCGCGACGGCACATTTCACGGATCAGCTCGCGCAGTGCGTGACGCAGTGGCAAAGCGCCGGAATCGTGCGCCACGTGAGCGGCGTGAAATTGGATTCCCCGATGACGTTCAAGGTGTCGGTCGATGGGCTGCAACAGCTTATCACGGTCAGGTTCACCGGCCAGGCGACCCGTTACAGCCAGGACGAAGCGAACCGCGTCGTCACCGACGGATCCACCCAGCCTGCCTTGTTCACCGAGTTCGCGGTGTTCGTGCGCCCGGCGGGGACGACGACTCCGAAAGCCGTCGGCGCCGGCGCGCCATCGCACTGTCCGTCCTGCGGCGCGCCCGTTGACCCAGGCGTCGCGGTGTGCCCGTACTGCAACACGCCGCTGACCGGTACGGGATCGTACTGGCAGATCGACCGGCTTAGCGCGTCTCCCTACACCTAAGCCAAGGCGCACACGAAGGCGCACCGGTCTCCCGGTGCGCCTTACCATGTCCAAACCGGCTGCGTCTTATGACTACATCGGTGCGCTGTCGGGACCGGGATCGCCACCCTCGGCGACGGTCTTGAGCCGGCCCAGGTAGTAGCCCCAGCCCTTGCCATGGTCCTGCGCCCACTCGGCATCGACAAAGCCCGTGTGCGTGAGGCGGACGAGCGTGCCCGTGCCGTCTTTTGTCAGCTCGATCTTGACGACCGTGCGCGCGCCGATCGGCTTGTTCTCCCAATCCCACGTGTACGCCACCGAGCGCGGCGGATCGAACTCGACGATCTCACCCACGGCGGACCACTCACCCTTTGCGAACTTGTACTTGCCGCCGAGGCGCGCTTCGAAAAAGTGGATGGGCTGCCAGCGCTTCATCTGCTTCGGGTCGCTCACCAATTCGAACACTGCTTCTTGCGGAGCTTCGACGCGAACCGTCTGATCCACCACGAATTGCTGCGTGTCGTTCTTGATCATTGCTTTCTCCTGCGGGTGCGGTGGTCGCTTTCGGCGACCGCTTTGAGGTTGCCAAGGGCCGCGCTCCAGAAGTAGTCCAAATACGCGCGCAGTCCGGCCAACCCATCGGCGTCGAGCCGATAGAGCCGTTGCGTGCCATTGCGCCTGTCCGTCACGAGCCCAGCCTTCTTGAGGATCTTGAGGTGTTGCGAGACCGCCGGCCGGCTCACCGGCAAGCGTTTCGCGAGCTCCCCGACGGGGCGCGCGCCAGACCTCAGCATATCGAGGATCGCGCGCCGCGTCGCGTCGCCGAGTGCATCGAGGATTCGTTCGTAAGTTTGCACTAACGGTAAGATACCACTAACGCAGCGCTCCGTCAAGCCTGTTCCGCAGAGGCGGTCGCGGGGTCCGGTGCCATCAGGCTAAGCCGCTTGAGCAACGGTTCCAGCGCGATGCCCTGCACGATGATGGTGAACAGCACGACCGAGAACACCATCGGGACGAGGAGGGCGCGATCCGGGAAGCCCGCCGGCAAGCTCAGCACCAAGGCCATCGAAAGCGCGCCGCGCATGCCGGACAGCGTGATCGCGTGGAGCCAGGACTGCGGCAGCGGCCGCCCGAGCAGCGCGGACACCGGCGCGAGGCCGTAGACGATCACCGGCCGCCCGATGAGGACCGCTGCGATCGCCCAGATCGCATACGGCCATGCGGCGACGAGCGCGCCGAGGTCGATCGACGTTCCGATGAGCAAGAAGAGCAGCGTCTCGGCCATGAATGCGACCACCGACCAGAAGTTCGTCACGATCTCGCGCTCTGCGACCGGCAGCGCCCCCAGGCCTCGCGCGCCCGCCAACACGAGCGCCGCTGAAATCACGGCGAAAATGCCCGAGACGTGCAGATCGTCAGCCACGAAATACGAGCCGTACGCCGCGGCCACGCTGATGACCGCCACGTGCAGTGGATCTTCCCGGATCCAGCGGATCGCGAACAGGGCGAGACCGCCGAAACCGAGCCCGACGAGCAAGCCGCCCGCCGTCACGAGGACGAACTGGCCGAGCGCGACGCCGAAATCGATCGACGATCCCGTGCCCGCTGTGGCAGCCAGCAACGCGCTGAACATGACGACCGATGTGCCGTCGTTGAACATGCTTTCGCCCTCCACGATGGAGGCCAGCCCTTGGTTGACGCGCAGCGTCTTGAATATAGCGATGACCGCGACCGGATCCGTGGCCGCGACCATCGCGCCGAAGAGCACTGCGTCGCGCGTCGAAAATCCGGCGCCGAAATGGAGCATGACGTACGAGATCGCGATGCCGAGCAGCACGCCGATGGTCGCCAGCAACGTGATGGGAATCCAATTCTCCCGAAGGTCCGGCACGCTGATGCCAAGCCCGGCGGCGAACAGCAGCGGCGGAAGAAACACGAACAGCACAAGCTCGGGCGTGAGCGACAGCATCTGGTGCGCCGGCAGCAGCACGCCCACCAGGCCGGCGATCACAAGACCGACCGTGTAGGGTATGCGCAGGCGCCGCGTCACGATCGTGATGTTGACGACGATGCCGAGCAGCAGTGCGAGCTGCAAGCCGTGTCCGGCGATCACGTATAGCGGCGCTCCAGATGCGCCGGCAGTCGCGCCAGGATCTCGTAGTTGATCGTGTTCGCCGCTTTGGCGAGCGCCTCGATCTCGAACTCGACGCGGTCGCCGGGCTGAGGCCGCGGTCTCACGTCACTGACGTCGATCATGCACGCGTTCATGGCGACGCGACCGGCGATCGGCGCGCGGGCATCGCCGATGCGCACGCGCATGCGCCCGCCTCCGGCGGCGCGCGGCAGGCCGTCGGCGTAGCCGACCGGCAGCACCGCGATGTGCGAGTCGCGCGCGGCGACGAACGTCCGGCTATATCCGACGCTCTCGCCCGCGGGCACCTCGCGCACTTGCGCGATCGGCGCGAACCAGCGCAGCGCCGGACGCAGCGTGAAGCTTGGATCGAGCCCAGCCATCACCGCTTCCACCTCAGCCGACGGCCACGCCCCGTACACGGCGATACCGCAGCGCACCATGTCGAGCCGGCTTTGCGGCCACATCATCGCCGCCGCGGAGGCCGCGATGTGCAGCAGCGGTGCTGGAGCGGTCGAACCTGTTCGACCGTCCGACGGTCGAATAAATTCGACCGTTACATCGGAGAGTCTCTTCACCTGCTGTGTGGCGAACGCGGTGTCGATGTCTTCAGCGCTCGCAAGGTGCGAGTAGATGCCTACGACGTCCACGCCGAGCTGCGCGCAGCGTGCGAGCACATCCGCCGCGCGATCGTAAGGAACGCCGAAGCGGCTGGTGCCGGTGTCGACCTTCAGGTGTGCCGCGACCCGCGCCCGGGCGAACGGCTCCATCATGCGCTCGTCGAGCAGCGCGAGCTCGAGCCGCTGCTGCGCCGCTCGTGCAAGGTCGGCGTCCGCCACCGGACCGACCACGAGGATCGGCAGCTCGATGCCTGCCGCGCGCAGCGCGAACGCCTCGCCGACCGCGAACACCGCCAGCCGGAGGCCCGCGATACCTGACCCCGCGAGCGCCGCCGCCACCGGCACTAACCCGTGCCCGTAGGCGTTGGATTTGACCACCGCGCAGAGGATGGCCGGGGCGGCCTTGGCGGCAAGCGCGCGGGCGTTCGCGACAAGGGTCGCAAGGTCGATTTCGACCCAGGAAGCGGCCTCAGGCACGGGCGCCGCCGTAGGGGCAGGAACCACTTGTCAAAGCCTGAACCTCCCGCTATACTGGGGTTAGCACTCAAGTGCTAAGACTGCTAATTCAACAGAACAGCCCCGTCCGGGGCGTATCCTAGAGGTCCAGAGTTTCACGCCGGCGTGCACACGCCCCGCTTGGGGTTCGCGCCGGCATCCATCCGGACCCAGCCCACGTCTGCAGGAGGTCATCCCGTGCCCGCTACTGCGTCGAAACTCGAACTTAAACCGCTTGGCGACCGCGTCGTCATCGAAGCCGTCGAACAGGCGCAAGCGTCTGCCGGCGGCGTGATCCTGCCTGACACCGTCAAGGAAAAGCCGCAAGAAGGCATCGTGATGTTCGTCGGACCGGGGCGCCGCACCGATAAGGGCGACGTCATCCCGATGGACCTGAAGATCAACGATCGCGTGATCTATTCGAAGTATTCGGGCTCAGAGATCAAGCTCGACGGTAAAGACTACCTCATCGTCAGTGAGAAAGACGTTCTCGCTGTTGTGAAGCGCTAAGGAGAAACACGAAAACATCATGGCTGCTAAAGAACTGCTGTTTGACGAGAACGCTCGGCGCGCCCTCGAGCGCGGCGCGAACGCTCTCGCCGACGCCGTGAAGGTGACGCTCGGCCCGAAAGGCCGGTACGTCGTGCTGGACAAGAAGTTCGGCTCGCCGACGATCACCAACGACGGCGTGACCATCGCCAAAGAGATCGAGCTGCCCAACCACTTCGAGAACATGGGCGCTCAGCTTGTCAAGGAAGTCGCGTCCAAGACCAACGACATCGCCGGCGACGGCACGACCACGGCGACGGTGCTCGCGCAGGCGATCATCCGCGAAGGTCTGCGCAATGTCGCGGCCGGCTCGAACCCGCTGGGCATCAAGGCCGGCATCGAGAAGGCGGTCGAGACGGCCGTCGAGGCGCTCAAGAAGATGGCGCGCCAAGTGAAGACCAACGAGGACATCCAGCAAGTCGCGACCATCTCGGCCAAGGACAAAGCCATCGGCGCGGTCATCGCCGAGGCGATGGAGAAGGTCGGCAAAGACGGCGTGATCACGGTCGAGGAATCGCGTTCGACCAAGACCGAGCTCGAGCTGAAGGAAGGCATGCAGTTCGACAAAGGTTACATCTCGCCGTACATGGTCACCGATCCCGAGCGCATGGAAGCGGGCTTGAGCGAACCCTACATCCTGATCACCGAGCGCAAGATCTCGGCGATCGCTGACATCCTGCCGCTGCTCGAAAAAGTGGTGCAGGTCCAAAAGCCGCTGCTCATCATCGCCGAAGACGTCGAGGGCGAAGCGCTCGCGACGCTGGTGGTGAACAAGCTGCGCGGCACGTTCACGTGCGTCGCGGTCAAGGCGCCGGGCTTCGGCGACCGCCGCAAGGAGATGCTCAAGGACATCGCCGTGCTCACCGGCGGCACCGTCATCTCCGAAGAGCTCGGCCTCAAGCTCGACAAGGTCACGATCAACGAGCTCGGCAAGGCGCGCACGGTCAAAGTGACCAAGGACGAGACCACGGTCATCGACGGCGCGGGCAAGAAGGAAGAGATCAAAGGACGCATCGAGCAGATCAAGCGTCAGATCGAAGACACCGACTCCGACTTCGACCGCGAGAAGCTGCAAGAGCGGCTCGCCAAGCTGTCGGGCGGCGTCGCAGTCATCCAGGTCGGCGCAGCCACCGAGACCGAGCTCAAAGAGAAGAAGCATCGCATGGAGGATGCCGTCTCCACCGCCCGCGCGGCCGTGGAAGAGGGCATGCTGGCTGGCGGCGGCGCGTCGCTCGTGCACGCGATCAAGGCGCTCGACGGGCTCAAGGGCGGCAACGGCCAGGCCAGCGATGAGGCGGTCGGAATGAACATCATCCGTCGCGCGCTCGAGGATCCGCTGCGGCAGATCGCCGAGAACGCGGGCTTCGAGGGTTCGGTCGTCGTCCAAAAGGTCAAGACGCTCAAGGCCGACGAGGGCTTTGACGCCATGACCGGCGAGTACGGCGACATGTTCAAGTTCGGCATCGTGGACCCGCTCAAGGTCACGCGCTCCGCGCTTGAGAACGCCGCCTCGATCGGCGCGCTGCTGCTCACCACCGAGACGCTCATCTCCGAGAAGCCCGAGGAGAAGAAGAACGGCTCGATGCCTGGCGGCGGCGGCGGCATGGGCGGTTACGACATGATGTAGACGGTCGAATACATTCGACCGCTCCACACGACAAGAAAGGCCCGGCGGATCACCGCCGGGCCGTTTTCTATCCCGCCTATGAACATCAGAGCGTAGGCAACCCGGCGTTGCGGCCGAGCGGAAACGCCGCATCGATCGCCGCGATATCGTCGCGTGTGAGCGTCAGGTCGCCGGCGCCCGCGTTCTCGCGGACGTGATCTTGGCGCTCGGCTTTGGGGATCGTGAACGAATCGGGATGGCGCGTGAGAAACGCGAGCGCCACTTGGCGCGGGGTGGCGCCGTGGCGCTGCCCGATCGCAGCAAGCGCCTGCGCGCCCTTCGACGAGCCGGTTCCGAAATCGCCATGCCCGAACGGGCTGTATGCGACCAGCGCGATGTCGTTCGATTGGCAGTACGGGAGCACCCGATGCTCGATGCTGCGCTCCTCGAGGTGATACAGCACCTGGTTGCAGGCCAGCGGATGACGGGTCAGCGCCGCGCGCGCCTCTTCCATATCGTCGACATCGAAATTGCTCACGCCGAGCGCCCGGATCAGGCCCTCGTCGACGAGGCGCTCGAAGGCGGACATCGTCTCTTCCAATGGGTGGCGCCCGCGCCAATGGAGCAGATAGACGTCGAGGTAGTCGGTGCGCAGCCGCTTCAGCGACCGGCGGCACGCCCGCAGCGTGCCGTCGTAGCTTGCGTTCTGCGGCAGGACCTTGGAGACGACGAATAGGTCTTTACGCGGTTTGCCGGCGATCGCATCGCCGACGATCTCCTCGGCGCGCCCGTCGCCGTACATCTCGGCGGTATCGATATGGGTCATGCCGAGCTCGATGCCCAACGCAAGCGCATTGACCGCCCCTGCGGCGCGCGCACCGGCGGCGTGCATCTGCCACGTCCCCTGGCCGATGACCGGAACGTTTGTTTTGAGCGGACCGAACGTGCTGGTGCGCAACGCGGTCGCGTTCTGCAAGCGAAAACCGGGGTCCCTGCGGAGGACCCCGGTTCGTTCGCGCTGCGTCAAAGCTGAGATTGCCCGGAGAGCCGGGCCCGATTCATTTGAACGTGTAGGTGAACGTGTTGGATTCGCCCGTGTCCACCTCGCGGAAGCTCTTGTAGACGAACGGGCATTTGTTCTGCGCGTTGTAGAGCGTGAACGGGTCATCGGGGTTGACGCACATCTTGTAGTCGCCGCCCCACTCCCACGAATTGTTGTCGTTCATCGCGTACACGTAGACGTACTTCACTTTGAGATCGCCGGCCATCGCCGTCTTGCACTGGCCGGGATCGAGCGACCACCAGCCCTCGGAGATGAAGTAGTCGTACTCCGCCGAGTAGTAGGCGACCGCCGAGCTGATGTGCTCCTTATAATCATTGCAGACCTTGAAGCTCGCTTGCGCGGGCACCGGGTGCAGCGCTGCGGCCACCGTCAATGCCAGCGCGGCCGCGAAGAACAGCGCGTATTTCCTCATCGAGCAGCCTCTCCTTTACTGCGTGCTAGCCGTACGACCAGCGTACCCGACCGCTTGTTACACCGCGGCGAGAGTGCCGACCCGGCTCGCCAGCGAAGCGGACGTTCACGATATGGACGCTGCAACGCAACGGCCCTCTGCGGTTGGAACGATCGCACGCTTCGGTGCGGTCGCCCTGCTCGCTAGTTGGGTTATCGGCATGTCGTTGGCGAATCTCGCCTACCTGGTACACCCGCCCGGGACGTTTGGTATGCGTGCCGACTACGACGGTCGCATCAAAGGCGTCACCGCTGACTTGCCTGCCGCCCGAGCGGGCTTGCTGCAGGGCGACCTTATCGACCTCCATCTCACCTCGAAGGAGGCTCGCAACCTTGTGCTGCCGGCCAAGTCGAACGTCCCGGTCGGGACCACCATCACGCTGTGGATCGCGCGCGCCTCAGGGCCGAGCGCGATCGCGCTGACGTCCGCGCCGCTGGCATACCCCCGGCCGTATCAGCTGGCCCTCGTCTTGCGCCGCCTCGCGACTCTGGCGTTTCTTGTCATCGGTGCGTCGCTCGTGCTGTTGCGGCCAGGACCGGCGACGTGGGGCTTCTATCTCTTCTGCGTCGGCTTGAATCCGCAGACGTTCTTCGTCAGCCTGTCGCGCTATCCGTCGGCGGCGTCGAACATAGCGACAACCGTGCTCGACGACATCTTCATCAGCGGCGGCGTGGTCGGTCTGCTGATGTTCGGCTTGCATTTTGCCAACGATGACAGGGAGGGGTGGCGCCGCTGGCTGGAGCGGAGCATCCCGTACCTCTTCGTCGTCTGTGCGGCGCTGACGGTGTACCCCGACTACGCGAACCTCGCGCTCGGTCTGAAAGCCGAGACCGTGCAGACCTTGAGCTTAGCGCTGCGCGGCGCGATCCTCGCGCTGGCTGTGGCCGCGCTGCTGGATACGTATGCAAGGTCGCCCGGCGAGGTCCGTCAGCGCATCATATGGGTGGTCATCGGGTTGCTGGCCGGCGTGGTCGGCATCTTCACGGCTGACGTGCTGGTCTACAGCAATGCGCCCTTCGAGGTTCCCGTCGTCGGGCAGTCGCTGCTGCTGCTGTTCAGCGTGGCGCTGCCGCTTGCAGTCGCCTATGCGGTCATCCGCCACCGGATGTTCGACGTGCGCTTTGTGATCAACCGCGCGTTGACATATGGCATCCTGACAGCGCTCATCGTGCTGATCTTCTCGCTTATCGATTACCTCGTCGGACAGGTCTTGCTCGCGAGCAAGCTCGCGACGGCGGTCGAAATCGTCGTCGCGGTGCTCCTCAGCTATTATCTAGCCGTTCTCGACAAGCGCTTGGAGAACTTCACCGAACGCGTCTTCTTCCGCCAGCGCCACGAGGCCGTAGAGCGACTGCGGCGCGTCGGCAAGGCGCTGCCCAACGCGAGCTCGATCGACACGGTCGACGACTTGCTGCAAAGCGAACCGGTCGGCGCTCTCACGCTCGCATCGGCCGCCGTGTTCCGCAAGGCCGACGATGGCGCGGGCTACGTCCGCCGATCGGCGACCGGCTGGGGCCCCGGCACTGCCTTGAAGCTCGACGACGAAGACCGTCTCGTGCTCGTGCTGGAGTCGGAGATGACGCCGGTGCGCATCTTCGATTTGCGTTGGCAGCGGCCTGACCTGCCATCGGATGCCGCCAGCCCAGTGCTCGCCGTGCCAGTCGTCATCCACAACGCGCTCGTCGCGGTGGCGCTCTATGGCGCGCACGCCAGCGGCGAGGATCTCGATCCCGACGAGGTCCGCGCGTTAGAAGGCTTGGCCGAGGGCGCGCGGGCCGGGTACGAACACGTGGCCGCCGAGCAGCTGCGGCAGGAGAACGAAGCGTTGGCGCGCGAGGTGGCGCAATTGCGCGCCGCCCTGGGGAGAAGCACATGAACGCCATCGTCATCAACGCGTACGGCGGTCCAGAAGCGCTCACGCACAAGGACATGCCGATCCCGACGCCGGGGCCGGACGAGGCGCTCGTGCGCATGACCGCGATCGGCGTCAACTTCATCGACATCTATCAGCGCATGGGCCTGTACCCCGGGACGCTGCCCTTCATCGCGGGCAACGAGGGTGCAGGACGGGTCGAAGCGATCGCACCGGGCACGTCCGGCGCGAGCGTCGGCGACCGCGTGGCGTTTTGGAACGTGCGCGGTGCGTACGCCGGTTACGTGGTCGCGCCGGTCGACAAACTCGTCAAGGTTCCGAATGATATCGACGATCAGACCGCAGCGGCGGTCCTGCTGCAAGGCATGACGGCGCACTACCTCACTCGTTCCACCTATGCGCTTCGAAAAGGCGACGCGGCGCTGGTGCACGCGGCGGCGGGAGGCGTCGGGCTGCTGCTCACGCAGATGGCCCACCGCATCGGGGCGCGCGTTTTCGGCACCGTCTCGACCGACGAGAAGGCCGCGCTCGCGCGCGAAGCCGGCGCGGACGAGGTCATCCTCTACACGCGCCAGGATTTCGAGACCGAGGTCAAACGCTTGACCTCCAACGCCGGCGTGCACGTCGTCTACGACTCGGTCGGGAAGACGACGTTCGAGAAAGGGTTAGACTGCCTGCGCCCGCGCGGGATGATGGTCAGTTATGGTCAGTCCAGCGGCAAAGCGCCGGCGATCGAGCCGCTGCGCTTGGTCAAGGGCTCGCTATTCTTGACCCGCCCGACGTTGGTCGATTATGTCGCGACGCCCGAGGAGCTGCGCACGCGAGCTGACGACGTGTTCGGCATGATCGAGCGCGGCGAACTGCACGTGCGCATCGGCCATGTCTACAAACTCGCGGACGCGGCGCAGGCGCACCGCGACCTCGAAGCACGCAAGACGACCGGCAAACTGATCCTCGTCCCCTAAGTCGTCAGATCGACCATTCCCACGTGTTCCAGAACGGCGTGACGGCGTGCGCCGGCTTGTAATCGTGGAAGTCCGTGTTGATGACGTCCATGCGCCGTACGTACCAGATGATGATGAACGGCAATTCGCGCGTCATCTCCTCCTGCACGACCGCGTAGTCGGCTTTGCGCCGCGCCTGATCGTACGTCGTGAGCGCATCGGCCTCCGCGGCGTCGAGGCGCCTACTGCAGAAATG
>Ga0209656_10001280_pt1 | contig 16345 bp, 14 predicted proteins | sample BogFormECP12_OM2_FD_188239 | JGI IMG/M metagenome (GOLD analysis project Ga0209656, IMG submission 188239) | Bog forest soil microbial communities from Calvert Island, British Columbia, Canada - ECP12_OM2 (SPAdes) (version 2) | ecosystem: Environmental > Aquatic > Freshwater > Wetlands > Bog ... | reverse complement strand
GCTGGGGCTCGGCTGGGAGGCGGTGAAGGCGCTCAACCCGCGGGTCATCTACGCCTCGGTCAAGGGGTTTGGCTCGTATGGCCCCTATAGCGGGTTCAAATGTTTCGAGCCGGTGGCGCAGGCCACTTCCGGCGCGATGAGCGTCACCGGCGAAGCCGGCGGCCCGCCGCTGGTCAACGGCGCCAATATCGGCGATTCCGGCACCGGCATGCATCTGACGATCGCCATCCTCGCCGCCTTGGTGCAGCGCCAGCGTACCGGCCGCGGCCAGCTCGTCGAGGTCGCGATGCAAGAGGCGGTGCTGAACCTGACCCGCGTCAAGTACACCCAGACATTGGCGACCGGAAAACCGCTCGGACGCACCGGCAACCGCTCGGCCACCGGCGGCTGGTCCGATCTCTTGCGCTGCGCGGGCAGCGGGCTGAACGATTATGTCTACATGATCATCCCGCCGGACAATCCGGAGATGTTCGACGCGATGGCCGAGGTGATCGGGCGCGAGGACCTGCGCACCGACGACCGTTTCGCCACACCGCCGGCGCGCGCCCGCAACGGCGCGGCGTTGACCGCTGAGATCGAAGGCTGGACGGCCCAGCGCGACAAGCGCGAAGTCATGAAAGCATTTGCCGGGCGCGGCATCGTCTGCGGCGCGGTGCTCGACACGTCAGAGGTGCTCGCCGACCCGCATCTGCGCGAGCGGGAGACGATCTTCGACCTCGACCATCCGACGCGCGGCCGCTTCTCGGTCATCGGCTGCCCCGTGCGCCTCTCGGATTCGCCGGTGGCGGCCAGGCGCGCGCCGCTGAAGGGCGAGCATACGGAAGATGTGTTGCGAACCTTGGGCGGCTACACGTCTGAAGAAATCCAGCGGCTGCGCGAAAGCAACGTTATCTGAAAGCCTGATCTACTTCGTCATTCCCGCGAAAGCGAGAATCCAGAGCGGCAGGTCCTGCGCCTAAACCCCTGGACCCCCGCTTCTGCGGGGGTGACGATGGGCCACGGGAGGAACCAGAGTTGAGTGAGCACGGATCGATGAACGGCGCCGAATGGCTGGCGCGGGCACTGGCCGGGGCGGGCACGACACATGTCTTCTTTGTGGAATCGGTGCTGCGCCGCACTTTGCTTCAATTGAAAGATCTCGGGGTTACCCCCGTTCTCGCCCATACCGAGAAGGCGGCGGCCTATATGGCCGACGGCTATGCCCGCATTGCCGGGCTGCCGGGGGTGTGCATGGCGCAGGCCGTCGGCGCTGCGAACCTCGCCTCCGGGCTGCAGGACCCGTTCCTCGGACGCAGCCCGATCGTCGCCTTGACCGGACGGAAGCCGCACTCGTTCCAGCACCGAAACGCCTATCAGGAAGTCGCTCACGCGCCGCTCTTCGCCGCGGTGACCAAGTTCTCGAGCACCGTCGATCTGACCTCGGAGCTGCCGCGGCTGCTGCGCCACGCCTGGCGCGCTGCCTTGGCAGACACGCCGCGCCCGACCCATCTCGACTTCTCGGGGCATCAAGGGGATGAGATCGAGCTCGGCCAGACTTCCGAACCGCCGGTCATCGATCCTGAGAGACGGGGAATCCCTGCGCATCGTCCGGTAGCCGACGCCGCCGATATCGAGCGCGCGGCTGAGGCGTTAACCGCTGCCCGCCGCGTCGCGATCGTCCCCGGCGACGGGGCCGCCGCCTCTCAGGCGGGGCCGGAAGTTCTGGCATTGGCAGAGGCGCTGCAGGCGCCGGTCGCCACGACCCTCGGCGCGCGTGGCATTATCCCGACCCGGCATCGGCTCTCCGTCGGCGTTGCCGGCAGCTATTCCGCCCCGCCGGCCAATCGCATCGTGCACGGCGCAGACCTCGTGCTGTTTATCGGGTGCGACACCAGCGACCAGGTCACCTTGAACTGGACCGTGCCGCCGCCGGACACAAAGATCGTGCAGATCGATGCCGATCCCTTGGAGATCGGCCGCAGCTATCCGAACACGACGGGTCTCGTGGGCGACCCGAAAGCCACCTTGGCTCGGCTCAACCAGGTGATCGGCAAACCGGCGCGTGACGCCGGCTTTGCCGAGGAAGCGGCGCGCATCGTCGCCGACTGGCGCGCCACGATGACCCCGCTCGCCGAAAACGACACGGCGCCGATCCGGGTCGAGCGGCTCTGCGCCGAAATCACCCGGGCCTTGCCGGCCGACGGGATATTGGTGGCGGATACTGGCTATTCCGGGATTTGGACCGGCACGATGATCGAGCTGAACGGCGCCGGACAAACTTATCTTCGGGCGGCCGGATCGCTCGGCTGGTCCTTTCCGGCCTCGCTCGGCGCCAAATGCGCCGCACCGGGGCGAAAGGTGCTGTGCTTCACCGGCGATGGCGGGTTTTACTACCACCTCGCCGAGCTCGAGTCGGCGCGGCGCTGCGGCATCCCCGTCACCGTCGTCGTCAACAACAATTCCGGCTTTGGCCAGAACCTGACCGGAGTGCGCCGCGTCGCAGGCAACCGGCCGGGTCGGGGAGAGGAGCTGATCCGCTTCGGACCGACCGACTTCACCGCCGTGGCGCGGAGCTTTGGCGTCCGCGGGATCAGGGTCGAGCGCCCGGGTGAGATCGCCCCCGCCCTGGCCGAGGCGTTACGTGCTGGCGAACCTGTCGTGGTCGACGTCGTCACCGATTTGGAACCGCGCGCGCCGGAGCCTTGGGCGCCCGGAAGGAATGCGTAAGAGGAGAGCTGCATGGCGACGCGCTTGGTCATCGGGCTGTTTCACTCGAGCGGGATCGCCGAGGACGCCGTCCACCGGCTGATCACGGAGGGAGTGGCCCCGCCGGATATTGCGCACCGGGTTCTGAAGGAGGTCGGCCCTATTCCTCCTACCTTGCAGCCCGAGCTCGCGGCGCTGGAGGTCGATCCGCTGGTGATCGGCAATGCTCGCGAGAGCTTCGCGCGGTTCATCCGCAATGGGGAGACGGCGGTCTTCGTTCGCGCCCTCAGCGACGAGCAGGTCGAGTTCGCCAGCGATATCCTGAAGCTATACCTGCCGATCACAATCGAGGTCGCGCCTTTGACAGAGCGACCGGAAGCGCCTTCCCCGCGATAGCCGGTGTTGACGGTCAACCTGGGTTCTTTTAGGGTTGACCCGACAACACGATTGCAATTGCGGAGGACATGATGGACGGCTTGGCGGTCGCGGATCTGAAGGGTGTCGTAGCGCCGCTCAACTTCCTGGTTCCAATGGCTGAAAGGCCGGTCGCCTACAATTACGAGCCGCCTCCGGGAGTTCCCGCCAGGACGGGCAAAAGCGAGGAGCGTCAAGTACCTATCCGCGATGCACGGCCCCTGATCGGCCGGCTCTCACTGGACAAGGAGGGCTTCTTACTGCTGCACCACCAGACGGCGGTAAAGAATTTCTACGACGAGCACGAAATCACATCGGTTTATTACCCAGAATGCGAGCGCCTCATCAAGGTGGCGACCGGCGCGTCGCGCGTCGTCGCCTTCGACCATATCGTGCGGAACGCCGCGATGACGGCGCTCGAGGGGAGCTGCATAAAGATCCCTGCAAAGCGCGTCCACAACGACTACACCGAATGGTCGTCGCCGATGCGCGTGCGCCAACTGATGGGCGAGGAAGCCGAGGAGCTCTTAAAGCACCGCTTCGCGATCATCAATTTGTGGCGGCCGATCCGCGGGCCGGTGCTGGAGTCGCCCCTGACATTGTGCGACGCGCAGAGCCTCGCCGAGAAGGACCTGGTCGCCAGCGACCTTAAATACCCGGACCGGACGGGTGAGACCTACTCGATCACCTACAATCCCAACCAGCGTTACTATTACTTCCCGAAAATGCAGCCCGACGAGCCCGTGCTGATCCGTTGCTTCGACTCGGCGCGCGAGGGAGCCGCGCGGTTTTCCGCCCATACCGGCTTCGACGATCCGACCTCGCCGCCCGACGCGCCACCGCGCGAAAGCCTCGAGGTGCGCACCCTCGTCTTCTTCCCGCCGGAGGGATAGCCCCTCACCCACCAGCCCTAACGGGCTGGTTCCCCCTGTCCCGCAATGCGGGCGAGGAGCTTTGACCCGGACGTTTGAGCCCCTCTCCCGCACTGCGGGAGAGGGTGCTGAGCCCAGCGAAGCGAGTGAAAGTGGGGCAGCTGCTCAGGCGGATGCCGCAGTAATCCGGCGCAATGCGGGCATTAGCTCGTCGCTGATCAGCCGCATGCTGGCCAAGGCATGACCGAGCGGCATGCCGCTCCAATGCGTGCGGAAAATCAGGAAATTTGCGCCAGCCTCTTCCCAGCACGGGCGCAATTGCTCGTAGCACTCCTCGGGACTGCCGAGCACGAACCGGTCGCGCAGCAATGATTCGAACGGCTGGGAGAACGAGTCGTCGCCGGGCAATACCTCGTCCTGGCCCCAACTGGCATAGGTTCGGTACTTATCGGCAAGATAAGAGCCGGCCATTTCGAGCGCGGTCCTCTTGTCCTTGGCGCAATAGATCTCGCGTGCGTAGGGCAATACCCGCGGAAACGGCTTGCCCAAACGCGTCAGCTCCGCGCGGTATAAACCCAGCTGACGAGTAATCTCGGGGATCGTGGCGTGCGGGTTGACGAACCAGCTGTCGCCGAGGCGCGCGGCGCGCTGCACCGCGCGGTCGTTATTGGCGGCGAACCAGATCGGCGGGTAGGGCTGCTGGATCGGCCGGCAAGTCATCGTGACGTTGGTCAGCTTGCAGACTTCGTTCTCGAAACTGACGTTGTCCTCGGTCCACAGACGCTTGACGACTTCGAGACATTGCTCGAAGCGGCGCACGCGGTAGCCGCGCGGCACGCCAAAGGCGTCGAACTCGACATCACGATAGCCGAGGCCCACCCCGAAGACAAAATTGCCGCGCCAGATCGCATCGAGCGAGGCGATGTGCTCGGCGACTTCGACCGGATTGTGCAGGGTCGTCAGCAGCACGCCGGAGATACCGGTCATCTCGCCGGCCTCGGCAGCGAGCCGTGCCAGGAGCGGCACCAGCTGGATTTGGCGCACCCCTTCGCTCAAGTAATGCTGGCCGGTGGCGACGGCGTCCCACCCGCGGTCGCGCGCCAGCCGCGTCATGACATATTGGGCCTCGAGGGCAGCGACCATGTCGCTCCCTGGCGGGTATTGGCAGGTGAGAAAGATCCCGACCTTCATGACATCTCCACGGCTGGACAGGTTGCTTCGACCCGGGAGGTCGTAGATGATCGCTGATAGCGAGGCAAGGACGGCGAGGTCCGGGGTGGACAGCTTTACGGCGAGCGATGGCGTGCGGCTCGGCTACTGCATCGACGACTTCACAGACCCGTGGAAGAAAGCGCCGCTGTTGCTGCTGTTGCACGCCGCAATGGGCAGCGCGCGCCGCTATTATGCATGGGTCCCGCCGCTCAGCCGGCATTACCGGGTGGTGCGGATGGATCTGCGGGGCCACGGCAGCTCGCAGATCCCGCCCGCCGATCGCGAGCTGACTCTGGACCGGCTGGTACGAGACGTCATGGAGCTGATGGACCATCTGGGCTGCGCCAATGCCCATATCGTCGGCAATTCGGCCGGCGGCTATCTCGGCCAGCAGCTAGCGATGAACCACGCCGAGCGGGTGCGCAGCCTGATGCTGTTCGGCTCCACGCCGGGGCTCAAGAATAGTCAGGCGTCGAGCTGGATCCCGAAGATCCAGGCGAAAGGCATGCGCGCCTTTCTCGCCGAGACGATCGCCGACCGTTTGCCGCTCGACCAGGTAGATCCGGGCTTCGTCGAGTGGTTTCTCGACGAGGCCGCCAAGAACGATCCGGCCTATATCGGCAAATTTGTCTTGCTGATGACGAACTACGACTGGAGCGACCAGCTGCATCGCATTCTGTGCCCGACGCTTGTCGTCGTGCCGGGCGCCGAGCCGATCGGCTCGACCGCGAATTACGATCCGTTCCGCCGGCACGTCAATGACGTCGAGATGCGAGTCTATGAGGGCGCCCCGCACAACATCTGCGACGCCTTCCCCGACCGCTGCGCCGGCGACGTGCTCGATTTCCTCGGCCGCCGCTTCGGGCTCGGTGTCTGATCGCACTCAATAAGGCAGGCCGACGTAATTCTCGGCGAGCGAGGTTTGCGCAGCCTCGGATCCCGCGAGATATTCGAGTTCGGCCCGCTGGACTTTGTGGTCGAAGCCGCTGCTCTCCGGGAAGCGATGGAGAAGCCGGGTCATCCACCAGGAAAAACGCTCGGCCTGCCAGACGCGTGCGAGCGCGCGGTCGGGATAGCCGTCGAGCCCGGCTGCAGAACCCGCGCGGTAGAAACCTGCAAATGCCTCGGACAGGTAGTAGACGTCGCTGGCCGCGAGGTTGAGGCCCTTGGCGCCGGTCGGCGGCACGATGTGCGCCGCATCGCCAGCCAGGAACAGCCGGCCGAACCGCATCGGCTCGGCGACAAAGCTGCGCAGTGGCGCTATGCTCTTCTCGATCGACGGGCCGGTTACGATCGCGGCTGCGGCGTCGGGGTCGAGGCGCAGCTTCAGCTCGTCCCAGAACCGCTCGTCCGGCCAGTCCTCGACATTGTCGTCGAGCCGGCATTGGAGGTAGAGCCGGCTGCGCGTATAGGAGCGCATCGAGCACAGCGCAAAGCCGCGTTCGTGGCTGACATAGATCAGCTCCGGCGAGACCGGCGGCGTTTCGCTGAGAATGCCGAGCCAGCCGAACGGGTAGACGCGCTCATAGGTACGGATCGCCGCCTCCGGGATCGTCTGCCGGCTGATGCCGTGAAAGCCGTCGCACCCAGCGATGAAATCGCATTCGATCTCGGCTTCGGCGCCGTCCTTGCGGTACCGCGCGCGCGGCCGGTCGCCGCCAATGTCGTGCAGACTGATCCCCTCCGCCTCATAGATCGTCAATGCACCAGCGGCGCTGCGCGCCTCCATCAGGTCGCGGGTGATCTCGGTCTGCCCATAGATCGTGACGGCCTTGCCGGTCAGCTTGCGGAAATCAATCCGTCGCCGCCGCCCGCCAAAGCTGATCTCGCTACCCTCGTGCACCAGGCCTTCACGGTGTAGACGCGCACCAACCCCGGCGCGGTCGAGCAGACCCACCGTGCCGTCCTCGATCAGCCCGGCGCGGATGCGGCTCAGCACATATGCACCGCTGCGCTGCTCCAGGATCACATTGGCAATGCCGCGGCTGTGGAGCAGCTGGCCGAGCAGCAGCCCCGAGGGGCCCGCTCCGATGATCGCGACCTGGGTGCGGATCGTCACGAGTCGGCGGCTTCGGCCAGTCAGGTGACCGCGTTTGGCAGCGTCCGCCCGGCCAATACCGCGTCGATGCCGTCGAGCGCCAGAAAGCCCATCGCGTCTCGCGTCTCGACCGTAGCGCTGCCGAGATGCGGCAGCAGCACGACGTTCTGCAGCCCGAGATAGCCGGGGTGCACCATCGGCTCCCCGTCATAGACATCGAGCCCGGCATAGCCCACCTGTCCGTTCTTCAATGCCGCGATCAAAGCCATGTCGTCCACCAATGTGCCGCGCGCCGCGTTCACCACCACGGCGCCCCTCGGCAGCAGCGCAATGCGCTCGGCATTGAGCCAGTGGCGGGTGGACTGGCCGCCCGGCGCATTGAGCGAGAGCACCTGACACTCCGCCAGAAAGCTCTCATCATTGTCGTGGAATATCGCCCCCTGCTCGAGATCGGTGGGCAGACGGACCTGGTCGCGATAATGTACCTGCATGTCGAAGGCGCGGGCCATCCGCGCCACCTCGCGGCCGATGCGGCCCATGCCGAAGATGCCCAGGCGCTTGCCCGAGACTTGGGTCCCGATCAGCTGGGTCGGTGCCCAGCCCTGCCATTGGCCCATGCGGACCAGCCGCTCGCCTTCACCCGCGCGCCGCGCGGCGGCAAGTATCAGCAGCATCGCGGTCTCTGCCGTCGCGACCGACAGCACGCCTGGGGTGTTGCAGACAACGATGCCGCGCGCCGCCGCAGCCTCGACCGCGACATGATCGTAACCGACGCTGAAGGTGGCGATGACCCGCACTGTGCCGGGCAGGGCCGCGATCGTCTCGGCATCGAGCCGCTCGGCCGGGCAGCACAGGATTGCGGCAGCTCCCTGTGCTAATTGGAGGACGTCGGCGCCGCTGCGCGGGACATCCTCGGGATTGAGCCGCGAGTCATAGTCGCGAACCGCCCGGGCCTCGACTGCCGGCGGCAGGCGCCGGGTTACCAGGAGTACAGGCTTCGCCATCGCTTACACGGGGGTCTTCAGCCAGACCCAGGCGGGCGGCGTTCGTGCCAATCGGTGGCCTGCTGATAGGCCCAACCGATGCGCAAGACGGTCGCCTCGTCATAGCCGCGGCAGACGATCTGCAACGACAATGGAAGCCCGGTCGCAGTGAAGCCGTTCGGCAATGCCAGCGCGCACAGCTCCAGCGCATTCACGAAGCGGGTGAAATGCGCCGGGGTCGAGGCCTGGTCGACCTGGTCGACCGGAATCGCCGCGGTCTGGGTAGTCGGCGTCAGCAATGCATCGACATCGGCGAGCGCTGCTGCGAATTCCCGTTTTGCCGTGTCCCGCTCGCTGAGCGCCCGCAGGTAATCGCATGCCGAGACGCCTCTGCCCGAGGCGATGCGGGGTCGCACCGCATCGTCGATCGGCAGGGTCATGTCGTCGACCAGATCGCCGACCAGGAAATATCCCTCGGCGCCGATGATCCGCCCGGTCAGGTCGGCGAAATCGGCGAACCGGCGGGGCAGTGCGACGGTCACGATCTCGGCGCCGAGCCGCGCCAGCGCGTCTAGCGCCATATCATAGGCGGCGAGCACTTCCGCGCCGACCCCGGCGCGTTCCGCCTCGGGCATGCGGCCGAGCCGCAGCCCGCGCGACCCACGTTTGATTGCCGGCATCGGGTCGTCGGGCATAATGCCGCGGGTGCGCGGATCGAGCGGGTCCGGGCCCTGGATCGCATTGTAGAGGAGGGTCGCGTCGATGACCGAGCGGGCCATCGGCCCCGGCGTGTCGAGCGTGGGACTGAGCGGCAGGATGCCATAGGTGCTAACCCGGCCGATCGTCGTCTTGAGGCCCGTGAGGCCGCACCACGAGGCCGGCAATCGCACCGAGCCCCCTGTATCGGTGCCGATGGCCCAGGGCGCAAAGCCCGCGGCGACCGCCACCCCCGAGCCGCTGCTCGACCCACCGGGGGTGCGCGCGACATCCGCGTCCCACGGGTTCCACGGCGTGCCGCGGTGCTGGTTGGTGCCCCAGCCGCCCATCGCGAACTCGACCGTATGCGTCTTGCCAATCACGATCAGTCCGGCGGCAATAAGCCGTTGCGCCAACGTCGCCGTATAGACCGACCGCCGTTCCCGCCACACCTGCGAGCCGCCGGTCGTGATCCGCCCTTCAATCTCGATGAGATCCTTCAGCGCAATCGGAATGCCGTGCAGCGGGCCGATGCGATGCCCCGAGCGGATCGCCTTGTCCGCCGCCTCGGCGGCGAGTCGGGCCTCCTTGTCGTAGACCTCGACAAAGGCGTGCAGCTTGCCGTCTTGGGCACCGATCCGCGCGAGCGCGGCATCGACGATATCAACCGGCGAGAGCCGGCCGGCGCCGATCTCGGCCGACATGACGTGGGCCGGCAACAGCGCCGGATCGGTATTGCGCGACGGCATGGCTTCCTCTCGCAGGCGGCAGTCTCGCCAGCATACGCCCGTTCGCGCCGCGGCTGTCAATCGGGCGCAGCTGGCGTGGTAAGCCGTCGGGTGCTGTTGACTCTGATTAGCGTCGCATTGAGAGCCTTAAAGAAAACACCTCCGCAGAGATGCCCTGTGCCGGAGAGTCTGAGCCATGATTAGAGTTCGTCAATCGGCCCGACGCGGCAGATGTGACGGCGGTCCCTGACCGCGTCACGACGTCTCTGGTCCTCGAGGCAATTGTGCGCAAGCTCGATGGTGTCAATCGACGGGGCGATAGGTCTCGACACGACGAGTAGGCACGCCAAAAGCCGCAGGTGCGCGGCGTGTCGCCCAGCCCCTTTTCCGCACTTGTGCGGCCGGTGTGATGTATTCGGCAGAGGCCAGATGAAAAAGGCCGGCCGATGACGGCGATGCGTCGACGATATTCCGCAGGCTGGCTTCCGGGTAGATAAAGCCAAAGGTCGGGTTGTCGCGCCCGTGCTTGCCGGCGCGCAGCTCCATGACTGCGACCGTTGTCCAATCATGGTTCGGCGAGGTGTCGATCACCGACATGCTGCGGCTGACCGTGCCGTGGTACCAATTGGCGTGGTCGACGAGGATCTCGCGCGCGCTGACGACTTTCGTGACGAGTGCGACGTGACCGGAGCGCATATGCCCGGTCCTCTTGAAGACTAGGATCGCACCGACCGCCGGCAACTGTCCGCGCGCGTAACGCCCTTCTGCCTCGTTCCACCATCCGCCGGCGGCGCCGTATAGAGCGACGCCGGTCTCGGCACGCACGTAAAGCGCGCAGTTGGCGGCAGCCGACGGCTTGTTCGACAGAATAATGCCGGCGACAAACACGGCGCAAAGGCCGCGTGATATCCCCCTCGATCGCATTCGATTCCCCCGGATGGCGACGGCCGCGTGGCCTCGGATTTCGTGATGTCCGGTCTAAAGCCGGTTAAGAAGCGTTAACGAGACCATCAAACCGCACGTTGGGGGCGGAAGGCACGAGTAAATCGCAGGTTCGTCAGTTGAAAATGCAGCAGCGCTGTTCTACCCGCCCGGCTCCCGGTTGACGATTTCGATGATAAATTAATAATGATTGACAAATCAATTAAATTATAATAGAGCAATCTTATTATTTGATCGTCCGATCAGCAGGAAGAGCCGCCGAGCCATGCCAATGGTCATCGATTACGATTTCCGGCTCGGAAAGAGCCATCTGAGGGGTAACGGTCGGCGGGGTCTCGCCGCGCTCGGTATTGTGTTGACGCTTCGGGCAGCAATGGTTGGGACTGTTGCAATATCGGCAAGGCCTGCCGCCGCCTACCTGCTTCAGCTCCTTCAGCGCCTGCTGGGCGGCTGAGGGGGGTTCAGCCGGCGCTCACAATGATCAGCCATGCCACAGCGGGGCAAACCGGGTAGCGACGACCTGGTCATAGGGTATATCGCCATGCAGGATGCCGATGTCGCGGGCGAATTGGTTCATGCCGACGACGAATCCCGGCGAGATCGCGGCGTCGTAGAACGGCAGATCGCGGCGGATCAGCTTGGGGATCAGCGCTGCCTCGGCGGGCGGAAAGAGCTTGCCGCCGACCTCGGCGGCGCGTTCCGGGTCGGCTCTGAGCGCCGCCTGGGTCTTGACAATGGCGCGGACCGCGGCGGCGGCGGTCTCGGGGAAGCTGTCGATCAGCCGGTCAGTCGCTGCGACCGAGGCCATCGTGTAATTGAAGCACGGCTTCGGCGCGTCGCCGCGGCGCACATCGAGGACCACGGTGCCGACGCCGCGGTGCACCGCGACTTCGGTGCCCATGCCGTTTGCCCAGAACCCGTCGATCTTGCCGTCTTCGAGAGCCTTGGCGGCGGTCAGCCCGAAATTGACCGTGGTCCCGGAGGCCCCCGGCACTGGTGTGATCGTGACGCCGTCCCGCGCGAGGTCGAGCCCGGCCTCGATCAGCAGCCGCCTCAGACCCATCTCGACCCAAGGCGCGGCTCCGATGCGGCGGCCGCGGACCGCGCCGATATCGCCGCGCGCGGCGCCGAGGTCGGCGCGCATCACGAGAAACCAGTACATGCCCTGCGCTTGGGCGCACAGCAATTTCGTGCCCTGCCACTCGGGAAAGGCGGAGAGCGCGGAATGCGCCGAGCCGGCGACGAAATCGACCCTGCCGTCGCGCATCGCGCGATACGCCTCGTCGACCGGGAAGATCAGCTCCAGCGAGACGTCGAGCCCTTCCGCCTCGAAAAACCCGAGCGCAACCGCCGCCACAGCCGGGAAATAGGAATTCGAGATCAGGTCGGGGACGGCGAGCTTCATCGCAAACTCCTTTTCCGCTACGAAGGGACCATATCAGGTCGAGACCGAGAGCGGACGGGTGAACGAAATGAGCGAGCAGCAGCGGCACGAGCCGATCGATTGGAAGACGCAGGGCGTCAAGGTGATCCCGGGCGACCAGCTCGACCCGAACACCGCGCAGACACCCGGCATGGACCGCGCCGCCGCGATCAATCTGGCCCGGGTCGGGGCGCAAAAGATCTGGGCCGGCACGGTCAAGATCTACCCCAATGCAAAGACCGGGGCGCATCATCACGGGCACCTCGAGAGCGTGATCTACGTCCTCAAAGGCCGCGCGCGGATGCGCTGGGGCGAGCAGCTGGAGTACGTCGCCGAAGCGGGCGCCGGCGATTTCATCTTTGTGCCGCCCTATGTGCCGCACCAGGAGATCAACGCATCGACCGACGAGACGCTCGAATGCATATTGGTGCGCAGCGACAACGAGGCGGTCGTCGTTAACCTCGACATCGAGCCGATCGAACGCCCGCAGGAGGTGCGCTGGATCGACCCGATCCACAAACACGGCTGAATTGCCAAAACCGGAGTGCCCCTCACCCTCCCTCTGACGTGGGCCCCTCCCTCTCCCCGCTGAGCGCCGCTGAGCGGGGCGAGGGGTTCCGGCGCGCTCCCTCGCCCCTCTTGCGGAGAGAGGGTTGGGGTGAGGGCAGTTTGCTAGACTTGACCAGAGTTGCGAGGAGACATGATGCAACTGATCGACGGGCCGAGTGTCTGGACGCCCGGGGATGTCCGTCCCGAGGAATACCAGATCGATCTCTCGGTCGCCTGTCTCGACGAGGTCCGCCGGGCGGTCGACGAAATCAGGGCTTATCCATTACCGACGATCCTGCGCGGCCCGGATGACCTTGCGATGCCGGCTTGCCGGCGGGAGATGGCGCGGGTGCGCCAAATGCTCGACCACGGCCGGCGCTTCGCGATCGTCGACCGCCTGCCGATGGGCGAAATGGACGCAGCCGAGGCGACGGCGGTTTACTGGCTGCTGTCGAGCATGGTGTCGCGCCCGGTCGCGCAGAAGCTCGACGGCACGATGATCTACGATGTTCTCGACACCGGGCAACAGGCGTTTCCCGGCTCTGGTGTCCGCCCGGACAAGACCAACATCGAGATCCGCTTCCACAACGACAACGCCTATAACGACAGGCCGCCCGAATATGTCGGTCTGCTCTGCCTGCGCCAGGCGCAAAGCGGCGGGCATAGCCGCGTCATCAGCTTTCATACCGTCCACAACGCTGTGCGTGAGCGCCATCCGGACCGGCTGGAGCGGCTTTACCGGGAGTTCTGGTTCGACCGCCAACGCGAATTCCGGCCGGGCGAGAGCCCGATATTTTCGGCGCCGGTATTCGAGAATGCCGGAGAACCGAAGGCGCGGTTCAGCGCCCACCAGATCGGCGGCGGATACATGTTGCGGGGCGAGCCGATCGACCGCGACGGCGAGGCCTCGATCGCGGCAATGCTCGACATCTTCGAGGAAGACGGCCTCTCGGTCGATTTCGACCTCGAGCCGGGACAGATCCAGTTCGTCGACAACCGGGCGCTGGGCCACAGCCGCACTGCCTTCGTCGATGATCCGCACCCCGGCCGCAGGCGCCATCTCGTGCGCCTTTGGCTTCGCGACCACGGCCGCCGTGCCTATCCGGGCTAACATCGACATCGGGGCGGCGCTCGCCGAGGCCGAAGGCCTCTACCGCGAGCGCAACCCGAAAAGCCTCGCGCAGCATCGCGAGGCTTGTGCGGCGATGCCCGGCGGCAATACCCGCTCGGCAATCCATGTCGATCCGTTCCCGTTGACGATCGCACTCGGCGAAGGGGCGCGGTTGTGGGACATCGACGGGCACGAATATGTAGATTTCCTCAGCGAGTTCACGGCCGGCATTTTCGGCCATTCGCACCCGGCGATCCGCAAGGCGATCGAGGCGGCGCTCGATCGGGGGCTCAATTTCGGCGCGCACAATGTGATCGAGGCGCGCTTTGCCTCGGCAATCTGCGCGCGCTTCCCGTCGATCGAGCTGGTGCGCTTCACGAACTCCGGCACCGAGGCCAATCTGATGGCGGTCAGTGCGGCGCGGGCGATCACCGGCCGGCCGAAGGTCCTGGTGTTCAATGGCGGCTACCACGGCGGGGTGTTTTACTTCCGTGGTCATGGCAGTGCGCTCAACGCGCCGTTCGAATATCTGCTGGGGCAATACAACGACCTAGACGCGGTCGAGGCGCTGGTCCGGCCGCACGGAGAAGCGCTCGCTGCGATCCTGATCGAGCCGATGCAGGGCACCACCGGCTGCATTCCTGCGGATCGCTCATTTCTCGCCGGTTTGCGCGCAATGGCCGACGAAACCGGGGCGCTGTTGATCTTCGACGAGGTCATGACCTCGCGCTTGGCGCCGGGCGGATTGCAGGAGGCGCACGGCATCCTGCCCGATCTGACGACGCTCGGCAAATATGTCGGCGGCGGCATGAGCTTTGGCGCTTTTGGCGGGCGCGCCGATCTGATGGAGCGCTTCGACCCGCGCCGGCCGGATGCCTTTCAGCACGCCGGCACCTTCAACAACAATGTGCTGACGATGAATGCCGGGCTCGTGGGCCTCACCGAGGTCTACACTCCGGAGCGCGCCCGCGCCCTCAATGCCGCGGGCGATAACCTGCGCGAGCGGCTCAATGCAGTGGCACGCCGGCATCGGCTCGCAATGCAGTTCACCGGGCTCGGCTCGATGATCGCAGTGCACATGAGCGATGGTTCCATCCGCTCACAGGAAGACGCTGAACGCGGCAACGGCGCACTGCGTGACCTCTTCTATTTCGATCTCCTCGCGCGCGGCATCTGGTTCGCCAAACGCGGCATGTTCGCCCTCTCCATCGCTCTGGACGAAGCGGACGGCGACAAACTTGTCGAAGCAGTGGAAGAATTTGCCCAGACGCGCACACCATTGTTCGAAGTAGCTGGCGGACGTTCCAGCAGCTACGCCTAAACAGCGAGTTGGGCCGCGCGGATATGCGCAGCTAGGAGCGCGGGCAGCCGTGCCGGATCGCCGCGCGCCATGCCGCATTCCGTGGCAACGCCGTCGACCCGGGCATGGCGCCGCGCGGCGGTAAGCCGTGCCGCATCGCCTTGCGGGTCGTTGTGATGGATGAGGCCGAGGTAAAGCCCGGTATCCGGGCCCAGGCGCAGATTTTCGAGTGGCGCGAAATAGCCGTCATCGGTCCGGCTCTTGGGCACCGGCATATGGAAGAACTGGATCGGGCGCTTGACCCTGCTGCTGATCGCGTTGGCCATCTCGACCATGATGCCCACATCTTTGGGCTGAACGACGTGCTCGTCCGCCGGGCTGCCGTAGCAGAAATGATAGCCGAGCTCGATCGCGGCCGGCACCGCGTCGCCGATCTCGGTCAAGACCCCGAGGGTTTCGCTGCGGAAATCAACTGTTCCCTCTTCGTAATAGCCTTCCCAGGCCAGCACTTCCTGGCACACATCCCATTGCACGGCGAGGTGGTCACTGGGAATTGCTCCGGCGATCTTCTCGACCTCGCCGATAAGGTGCTCGGTGAGCGCAGGCAACAGCATCGGCCGGTCCGTCGGCACCATGTTGTTGTAGGTTGGCGCGATCGGCGTCGGTAGCGAGACCTGGAACTTAACATTCGCGGGAATGACAGCGGCTGTCTGCAGCCGCTCGAATAACTTCCAGGACGCGATTGCCATCTCGGCGTAGCCGGTTTTGAACGTGCCGGGATCAGGCGTGGCGCCGGGCTTGATGCGCAGCCGCGGGATTTCGCGCAGCACCTTGCCGTCCCACTGCGTGAACTTGAAGGGCGGCACGTCTTTGGCGAGCTCGATCGCCGGATTTTCGGCAAGAACATCCTGCAAAAAGCGGATCCAGGTTTTGCGGATGCCGGTCTCGCCGTCGGGCAAGCGCAGCAGATAGGGCCCAGCTGCTTCGGCGAGAGTACGGAACACGGCTTCGGCGTCCGGCAACGGGATACTGCCGACAAAGTGGACGATCGGATGTTTGGTGCGGTCGACGGTCATAGCGCCCTCCCCAGCGGCAATGTATTCGCGCCATCTTAGCCCAATTGCGTGCTGGCGCGAAGTGGCTGCGGTCACCGGAAGCGCAGGATCGGGTCGCCGACAGCGCTAGTAGCGTCTCGCCCTTGTGGTCTACAATGGCCGCAGGGCTCAACGACACGGGCCGCGCGACGGAGGAGACCCATGGAACGAGTGTTCAATGCCGGCAGAACGCTCGAGCAGGGCAGTACGACTGACCCGACGCGCCGCGACCTCCTCGCACTCGCTGCGCTCGGCCTAGTGGCCGGCGCCCCCGGCTCGGCGATCGCGGCCGGCCCGG
>Ga0209656_10001279_pt1 | contig 16356 bp, 16 predicted proteins | sample BogFormECP12_OM2_FD_188239 | JGI IMG/M metagenome (GOLD analysis project Ga0209656, IMG submission 188239) | Bog forest soil microbial communities from Calvert Island, British Columbia, Canada - ECP12_OM2 (SPAdes) (version 2) | ecosystem: Environmental > Aquatic > Freshwater > Wetlands > Bog ... | reverse complement strand
GGCTGATGCTGCCGGTCTCGCTGTCCTACGACCACCGGGTCATCGACGGCGCGCTGGCCGCCCGGTTCGCCCGGTACCTGTGCCACCTGCTGGCAGACATACGCGGCCTGCTGCTCTGACCGTGCCCAGGCCATCGCGACGCATCCTCATTCCTGGAGCCTGACGTGGATATCACAGTTCCCGACATCGGCCACTTCGTCGACGTGCCGGTGATCGAGGTGCATGTCGCCGCCGGTGACGTGGTGGCCGCCGAGGACCCGCTCATCACGCTGGAGTCCGACAAGGCCACGCTGGACGTTCCCGCATCAGCGGCGGGAACCGTCAGCGAGGTCGCCGCCCGGGTCGGCGACCGGGTATCCGCCGGGGACCTCATCCTCCGGCTGGACGCCGGGCCAGCGTCCGGCGGCCCGGCCGCCGCGCCAGCCAGGGAGCGGGTCACCGAGGAGGCGGCCCCCGCGCCGGCCGAGCCACCCGGCTACGGCTCGCCGAGCGGGGTTTACGAGGTCATCGAGGTCACGGTCCCCGATATAGGCCATTTCATCGACGTGCCGGTGATCGAGGTGCAGGTGGCCGCCGGTGACGTAGTCGCGCCCGAGGATCCGCTGATCACCCTGGAGTCTGACAAGGCCACGTTGGACATTCCGGCGCCCGTGGCCGGGACCATCACCGCCGTCCGGGTCGCCGTCGGCGACCAGGTCTCCGCCGGCCATGTCATTGCCGACCTGCGCACCGGCCAGCGGCCAGTGCCCGAGGCAGCCGCAGCACAGCCCCGGCAAGCCGCGGCGGCGAGCACCATAGCCGCGCCCGGTGACGTCACCGCAGACGTGCTCGTGCTCGGCGCCGGTCCGGGCGGCTACACGGCCGCGTTCCGGGCGGCCGACCTGGGCCAGAACGTCGTGCTTGTCGACCGCGGGCCAACCCTGGGCGGAGTCTGCCTCAACGTCGGCTGCATCCCGTCCAAGGCCCTGCTGCACGCCGCCAAGGTCATCGCTGAAACCAAGGAGATGAGCGAGCACGGCATCGCGTTCGGCGCTCCGGCGATCGACGTCGACCAGCTGCGGGCCTGGAAGGAGGGCGTGGTCGCGCGGCTCACCGGCGGCCTGGCCGGACTGGCCAGGCAGCGCAAGGTCACCACCATCCGGGGCTACGGCCGGTTCACCTCACCGCACCAGCTGCAGGTCGAGCTGGCCGAGGGCGGGACCACCACCGTCGACTTCGAGCAGGCGATCATCGCGGCCGGCTCCGAGCCGCTGACGCTGCCGTTCATCCCGCAATCAGACCCGCGGGTCGTCGACTCTACCGGCGCGCTGGAGCTCGGCGGGGTGCCGCAGCGGCTGCTCATCCTGGGCGGCGGGATCATCGGGCTGGAGATGGCCACCGTCTACCACGAGCTCGGCGCCAAGGTCACCATCGCCGAGCTGATGGACCAGCTCATCCCGGGAACCGACAAGGACCTGATCAGCCCGCTGGCCAAGCGCGTCACCCGGCAGTACGAAAACATCTACCTCAAGACCAAGGTGACCAACGTCGAAGCCCGGCCCGAGGGCCTCGTGGTGTCCTTCGACGGCCCGAAGGCACCCGCGACCGACACCTTCGACCGGATGCTCGTCGCTGTCGGCCGCAGCCCCAACGGCAAGCTGATCGGCGCCGAAAAGGCCGGCGTCACAGTCGACGACCGGGGCTTCATCGCCGTGGACAAGCAGCTGCGCACCAACGTGCCGCACATCTTCGCCATCGGCGACGTGGTCGGCCAGCCGATGCTGGCCCACAAGGCGATGCACGAGGGCAAGGTCGCCGCCGAGGTGGCCGCGGGCAAGAACAGCTTCTTCGACGCCCGCGCCATCCCGTCGGTCGCCTACACCGATCCCGAGGTGGCCTGGGCCGGGGTCACCGAGACCGAGGCCAGGGCCGCCGGCGCCACGTACGGCAAAGGGGTCTTCCCCTGGGCCGCCAGCGGCCGCTCGCTTACCCTCGGCCGCTCCGAGGGGCTGACGAAGCTGCTGTTCGACCAGGCGACCGGCCGGGTGATCGGCTGCGGCATCGTCGGGCCGAACGCCGGCGACCTCATCGCCGAGGCGGTGCTGGCCATCGAGATGGGCGCCGACGCGGCCGACATCGGCCTGACCATCCACCCGCACCCCACGCTGTCGGAGACCGTCGCCCTGGCCGCCGAAGCGTTCGAGGGCACGATCACTGATTTGTACCTACCCAGACGGTCCTCCTAAAGGTCGGAGGTCGTGTCCGCCCGTGAGCTCGTGGTTCTTGGCACCGCCAGCCAGGCTCCCACGCGCAGCCGCAACCACAACGGCTACTTCCTGCGCTGGGATGAGGCGGGGCTGCTGTTCGACCCGGGCGAGGGAACCCAGCGGCAGATGCTGTTCGCCGGGGTCACGGCGAGCCAGATCACCAGCATCTGCATCACCCACTTTCACGGCGATCACTGCCTCGGCCTGCCGGGCGTGCTGCAGCGGATCTCGCTGGACCAGGTCCCGCACGCCGTGGAGGTCTGCTATCCGGCGGCAAGCCAGGAGGTGTACGGGCGGCTCCGGCACGCGTCCCTGTTCCGCGACCGGCTGCAGCTGCGCGAACGACCGGTCGGCCGGGACGGCCCGGTGACGGGCGCGCTCTGGTTTCGCCTGGAGGCGCGCGCGCTGTCGCACAGCGTGCCGACCTTCGGGTACCGGCTGGTCGAGCCGGACGGGCGGCGGATGCTCCCTGAGAAACTGGCCGCGCTCGGCGTCACCGGCCCGGACATCGGGCGCCTGCAGCGGGAGGGCCGCCTGGCGGCCGACGGCCGGACGGTGACGGTAGCGCAGGTGAGCGAGCCGAAGCCGGGTCAGCGCTTCGCGTTCATCATGGACACGCGGCTGTGCGACGCGGCGTTCGCGCTGGCGGATCAGGCGGACATGCTGGTCTGCGAGTCCACCTTCGCCAACGCCGAGGCCGGGCTGGCCCGCGACTATGGGCACCTGACAGCCGGGCAGGCCGGCCGGATCGCGGCGCAGTCCGGGGCGCGCCTGCTCGTGCTCACCCACTTCTCGCAGCGCTACGAGTCCGGGGACGACAAGCGGCTGGCCGCCGAGGCGGCTTCGGCGTTCGGCGGTGAGGTGGTGCTGGCCCGCGACCTGGACCGGATACCGGTCCCGCCGCGGGTCGCTCCTAGTCAGCCTCTTCCATGCGGTCGGTGAGGTCGTCGATGACCAGGCCCAGGCCGATGCCCATCATCCACACGTCTTTGGCCAGCGCGATCCCCTGCTGGGTCGGGAAGGGGCTGTTTTCCTTGCGCATGCCGGGCGTCCTGGCGTACAGGCCGAGCAGGCCGCCGGAGAACGCCGTCAGCCCCGCGCCCGCGACGGCGGACGGGATGACGGGTACCAGCAGCGTGGCGCCGAGCGCGATCTCGCACCCCGCCAGGAGCCGGACGAAGTCCCGGGGCTTGAGCTTGGCCAGGAACGGGTAGGCGCCGACGGCGAACCCGTGGAGCTGGGCGGCGGTCTCCTCGTCCGCGGACAGCTTGCCGATGCCGGAGTTGAGGATGAACGCCCCGCCGCGATGCGCTGCGGCAGGTGTCCTGGCTTGAATGGAAGCCGCATGTCTTTCTCCCTGCTAGTGGACGGTTGCAGGAAACTCTACTAACCGAAGCGCCGGCACCGCTTCACCATCCGACCAGGGTGTCCCGGCCAGAACGACCGCCAGATGATTTGGTTGATATAGTTAGCATATGCTTGCTATATGCACCGGAGGTCTCCGCAGGTGAGCCGGATCAGGTACGCCGACAGCGGCACCGTGCGGATCGCCTACGAGTTGCGCGGGGCCTGGCGCTGGCGGCGGCCGTGGCTGGTGCTGATCCAGGGAATGGGCCTGGACCGTCTCGGCTGGGAACCTGTGCTGCGGAAGCTGCGGCGCCACTTCCGGCTCGTGCTGGTGGACAACCGCGGCGTCGGGCACAGCGACCGGCCAGATGGCTCGTTCACCGTGGCCGATATGGCCGGCGATATCGTCGCCGTGCTCGACGCCGCCGGGATCAGCCGGTCGCACGTGCTGGGGGCGAGCCTGGGTGGCATGGTGGCCCAGGAACTGGCGATCAGCCACCCGGAACGGGTGGACGGCCTCGTCCTGGCGTGCACCGCGCCGGGCTGGCCCTTCAGCTACCCCATGCCCGTCGCCTCGATACGGGCGATCGCCTCGGCCACTCGCATGACGGCCGTGGCGGCGCGGCGCCGCCACGTGGAAAACGCCGTGTCGGCGGACACCGTCCGGCACCGCCCAGAACTCGTGAACCGCCTCCTCGAGCTGCAAGGCTCCCGGCCTGCGGACGCCGACGTGCTGCCGGCCCAGGCGGCCGCGGGGGCACGGTACGCCGGCGGCCTCAGGCAACGGCGCATCGGGGCCCGCACGCTCGTCCTGCACGGCGGCGCGGACAGGGTCGTGGACCCGCGCAACGGCAGGCTGCTCGCGCAGCGCATCCCGGGGGCCCGGCTCGTGACCTTCCCCGAGCTTGGCCATCTGCTCTTCTGGGAGGACCCGGACGGCTTCGCCGACGCGGTGACATCCTTCTTGCTAGCCCGCCCGGAGCCAGCCGCCGCTGGCCTGGTAGCGCCGCAGAGCATGTGACCGGCCCGAGGAGGTGAGACCCATTACCGCTCTATCAGGCTTGGGTGCTCTCCTCGTATCGGGATAGAACTAGGGGGTACGGCCGGTAACCGGGCCTACCGGGCCTGGTTCGGCGGCGGGGTTGGCATCCCCGCCGCGCAGCGGCCTGGCATCGCTGCCGCGGAGCAGGTAGGCGGACTTGAGCAGGTCCGGCTGGTCGCGCAGTTCGCTGGCCAGGCCGGAGAAGCGGATCCGGCCGCCCTCCATGATGTGGGCGCGGTGGGCCAGGCCGAGCGCGACGGTGGCGAACTGCTCGATCAGCAGCACGCCGGTGCCGGATTCGGCGACGGTGCGGATCACCGGGATCAGCCGGCTGACCACGACCGGCGCCAGGCCGAGGGAGAGTTCGTCGATCAGCAGGTAGCGGGGCTGGCCGATCAGCGCCTGGGCCAGCACCACCATTTGCTGCTCGCCACCGGACAGGGTCCGGGCGGTCGCCGTCAGCCGCCGCGCCAGCTGCGGGAACAGCTCGAGGACCCGGTCCCGGCCGGACGTGGCCTGCTCGCGGGTCAGCGCATAGCTGGCCACCCGCAGGTTGTCCGCCACAGTCAGGTCGGGCAGCAGCCGGCGGCCCTCGGGGACGATCGCGACGCCCGCCTGCCGGATCCGCTCGGGCCTGCGGCCGGTCAGGTCAGCATCGTCGAGGAGCACGGCGCCGGAGCGGGGCCGCAAGCAGCGTGATCGAATCTTGGTTGGGGAAGCCGATCGAGTACAGATAGTGGACCGCGCCGGCCAGCACGCCGCCGGCCACCCCGGTGATGAACGAGGCCAGCGCGAACACCCACAGCTTGTAAAGCCAGGTGTTGATGCCGGCGGCCAGCGCGGCGGGCTCGCTCTGCCTGATCGCCGCCCAGGCGCGCCCGGGCCTGGTTTTGATGTGGGCCAGGACGAGCGCGAACATCAAGATCGCGACCACCACCGAATACCGGAAGTAGGCCGGGTCGCTCGAGGCGATACTGGGCCGGCGGATCGGCGGGATGTGCACCAGGCTGCCGTTGTAGCCGAGGAAGCCGTGGCCCCCGTTGGGGAAGTTCGCCGTCGCCAGCACCACCGTGATCGCGCCCGCCAGTATCAGCGTGATGAGCGCCAGGTAAAGGCCGCGCAGCCGGAGCGCCGGCAGCCCGATCAGCAGGCCGGCCACCATCGTGATCAGGCCCGCCTCAAGCAGCACCAGCGGATAGGGCTGCGTGGTGGCGAACAGCAGCCGGGCGGCCACCCAGGCGCCGATGGCCAGCACCGCGACTTGGCCGAGCGAGACCAGGCCGACCCGGCCGACCAGCAGCCCGAGCCCCACCGCGACCATCGAGTACACCGCCACCTGGGTCATCGTGTCGATGTAGTACAGGCTCATCAGCTGCGGCAGCCCGAACAGGACGAACAGCAGGAGTACCGCGGTCACCCCGGCGCGGGTCAATTGCCTGCGGTCGGGCCTGCGGCTTTTTTGCCTCCGGCTTGTGTCTTGCTGCACCGGGGTGGCCTGCACTACTAGGCCTCCTCGCGCGATTGCGACATGACCTGGTGCCGCGACAGAACCAGCAGCGCCACGGCGGCGAGCACGAACGGGGTCATGTCGCGATAGTTGGTGAGCGAGGTAATCGGGGTCAGCAGGTCGTGCAGCAGGCCGATCACGATCGCGGCAACGAACGTGACCGTGATCGAGCGCAGCCGGGCGATCAGCACCGCGGCCAGCGACGAGATGACCAGGAAGGTGAGGGTGGTGGCGTCGAGCGCGACGAGGTCGGTGGTGTGAGAACAATGCGGCTACGGCGGCGCGGTTGGCTGCGATCAGCTTTATCGCCTCGCGGAAATCCCCGGCCGTCGCGCAGCTTGAGCCGATGACGTCTATTTCCTTTTCCGGGAAGGCACCCGGCCGCACCGGCGCCGTGCCGGAGGACATGCCGACGACCACGACCCGGCCGGCCGCCGCCACCAGTTCGGTCGCCTGCGGCAGGACGGCGGCCTCGCCGCTGGTCTCGATGACCAGCGGCGGCCCCTCGCTCTTAGTCCAGTCGTGTACTTGGTCTGTCAGCTCTGGCCCTGGCGCCCAGGTCACGACCTCGGCGCCGAGCCGCTTGGCGAGCTCACGCCGGCCGGCCAGCGGGTCGACGGACAGCACCCGGGCGCCTTGGTGCACCGCGGCGACCAGCGTGGCCAGGCCGATCGGCCCGGCGCCGAACACCACTACCTGCTCACCCGGTGCCAGCCGGCCACGGGCCAGGGCATGCACGGCGACCGAGGCAGGCTCGACGAAGGACGCGCAGTCGGGGTCCAGGTCCCCGACCGCGAAGACCAGTCCGGCCGGGACCTCGAGCCGTTCGGCCAGGCCGCCGTCGACGTGCACGCCGACCAGCCGGAACCTTATGCATACGTTGGGCCGGCTGGTGCGGCACGGGTAGCAGCGGCCGCACGGCAGCAGTGGCCAGATCGCGACCCGGTCGCCTTCTCGTACGCCGCGCGCGTCCCCGGCGTCTTCGACGACCGCGGACACCTCGTGCCCCTGGACCCGCGGATAGAAGTCGCGGGCACCGGAAAGCGCGCCCACGTCACCGGAAAACAGGTGGAAGTCAGAACCGCAGATACCGACCGCCTCCGGCCGCACGATAACGTACCCGGCGCGGGCGCGGCCCGGGCCGGAAACGTCCTCGATCACGATCTCGCCCGGTGATCTGGTCACTGCGGCCAGCACAGACGGCCCCTTCCTTGCGGCAGCCAACAAGTGCGCGACTAGTGGGGAAACTGGCCATTACCGCACGCTAATGCGGAGATTCCCACGGCCGATCCCGCCGGACAATGACACGGCAACCAAAAACGCCCAGCGGATTCCTGAGCCTGGCCACAAGGACAAGGGCAGGCATGATGCCTAACGGGGTGGGCGGCGCGCCCTGGCGGACGGCGGTGCGCTCCTGCAGGCGGGCGGTGCGCTCTTGCGGGCGGTGCGCTCCTGCAGGCGGGCGGTGGTGCGCGCGACGCACATAGCCCACGATCCGTGGCAGGGACGCCAAACCGGGACGAACCGGGCGCTAGCGTGCGGCGGACACCCTGTCCCGATGATCGTGTGCATCTACCACCCATTTTGCGGGGGTAGATGCACACGATCCTGAGATGGGTCGCGCGGGGGGCCGGCCGCGGCTCGGAGGGCGGCCGCCTTGTCGGTGTTCTCCCAGGTGAACCCGGGCTCGTCACGGCCGAAGTGGCCGTAGGCCGCGGTCTGGCGGTAGATCGGCCGGCGCAGGTTCAGCGCCTCCACCAGGGCGGCGGGCCGCAGGTCGAAATGGTCCCGGACCAGCTGGGCCAGCAGGGGCCGGCCGACCTTCTCGGTGCCGAAGGTCTCGATGAGCAGGGACAGCGGGCGGGCCACCCCGATCGCGTAGGCCACCTGAACCTCGGCCCGGTCGGCGAGCCCGGCGGCCACGATGTTCTTGGCCACGTGGCGCGCCGCGTAGGAGGCGGACCGGTCCACCTTGCTCGGGTCCTTGCCGGAGAAGGCGCCGCCGCCGTGCCTGGCGAACCCGCCGTAGGTGTCCACGATGATCTTGCGGCCGGTCAGGCCGGTGTCACCGACCGGGCCGCCGATCACGAACCGGCCGGTCGGGTTGACGTAGAACTCCTTGCGCAGCGCCCCGGCGTCGTACCGGGCGGGCGGCAGCGCCTGGGTCACCACCTGCTCCCACAGCGCGTCGGCCAGCTTAGGCTCCACCCCGTCCTCGTGCTGGGCGGAGATGAGCACCTTCTCCACGCCGACCGGCTGGCCGTCCGCGTCGTAGCGCACCGTCACCTGGGTCTTGCCGTCCGGCCGCAGGTACGGCAGCAGCCCGTTGCGGCGTACCTCCGCGAGCCGCCGGGCCAGCTTGTGCGCCAGCACGATCGGCATCGGCATGAGCTCGGGCGTCTCGTTGGTGGCGTAGCCGAACATCATGCCCTGGTCGCCCGCGCCGACCGAGTCGAACGGATCGGTGCTGCCCGCCCGCATGTCGCGGGATTCGGCCACCCCGCGGGCGATGTCGGGCGACTGCCGGTCCAGCGCCGTGATCACGCCGACCGCGTTGCCGTCGAAGCCGAAGTCGCCGGTGTCATAGCCGATCTCGCAGATCACCCGGCGGGCGATCGCGGCGAAGTCCAGCACGGCGTTCGTGGTGATCTCGCCGGCCAGTACCACGAGCCCGGTGGTCAGCAGCGTCTCGACGGCCACCCGCGACCCGGGGTCCTCGGTCAGCGCGGCGTCCACGATCGCGTCGGAAATCTGGTCGGCCACCTTGTCCGGATGGCCCTCGGTCACGGATTCCGAGGTGAACAGGAATCCGTCGCCGGCGCCGCTCATGGCTGGTCGCCTCCCTGTGCTGTGGGTGACTGGGATGATTCTGGTCCGGTCAGCTCGGCCCTGACTAGCGCGACGCCGGCCACCATGGCGCGCAGCTTCTGCCTGGCCACCTCGGGCGCGAGGTGCCGCAGCCCGCAGTCGGGGTTGATCATCAGGCGGTCGGCTGGCACGTAGTCGAGCGCGCGCTTGATCCGGGAGGCGACGAGCTCGGCCGGCTCCACCTCGGAGCTCTTGACGTCGATCACGCCCAGGCCGAGCCACTTGTCCCACCCGTGCTGCTGGATCAGCCGCAGGTCGTCCAGGCCCTTGCGGGCGAACTCGAGGACGATCTGGTCCACTCGCGCGGCCTTCACCGCGGGAAACAGGAAGTCGTAGTGCCCTTCCCAGGACGGGCGCGCGTACCGGTTGCCGTAGCACACGTGCAGGGCCCAGGTGACCGGCACGCCGTCGGTCACGATGTTGACCGCCTCGACCGCGAGCTCGACCTGATCGGGGTACCCGGCCAGAAACGGCTCGTCGATCTGCAGCAGGTCGGCGCCGGCCTCGGCCAGTTCCCGTGCCTCGGCGTTGAGCCTGCGGGCCAGTGCGCGGACCAGCTCGCCAGGTTCGGCGTAGGCCTCGTCACGGATCCGCCGGGACAGCGAGAACGGGCCGGTGAACGAGAACTTGACCGGCTTGTCGGTGAGCTGGCGGGTGAACCGGAAATCGTCGGCCAGGCCAAGCCCGGGGCTGGTCTGCGAGCCGCCGGGCAGCTCGGGCAGCGGCCGGGTGACCTCGGCGTCGTAGTAGTCGAAGTAGTCGGTCTTGGCGCGCTGCGGGATCTGCACGCCGGGAATCCGGGCCAGGAAGTAGTCCACGTCGTTGTCCCGGCGCAGCTCGCCGTCGGACACGATGTCGATGCCGGCCAGCTCCTGGTCCTTGACCGCGGCCTTGATGGCCACCTCGTGGATCTCGGCGAGGTGCTGCGCGCTGATCCGGCGCTGGTAGTACTCGGTCTTCAGCCGCTCCAGCCATTCCGGCACGGAATAGGAGCCCACCACGGTGGTCGGCAGCAGCACTCTGTTCTTTGTTCGAATGTTCGCGTCATTCAGATCTACGTCGGGGTTCTCGCCGACCTGACCTGCACCGACCGCTCGCACGGGCTCAGAAGGCCCGTGCTCGCTAGTCGGTTCTGAATGACGCTCCATGGCGATCAGTCCCTGGCCTGGGCGGTCAGCGTGGTGATGTTGGACCCCGGCCGCTGGCGGAACGGCGTGAACTCCACGCCGAACCCCCGGCGGCTCGCGACCAGCTGCAGCAGCGGCCCGTTCACCCAGTTGACCACGGAGCCGTCGTATTTGCCCGGGCCGTAGAACCCGGTCCGGTACTGCTGGCCGCCGGTCAGGAACAGGTCGTGGCACTGGACCCGGCCGAACGGGTGGAGCAGGGGCAGCGTCCCGGTAAAGCTGCCGAGCGCGCCGTTGCTGACGTGCATTCGGACGTCACCGTGCCCTTCGATCAGCGGCCGCAGGATCTCGCCGGTCAGCGAGGGGGTGATCTGATAGCTGTCCAGGCCTTCCAGCGGGACGTAGCGTTCGCGCAGCCGGAGCGCCTCCCACGCCGCCTGCCAGAACGCGACCGCCTGGCCTGGATCGGCGAACTGGCCCGGGGAGGATTCGCTGAGCAGCTCGGGCCCGATCCGCAGCAGCCGGTCGATAAGCGGCACCAGGCGATCCTTCTTTATGCCGAACCGGCCCGCGATCAGGTCGGCGTCGTCCTCGGTGAGGAAGGCCTGCGTCTCGACCTGGTAGGTGCGCCCGTGGATGCAGGCCAGCTCGTCGGTCGGCAGGTTGTCGTACACGTTGGAGATGTAGACCAGGAAGGCCTTGCCGGCCAGGAAGCCGAGCGTGATGGCCGGCCGGGTGGCCTCCACCACCAGCGCGCTGACCCGCTCGCCGTGGTGGGCCACGGCCTGCCTGGCCCGGTCGAGCACGTGCGGGGAATAGTCGCCCATCAGGTAGCGGAGCCGGTGGTAGTACTCGCGCCCGTGCCTGCGATCGAGCTGGACGAACTCATCCAGCCAGGTGCGGGCCTGGTTCCCGTTCCCGACGCCGAGTTCCAGGATGTAGAGCTCCTCGGGCAGCGCGCGGCGCGCGTCGAGCTCGTCCCAGATCCGGAAGAGCTCCAGGATGAGCTCCCGGGCGGCCTCGGTGTTCCGCGCGTCGCTCTCGCCGCCAGGCAGCGACTGCTCGTACTCGCGGCCGGTGGCCTGCTCCCAGCCGGACAGCGCCTGCCAGTACAGCGCGTTGAAACGCCAGATGCAGCTGTCCCGCCCGGGCACCCACGGCTCCAGGGCCAGCCCGGGCTGGCCCTCGAGCGCCTGCTTGACGTGCGCGCCTAGGTCAATATCGCCGCAGCGGCGCAGGTCGAAGGCGATCTCGACGTCCGTGTCCGCGACCGGCCTGCTGACCACGGCCTCGCGGAAGTTCTGCTTGTACTGGATCCAGTCGCAGACCACGCGGAGCCTGGCCAGGTCGGCGGGCGAGGCGCAGACCGCCTCCATGATCGGGCCGAGCACCGACCGGGCCGCGGCGGATTCCCGCAGCTTCTTGGTCGGGCGCAGGTCAACGTCCATCGCGATCCACCCGGACGCCGGCGCCGTCGAGGATGCCGGGGACCGCCTGCTCGTTCCCGGCCACCAGCAGGTGCACCCCGGCCACGCCGTCGACCGCGCTCAGCTGCTGGATGGTCTCGGCCGCGAGCCGCGCGCCTTCGGCGGCGGTCTGGTCCGCCGGGACCCCGCGCAGCCTGCGGTACACGTCGTCGGGCACCTGCACCCCGGGCACCTTGTCCCGCACGAAGTCCAGCGCCCGCCGGGACCTGACCGCGCCGACCCCGGCCAGGATGTAGCACCGCTCATGCAGCCCGAGGTCGCGGACCTGCGCCATCCACCGGCCGAACGCATCGGTGTCGAAGACGAACTGGGTCTGCACGAACTGCGCGCCGGCCTCGACCTTCTTGCCGAGCCGTTCGGCCCGGAAGGCGGCAGGCGGTGCGAACGGGTTCTCCACCGCGCCGAGGAAGCAGTCCGGCGGCGGGTTCAGCGGGCGGCCGGACAGCACCACACCCTGGTCCCGCATGTGGCGCAGCGTCCAGAGCAACTGGACGCTGTCCAGGTCAAAGACGGGCTTGGCCTCGGGGTGATCGCCGAACTTCGGGTGGTCGCCGGTCATCACCAGGACGTTGCGGATGCCGAGCGCCGACGCCCCGAGCAGGTCGGACTGCAGCGCGATGCGGTTGCGGTCCCGGCAGGTCATCTGCATGACCGGCTCGAGCCCGGCGGCCATCGCCGCCAGGCTGCCCGCCCAGCTGGCCAGCCGCACGTTCGAGCCCTGATTGTCGGTGATGTTGACGGCATCGACCCAGTCCCGCAGCAGCGCGGCCGTCGCTTTGATCGGGCCGGTGTCCGCTCCGCGGGGCGGGCTGATCTCCGCGGTGACCGCGAAACCCCCCGAGGTCAGACGCTCGCGCAGGCTCATAAACCCCCCAGGACCCGCCGCTGGTGATGGGCGCTGTTGGTGCTCGGGCCCTCGTGGCCAGTATCGCCGGTCGCGACGACCCACAATCCTTCGTCGCGGCCCTGCCAGTAGTTCAGCCACGAGCTCTCACCCCAGCGACGGTGGTCGATGGGCCGGTGCAGCAGGCGCAGGTCAGCGACCCGGCCCTGGCTGGCCGCGCGCTCGTAGGCCTCGACCCAGACGCAGCGCAGCGCGGGATAGACCTCGCACGACCCATCCACGCCGACACCACCGCACGGCCCGTTACGCAGTTCCTTGGGACAGCCCATCGGGCACACGTACCCAGTGACGGGCAGCGCACACTGGCCGCACATCCGGCAACCGAACAGGTCCTGTTTCGTCTGCCGTTCCGCGCCGGTGAACAGTGCGCGGGCCGGCCCGTACGCCTCGATCCTGGCGCTGAGCCAGCGCAGCCCGGCGCGCGGACGCAGCGTGCGCTGCAGGCGGAAGGCCAGCCGGGCCCCCAGGCGCGGACGCGCCGGAATGGGCGGTCTGGCGGTCAAGAGGCGGTCCGGGATGAGACCAGCGCCGGGGCAAATCGTGCTTGGCCATTATTCACCTGCCGGTTACAAATGAATTGCAACCGTCCATCGCGGGTCACACCGCCTACCATAATAGATATAGTCAGTGTTAACGGGCGCGGAATCAACGACGACCGCCACAAGGTTCGCGCTGGTCGGTTGTGAGCAGCGACAAGCTGCACCGGGGAAAATCCGCAAAACTGGTCGCTAATGGCGGGACAGCACAAATTTGCCGCGTCGAATTTGTGGTCTGCCGCAGATCTCGGCTTTAGCAGTTTGATAGGCCAGGACTCGAACGAGGGTCGAACCGCATGGCTCGGAGAATGCGGGGCCGTGGTGGTATGGCCGGGGTGGACGCGGTTCCGGGTGGACTAGCCGAGCAGTGTGCTGTGGGTGGCCGAGCGATGACCGCGCGGCAGGTTCAATCGGTCGGCTGGGCCTGTGCACTTGGCGAACCTGGCCGGAGTAGCGTGAACCAAGGCCACCGTGATTGGCGGGGGGCAAGTTTCAGAACTTTCAAAAGGAGAACCGCCATGTCCGAAAACGAAACGGAAAATGACACACCCGTCAGCGACACGCTTCTGGTGATGACCGCCACGTCGCTCGACAACAGCGACCTGAGCCCTCGCGAGCTCATGATCGCCCGGATCGCCGCCCTCGTGGCGGTAGACGCACCCGCCGCTTCCTACGCGCTCAACGCCCTACCGGCGGCCGACTCAGGCATCACCCTCGATGACGTCGAAGATATTCTCGTCGCGGTGGCACCCATCGTGGGCACAGCCCGCATCGTCTCGGCGACGGCGAACATCGCCGAGGGACTAGGGTTCGTGATCGCCCTGGCCGAAGCTGAGCTCGAGGAGGAACTCGAGGAGGAGGCCGAGGCGGAGGACTAAGGACCTCACGTACCGGCGGCGTCACCGGCCGGATGATCCGGCCGGTGACGCCGCCGAACGCGATCCGTTCGCCGACGGGTCGTGTCCACCGCGGCCAGGTAGCCCATCGCGGACCCGAGCACTCCGGGGAGATGACATGACAAGCGCACCAGCCGTCGCCTTCCCCGGCACCGGCCGCATGGGCCTGCCCACGGCGATGAACCTGAGGGACGACCGCGGCGACACGTCCGTGGACGTGCCGGTATCCGGGAGCGAGAGGACCGGGACGCCATGACCGGCACCGCCCCGGCCGCCCCGGCCGCCCCGGCCGGCACGGCCGGCACGGGCGGGAAGGCGCAGGGCCCGCTCCCGCCGCTGCTGCTTGTGCTGACCGTCGTGACCGGCGTGGTGGACGCCGTCAGCATCTTGCGGCTGGGCCGGGTGTTCGTGGCCAACATGACCGGGAACGTCGTGTTCACCGGCTTCGCGCTGGTCGGGGCGCCCGGGTTCTCGCTCAGCGCCTCGCTGGCCGCGCTGGCCGGATTCCTCGTCGGGGCCCTGCTCGGCGGCTCGCTGACCAGCCGCCTGGGCCACGACCGCGGCCTGCTGCTGCGCGCTGGCGCGGCGGCCGAACTGGTGCTGGTGGCCGGCGCGCTGGCCCTGGCCACGACGACCGGCCTGGCCACAGCGGCGGGCCGGGACGGCGACGCCGCCCTGCTGGCCCTCGCCATGGGGATCCAGAACGCGGTGGCCCGCCGCCTCGCGGTACCCGACCTCACCACCACCGTGCTTACCATGACGCTCACCGGCATCGCCGCCGACCTGCGGGCCAAGGACCACCCGCTCGCCGACATGGGCCGGCGCGTCCTCGCGGTGGCCACGATGTTCGCCGGGGCCGCCTGCGGCGCGCTGCTCATCCTGCACGTCAGCACCACGGCCGCCCTGGGCCTCGCGGTCGGGCTGCTGGCCCTGGTGACCGCGGGTGCCACGCTCGCCGCCCGACGACCGGGGTCGTGGCGGGCCGGCTGACCGCCAGGCCGTTCGGCCTAAAAAATAAGTCCAGCCGGGGCAGGACCTCGCTAGCCCGGGGGATCACAGCGAGCCCCAGACCTCCTGCGCCGTCTCGACGATCAGGGCGAGCTTGGCCCACTGCTGATCCGGCGTGATGTCGTTACCCTCCTTGGTGGAGGAGAAGCCGCACTGCGGAGACAAGCACAGCTGGTCGATGTCGAGGAACCTGGCGGCCGCATCGATCCGTCGTTTCAGCTCGTCCTTGCTTTCCAGCTCGCCGCGCTTGGTCGTGACGAGCCCGAGGACGACCCGCTTGCCCTCCGGCACGAAGCGCAGCGGCTCGAATCCGCCCGAGCGCTCGTCGTCCCACTCACAGAAGAATCCGTCCACGTCAAGATCGTTGAACAGGGCCTCAGCGACGAAGTCGTAGCTGCCCTCGGCCGCCCACATGCTCTGGTTGTTACCGCGGCACATGTGCGTCGTCACGGCCAGGTCCGGCGGGCGGCCGGCGAGCGCCCGGTTGATGTTCGCGATGTACTGCTCGTGCTGGTGCTCGGGGTCCCCGCCGATCTCGGCAATGTGCCGACGCTGAGCGGGGTCGTTCACGTAAGCCAGGCTGGTGTCGTCGAGCTGCAGGTAGCGGCAGCCGAGCTCGTACAGCCGCTGCACCTCCTCGGCGTACGCCGCCGCCAGATCGGCCCAGAACTGGCCGAGGTCGGGATAGACCGATTCGTCGATCGCCGAGCGGCCGCCGCGGTAATGCACCATGCTGAGCGACGGGATCGTGAGCTTGGGCACCGCGGTCTGGACCGTGTCAGCCAGGAACGTGAACGCGTCGCCGAAGATCGTGCGCTCGAGCGTCAGCGGCGCGACCACATGCGCCGACGGCGGGGCCCACTCGTAGTCCTTCTGCTTGTTGTGGAACGCCACCCTGATGGTGTCGTCCTGCACCTTCTTGATGCCGCCGAGCTGGTAGATGAAGTCCATGTGCCAGGACTCCCGGCGCAGTTCGCCGTCGGTCGCCGAGGCCAGCCCGACCCCCTGCTGCCTGCGCACGACCTCGCGGATGGCGGTGTCCTCGGCGGCCCGCAGCTCCTCGCCGCTGATCCGCCCGGCGGCGGCGGCGTCGCGGGCCCGGAGTAGATCGGGCGGGCGGAGCAGGCTGCCGACATGGTCGGCGCGGAACGGCGGCCGCCCGGTGGCCGGCGCTGCGGTCGCGGCCGGCCGCTGTTCTATGCCCTGCGTATCCTGCATGCGGACCTTCTGGGGGATGGAGTTCAGCAGCGCCAGCGTGTAGGGGTGCAGCGGCTCGCGGTAGATATCCCGCACCGGACCGATCTCGCATAGCCTGCCGAGGTACATGACCGCAACCCGGTCGCTGACCTGCTTGACCAGCGCCAGGTCGTGGGTGTTGGGCCGGCCGG
>Ga0209656_10001276_pt1 | contig 16372 bp, 14 predicted proteins | sample BogFormECP12_OM2_FD_188239 | JGI IMG/M metagenome (GOLD analysis project Ga0209656, IMG submission 188239) | Bog forest soil microbial communities from Calvert Island, British Columbia, Canada - ECP12_OM2 (SPAdes) (version 2) | ecosystem: Environmental > Aquatic > Freshwater > Wetlands > Bog ... | reverse complement strand
GAACCCCGTCGATCCCGTGAACCCCGTCGATCCCGTGAACCCCGTCGATCCCGTGAACCCCGTCGATCCCGTGAACCCCGTCAGCACCGTGAACCCCGTCAGCACCGTGAACCCCGTCAGCACCGTGAACCCCGTCAGCACCGTGAACCCCGTCAGCACCGTGAACCCCGGACGTCCCGTCTGTTCCGTCCGTTGCCCGGGCGGCCTGGTCACGCGGGCCCGGCACGTCTTCGCGTTCAGGCCAGGGTGCCGGTCCGGCCGCGATCGTGGGCTCCTCGAACCGAGCGACCAGATCACGCCACGCCGCGTCCTCATCGCTCTCTCTGCTCTCCGTGTTATCCCAGTCCGGCACGTCCCCACCGATGTCCGAATCGAAGCCTGCCTCCACGATAGCCCCGCACTGTCCGGTGCCGGGAGGGTAAATCTCAGGAGTACAGGTGGTTATTCGCCCAAGCCAGAAGGATTAAGCCCAAGGCGTATTAAGGCTGTTGCTCGCTGGTATCGTCACCTGCCGCCCGGGTCGCGTGCTCGGCTTCGGCTTGGCGTGTGGTCTGCGGGTCGGCCGTTGGGCCGGTGCGCGGCTTCGGCGCGCCGGGCGGCCCGCCCGGTTTCCGTACGCTGCGATTCGGCGGCGGCATACGGCAGCGCCCGCCGGGCCTCGAGCCAGCGCTGCCGTTTGTCCGCGGTCGCGGCGTCGGGCAGCTCGAGCACCGCGGCGATCGCCTCTGACCGCATGCCCATGGCGTGCGCCGCCTCGAAGAGTTCACATTCGAGGCGGTCCAGGGCCAGTCGAGCCGCCTGCACCAGCACGAGGGCGGCCCCCATGTCCAGCCCCTCGGCTTGCCCGGCGGCCGACGCTTCGGTCACCGACTTGATCGCGTCCAGATCTGGGATGAGGCGTTTTTCCGTTTCCCACAGCAGCAGGTCCACGCCGGACGCGTAGCGTTCGGTCAGGTGCCTGTGCGAGGCGTTAACCATCTCGGGCGATGGGGCAGGAGGTTCCACGCCTTCCAAGTTAGTGGGTCGCAAACCAGCCGTCGACCACACGGACGGTCGCTGTGCGCCGGCTAACCGACGTGATCCTGGATGAACTTGCCACTGCCCTCGAAGATGGCCTGCGCGTCGTTGTCGAGCGTCGCGACATGATAGCTGTCGGCGCATTCGCGCACGGTCAGCTGGCCGCCGGGCAGCCCCGCCAGCAGCGCTCGCATGCTCGCGGGCCCGACGACGTGGTCGGTAGTGCTGCGGTAGACGAGCACCGGCTGGGTGACGTCGCCGAGATGCCTGACCGTAGTGCCCCAGAGCTTCGGCAGCGTGGCCGCGGCCCGAACCGGCACCCGGTCATAGCCGACCTCGTGTGCGCCCGGTTTCTTGATGTCGCTGGTGATGCCGGGCAGCGACCGCAGCACGTGCTTGAGGACCGGAGCGAGCAGGAACAACCGGGTGTCCGGCGCTAGCGACGGGTTGACCAGCACCAGGCCGCGCACCGCGCTGCCGTGGGCCTCGGCCAGCCGCAGCGCGAGGCAACCGCCCATGGACAGGCCGAACACGAAGGTCTGCTCACACCGGCTCGCCAGCCTGGCGAACGCGGCGTCTACCTCGGCGTACCAGTCGTCGCCGCCGGTCCGGGCCAGGTCCTGCCAGGTAGTGCCGTGCCCGGGCAGCAGGGGGAGGCTGACCGTCAGGTTCTGCCCGGCCAGGTAGTCGGCCCAGCCGCGCAGCGTCTGCGGGCTGCCGGTGAAGCCGTGGCACAGCAGCACGCCGACCGGGCCGCCTGCGGCCTCGAATGGTTCCGCGCCTGGAAGCACTGGTGCCATGGTGGCATCGTCGCATAAGTGTTTGCCGCTCGCCTCCGGGGCCCCCACCCACCTCCCATCCCCCTTCACTGCGCCCCCTTCCCCCTTCCCTCGTCGCTCGTTCCTCGGTCCAGGCGACGCCGCGGCCCGGCGGGGATGGCGGCAGCCGTCACGACCAGGATGATGGCGATTTGGGTGATGTTGCCGGGGCTGGTGACACCTCCTGACACCTCAACTGCGGCGGGGGCGGCTTTTAGTTTTCCTCGGCTCGTGCCGCAGCCATCCGCGCGGGGCTCTCGCCCACTATGGTGGGTGGCATGCGAGTGGGAGTTCTCACCGGTGGCGGCGACTGCCCCGGCCTCAATGCAGTTATCCGCGCCGTCGTCCGCAAGGGCGTGCAGGAGTACGGCCTGGAATTCGTCGGGTTCCGCGACGGGTGGCGAGGGCCGCTCGAAGGCGACACGATGCCCCTGGACGTGCAGGCGGTGCGCGGCATCCTGCCGCGCGGCGGCACGATCCTCGGAACGTCCCGGACGAACCCGCTGAAGAACACGGGCAGCGGCGGTCGCAACGGCATCGAGCGGATCAAGGACAACCTGGCCGGCCTGGGTGTCGACGCGCTGATCGCGATCGGCGGCGAGGACACGCTCGGCGTGGCCGCCCGCCTGGGCGAACAGGGGGTCCCGGTCGTCGGGGTGCCGAAGACAATCGACAACGACCTCGGCGCCACCGACTACACCTTCGGCTTCGACACGGCCGTGAACATCGCCATGGAAGCCATCGACCGGCTGCACACCACGGCGGAAAGCCACCACCGGGCGCTGATCGTCGAGGTGATGGGCCGGCACGCCGGCTGGATCGCGCTGCACGCGGGCCTCGCTGGCGGCGCCAACGTGATCCTCATCCCCGAGCGGCCATTCGACATCGAGCGGGTCTGCGCCTACGTGCAGCACCGCTTCCAGACCAGGTACTCGCCGATCGTGGTCGTCTCCGAGGGAGCCCACCCGGTGAGCGAGCAACTCGCCACCAGCACCGAGCAGCTGGACTCGTTCGGGCACGTGCGGCTGGGTGGAGTCGGGCAGATGCTGGCCGAGGAGATCGAGAAGCGGACCGGCAAGGAGGCCCGCTACACGGTGCTCGGCCACGTCCAGCGCGGCGGCACGCCGACGGCGTTCGACCGGGTGCTGGCCACCCGGTTCGGCGTGTACGCGGTGCAGGCCGTCCACGACGAGGCGTTCGGCGTGATGGTGGCGCTGCGCGGCACCGACATCATCCGCGTGCCGCTCGCCGAGGCCACCAGCCAGCTCAAGCTGGTCCCGCCCCAGCGCTACGCCGAAGCCGAAGTCTTCTTCGGCTAACCCCCGTCATGATCGTGTGCATTTACCCCCCGTCCGACGGGGGGTAAATGCACACGGTGTCTGCATCGCGTCGGCGATCATGCTTCAGTACCGTCTGCGCTGGGGCGGCATGGTCCGTGGTGCTGCGGACTGGGCGGGGCTCCCGGGCCAGAGGGCTTGGGGGTGGCGCCGGGCGTGGCACCGAGGACCGTTCGGGATAAAGATCTTGATTTTGGGTTTGCGGTAGGCGTCCGCGCGTGCGTATACTCGTCCACGAGTACTTGAAGGCGAATCCTCGGAAACGATGACTCGGATGCGAGGTGATCGGGATGGCCAAGCGGCGGAAGGTCAGCAACCTGCTGGCGCTGGCGCTGCTCACGTTGCTGACGGAGCGGCCGATGTACCCGTACGAGATGGCCGCGGCCCTGCGCCAGCGCGGCAAGGACCAGGCGATCAAGATCAACTGGGGTTCGCTCTACACGGTCGTGCAGAACCTGGAGAAATACGGTTTCATCGAGGCCGTGGAGGTCGCCCGGGAGGGCAGGCAGCCGGAACGGACCACGTATCAGATCACCGATGCGGGCCGGGCCGAGCTGAAGGACTGGCTGCGTGAGCTGCTCAGCGTGCCCGAGCGGGAGTACACCAGGTTCGAGGCGGCCCTCGGCGACAGCGCCATCCTGCCGCCGGATGAGTTCATTGACCTGCTGCAGCAGCGGCTAGATGCGCTGGAGGTGGCCAACGCCGAGCACCAGGCCGGGCTGGACGCGTTGGTCGGCACGATACCCCGGCTGTTCCTGATCGAATCGGAGTATTACCTGACCCAGCGCCGGGCCGAGGCGGAGTGGGTACGGGGCCTGCTGAAGGAGTTCACCGAAGGCACGTTCCCAGGCATCAACGCCTGGCGGCACTTCCACGCCACCGGGGAGCCCCCGGAGGAAGTTCTCGCGCTCATTGAGCAGGAAGGAGCGAGGGCAACAGACAGCTAAGCAAAACGACCCCGGCCTGGTGCGGCAACACCAGCGACCGGGGCCGTCAACCTCACATCGATCCCGCGAGTACGCGAAACCCGAGGTCCCATCAACAAGAGTAGCCGGGTTTCTCCTCGCGGGGCTGGATCGTCGCGATCCGTCAACCAAGAGGAGTTACCAGTGAGTTCTCACGACTGCGCCATCGAGGCGCGTCAACTCGTCAAGACCTACGCCGTGCCCGGAATCGGGCAGGGCAAGAAGCACGGCATCCGGGCGCTGGACGGGCTGGACATCAGCGTCCCGCGCGGCATGATCTACGGTCTGCTCGGCCCGAACGGAGCGGGCAAGAGCACCACCGTCAAGATCCTCACGTCGCTGGCCAGGCCAGACTCCGGGACAGCCCGCGTCGAGGGCATCGACGTGCTGGCCCGGCCGGGCCAGGTCCGGCGCGTGATCGGGGTCGTGGCGCAGCGGTCCGGCGCCGACCCGACCGCCACCGGTCGGGAGAACCTGATCCTGCAGGGCCGGATGTACGGGATGCGCAGCGGCGCCGTGCGGGCCCGCGCAGACGAGCTGCTCGCGCACTTCGGGCTGACCGAGGCGGCCGGACGGCTGGTCAAGACCTACTCCGGCGGCATGCAGCGCCGCCTAGACGTCGCGCTCGGGTTGATGCACCGGCCCGCGGTGCTGTTCCTCGACGAGCCGACGACGGGCCTGGACCCGGAGTCCCGGGCCGCCATGTGGCAGGAGATCGCCCGGCTGGCGGGGGGAGAGGGGATTACCGTGCTGCTGACCACGCACTACCTGGAGGAAGCCGACCGGCTGGCGAGCCGGCTCGCGATCGTGGACCGCGGCCGGGTCGTCACCTCGGGATCGCCCGACGAGCTCAAGGGCGAGCTGCACGGCGACGTCGTGCAGGTTGAGCTTCCGGCTTCTTGGGACGGCGCCGACCCGAGCCTGGTCCGGCGGGTGCTGGCGGGCCTGCCGGCGGTGCGGGACGTGGTCATCGCCGGCCGTGACGTGTCCGCCCGCAGCGACGACGGCGCGGCCGCTGTCCCGGTCGTGCTGGCGGAGCTGCAGCGGGCCGGCGTCAACGCCGCGTCGGTGGCCGTGGCGCGGCCGTCGCTGGACGACGTGTACCTGCGGCACACCGGGCGCCGCTACAGCGAGTCAGAGATCCCAGAACACCCCGAACAGGCGAACGAGTTCGAAACCACGGAAGCGAGCAAGTGATGACGACCATGCAGATCGATTCCGACCCTTCGACCCTTTCGACACCGGCCGCCGCGGCACGGTTCCAGGCGGAGCAGTCCAACACCGTGCCGTTCCGGACGACGCTGGCGCACACCTGGTACCTTACCGGCAGGAAGCTGCACGCCCTGGTCCGGCAGCCGTGGGTACTCACATTCAGCGTCGTACAGCCGGTGATCTGGCTGTTCTTGTTCGGGCAGCTGTTCCGCCGGGTCATCGACATCCCGGGCTTTGCCTTCCACGGCACGTACCTGGATTACCTGGTGCCCGGCGTCATCGCGATGAACGCCATGTCCAACAACATGTGGGCGGGCATGACGATGATCGAGGAGATCGAGCGGGGCACGCTGAACCGGTTCCTCGTCTCGCCGGCCAGCCGGATCGCGATCATGAACGCCACCGTGGCGGAGCAGGCAGTCAGCACGGCCGTGCAGTCGCTGATCATCGTGGCGCTCGGCCTGGCCGGCGGGGCGCGCTACCACGGCGGGGTCGCCGGGGTGGCCGTGGTGGTCGCGGCGTCGATCCTGGTCGGCGTCGTGTTCGGCGCCCTGTCCAACGCGGTCGGCATGACGCTGCGTTCGCGTGAGGCGATCATCGGCGTGTACACGTTCTTCATGCTGCCGCTGATGTTCCTGTCCTCGGCGTTCATCCTGACCAGGCTGATGCCAGGCTGGATGCAGGCCATCGCGTCGCGCAATCCGCTCAACTGGGTAGTCCAGATCGGCCGTAGCGCGGTCTCCGCCCAGCCCGACTGGGCCGCGATCGGGGTGCGCTGCGGCGGACTGCTCGTGCTCGCGGTGGCGTGCGTGGCCGTGTCGGTGGCGACGTTCCGCTCGTACCAGAAGAACGTCTGAGACTACAGGCCGGAACCGCGGGGCTACGGGGCTTCGCCGTTCCGGCCTGCCTGACTTGCTCCGGATCCCGTACTCAGAATGCTTGCTGGGCGCGGACCGCCGGCGTCAGCACCTCGCCGACCGCCTCGACCATCCGCGTCATCTCGTAGGAGACCAGGTCCGTGTCGCAGTCCGGCGCGGCGAGGACGGCCAGGGCGGAGCCGTCACTGATCGCCTTGACGAGCATCAGCCCGGCGTCCATCTCCACCAGCGCCTGCGTGGGCTGGCCTGCCTCGAAGATCCGCGCCGCGCCCTGCATCAGGCTGACCAGCCCGGCGGTGATGGCCGAGAGCTGTTCGGCGAAACCAGGGGGGATGTGCTCCGACAGCGCCAGCGGTACACCGTCCGCGGACACCACGACCGCGTGCGCGACGTCCACGACGCGCGCGGTAAAGTCGGTGATCAGCCAGTCCAGGTCCTGACGGTATACGTAACTCAACGATCCGCTCCCTCTGCTGTGCGGGGTGTCTGGCCCTCGGCCCGGCGAGCTCCGCGCTGGAACCCGCTCAGGCGGCTGCGAGCCATCTCAGGTGATCGCTGCGGCCGCGACGCTGCCGGCGTCTGCGGCCCGTGACCATCCGCCGGACGGCTGGTTACTCCGCTGTCTGCCTGGCGGCCGCCCCCCGCGGATCCGGGCAGGAGATTCGCCCGCGGGACGCGCACGGGCAGCCCGGCGGCCGTGCTGTCGCCACGGACCGGATCGGCGATGACCTGGGCAGCGTGCCTGCCTTCGGCCCACTCGTCTGTGCCGGATAGCGCGCCGTTGCCCGCCTGCCGGGCTGTCCCAGCTGGCGTGCCGCCGTTCCCGGCCGCAGGAGTTGCCGACGGGCGGCGGTTGCTGAACCAGCTCGACGTCGCCGACTTGGCTGCCTGCACCGTCTCGCGCGCACCGGCGCCGTTATCCGTGGCCGCGATGGCGCCGTTGTCCGTGGCCGCGGTGGCGGCAACCGGTCGGTCAGCCGTGGACCGGCCATCCGGAGCGGGGCGCACGACGCTGCTGTGACGGCCTGTTGTCCGCCTGGCGTGGAAGTCGGCTTGAGCGGCAGCAGGCGGTTGCGACCACCCGCCGTACGGGCGGGCTTGCCGCTCGATGAGGTTGTCCGGCAGCCACACCAGAGCGGTCAGCCCCTGCGGGGTTGAGGCGCGCAGCCGAACCCGCACCCCGTGTCGCTCGGCCAGCCGCGCCACGGCGAACAGCCCCATGTGCCGAGATACCGATACGTCAATCACCGGCGGATTGATCAGGCGCAAGTTCATCTCCGCGAGCCGGGCGTCGGAGATGCCGACCCCGCTGTCGCTGACCTCGATCAGCACGCCCCCGCTGGTCAGTTCCTGGGCTGACACGCGCACCTGGGTGTCCTTGGCGGAGAATATCGTGGCGTTCTCGATGATCTCGGCGAGCAGCCGAACGACGTCGGATACCGCCTGCCCGGAGATCGCGACCCCGGGCTGAACGCTCAGCACCACCCTGGCGTACTGCTCGATCTCCGATGTTGCCGCTCGGGTCACGTCCGCGAGCGACACCGGCTCGCTCCACTTCCGCGCGCTGTCGTGTCCGGCGAGCAGGAGCAGGTTCTCGGAATTCCGGCGCATCCGGGTGACCAGGTGGTCCATCGAGAAGAGATAGGACAGCCGATCCGAATCTTCCTCGTTCTGTTCCAGGGAGTCGATCGTGCGCGCCAGCCGCTCGATCAGCGACTGGCTGCGCCGGGACAGGTTGACGAACATCGCGTTGAAGCTGTTGCGCAGCATCGCCTCGTCGCCGGCGAGCCGCACCGCCTCCGAGTGCACCTGGTCGAACGCGCGGGCGACCTGGCCGATCTCATCCGTGGACAGCACGTCGATCGGCTCCACCTCCAGGTTCGCAGTCGGCTCCGGAGCTTCGGCCAGCTGCCGCACCCGCTCCGGCAGCTGCACCGTGGCGATATCAAGTGCGCCTGCCCGCAGCTTGCGCAGCGGCAGAACCAGGGACCTGGCGACGATGAGCGTCGCGATCAGCACAAGGAGCATGACTACCACGGTCAGGATGGCGGTGAACTGCGCGGACTGCTCCGCGCCCTGCTGCAGCACCTGACTGCGCGCGACGATGTTCTTGGCTAGGTGCTGCTCGACGGTCTGCATGTCGTCGATCGTGCTGGACATCGTCTCGTACCAGGCCGTGGGCGCCTCGTTCAGGCCGATGTTTAGTGGTGTGAGGTCCAGGGAGCCGCTGGTGAGGATGAGATCTTCGATGCCCTCTGCCTCGTTTACCTTCGCACCGGCGACAGTGTTGCTGAAAAAGCTCTGTTCAGCGGGCGTGGCTGTCGTTTCGAAGGACGCCTTGTCGACGAGTTCCTCGGACAGCGCGGTGGTCAGCGCCGACTGCTCACCGTCGCCGAAAAACTGCTGCGTAAGCGCGTGGTAGAGAAGTGCGCGCTGCTGGGCGGCCTGGTCCTTTGCCAAAGACAGGGAGTTGAGCGTCCGGACGTCGTTGACGAGGCCCGGGTCAGAGATGCCCTGCGCGATCTGGTCGTTCAGCGTGATCATGTCGCCGATGGGGGCCTCGTAGTCGGCGATCACGGCCAGGGCGTCCTGGCTGGCCTGGGCCGTGCTGCGCAGCGCGCCAAGCCCAGAGGGTGTGATCACGGACTGTACGGTAGCCACGCTGGCCTGGATGTTCGCCGGGAACGAACCGCCGATGCCAGCGGCGAGGGCCTGGACCCTGGTGGCGGCGGCGTTTGTCGCGTCATACCAAGGCTTGAGGACATTGGAGCTGGCGCCAGAGATGACCCCGGTCGTCTCGTCGCGTTCGTCCTCCATGGCCTGCACCAGGCCAGTGACCTGCTGTCCGAGGCTGGCGAGTTGCGACGCGCGGCCGAAGCCGGCCGCGCTGTCAGCCGCCGCCGATACCCGCAGGCCGCCGAAGACCAGGCCCATGACCAGCGCCATCACGATTACTGCGATCAGCCGCCAAAACACCGGCCAGTTCCGCAAGGTAAGCGCCCGCGAACTCATCATGTGCGAAATCGTCGATTTCGTGGCGCGCTCACCGTTCTTGCCGGAGCGCAGCTTGGCGCCCACCACTCCATGGTTTCCCATTGCTCATGTCCTTGCTGGTTACGCGCCCGTTTCAAGCCGCCTCGCCACCGACGGGACCGGCGCGGCCGGGGCGCCCCCCAGGCCAGCGTTTTCCCTCCGGCGGCACCGAGATGGGCTGCCGCCACTCTAATGGGGCGGTTGTACAAAATATCGGTAAATAGCGACCTAACGTTACGGTAGTTTCTTGTGATTTCCAGGCTGCGCAACGTGATGACCTCGCTATTGCGTGCCTCGGTCTCGGGGGTCAGCCGGTCCAGGCCGGTTTGGTGGCGATGATCGGTCTCGCCCCCCGGCCACCGACCGGCAGGACCTCGTTGAAGTTGTTCTGCTGCCACTGGAATACGAAGGCCGCCGCGGCTCCGTTCTCCCCCAGCGCGTCGAACTTCACCTGGCCCTGCACGCTGTTCAGCGCAACGCCGCTGTGCAGGTAAGAGATGATTTTCGCGTTGTCGGTACCGCCGGTCGCGGTGACCGCCTGGGCCATCACCTGGCCGACCGAGTAGGCCTCGGCCACGTCCGCGTTGACGCCGGACGGGTTGCCGCCGTACGTGGCGACGTACTCGCTGACCATGTTCTTGCTCGCCTCGTTGGCGTACCCGGGATACCAGCCGTTGGGCACCATCATCCCGTCGGCGTTGCCCACGCCCACCGCGGAGGTGAACGCGGTGCCCTGGTCTGGGCCGGACGCGGCGATGAACAGCTTCGGCGTGTAGTGCTGCTGTTCGAACGCCTGCATGAAGGCGGCGACCGTCGGCACGTCGGTGGAGCCGAGCACCACGAGGTCGGCGCCGGTGGCGGCCACCTGGTCGGCCGGGGCCTTGTAGTCGGCGACCTCTTCGGTAAACGGCTGCTGGTAGTAGACCGTCTTGACCCCGAGCTTGGTCAGCAATGTCTGGGCGAGCTGCACCGGCGGGTCGGCGAACGGGTCCTGGGCCATCGGGTAGGCCGCGGTCTTCGGCCGTCGGTCCGGCGGCAGCGAGGCGATCCACTTCACGAACGGGACCAGTTCGTCCGCGATCGGCAGGCTCACGTCGAATACGTTGTGGTCAGCCTGGTTGGACGGCGTGTCGAAGACGGCCGGCGCGCCGCCGGCTCCCTCCACGAACGCCATGCCATACCGCGCGGCGACGGACGAAGCCGGCGCGGTGAGCAGGGAGGAGAACGGCCCGAAGGTCACGTCTACGTGGTCCGCGCCGAGCAGCGTCTGGTAGTTGGTGACCACCTGGTTCTGGGAGCTGTCGTCATTGAGGACGGTCAGCTTGACCTGTCGGCCGAGGAGACCGCCATGGGCGTTGACATCCTTGACCCAAAGCGTGTACCCCTTCTCGAACGCCTGACCGTCAGCCGAGAAGTCCCCGGTCAGGGACAGCGACGCACCGATGGTGATGGGCCCCGTGGAGTTACCCGGCGAGGTGGTGCTGCCGCTGCCGCCACTGCCGCCGCTACTGCTAGTGCCACTGCAGGCGGCCAGAACGCTCACCGAGAGCACCGCGACCGCGCTCATGGCGAGCGCGTTTTTTGAGAACCAGGGGAAGGCAGCTCTCACGCCGGGTTCCTCCTTCCTCGTCGTTCAGGATTCGTCGGATTCGAGCCCGCCGGTGACATTCGCGTGTTCACCTCTGAGGTTTATACCGGTCGAAAGCGCCTTCTGCTCGATGAATGCATCAAATCGATATATCTATAGCCATAGCTGACTAGGGCCTGGATGAGCTGGGGCTCGATCAGCGGGGCGTGGCTTCCAGCTTGGGCGGCGGACCCTCGAGCGCCGCGGGTATCAGGGCATCACCGCTGCGTATGGCGCGGATGTCACGGGGGATTAGAGCCAGCGCGGATGCGACGATGATCGCCGCCGCCGCCGCGTACTGAGCGCGGGAGGTTCCGATCGCGGCGGCCAGCGGGCCGGCGATCAGGGCTCCGGCTGGCATCGCCATGACCGAGCCGAGGACGTCGTAAGACGAGACCCGGGCCAGCTTGTCCGACGGGATGTTCCGCGCCATCGTGACGGTCCACTGCACCATCATCATCTCGACGAACACGCCGAGGCCGAACGAGGCGACGCAGATAGCGGCCAGCGGCAGGACCATCGCCAGCGAAAGCGGGGAAATGGCGACCGCGCCCCCGGTAAGCACGACGAACAGCATGGGCCGGCGAGGCGTGAGCCGCAGCGACGCCAGACCGCCGGCGATCAGGCCGAACGCGTCCGCTGCGGTGATCGCGCCCCATGCGGCCGGACCGCCGAGGTGCTCCCGCGCCACTACCGGGCCGAGAACGGAGAACGCCCCATACCAGGCCATCATCACGACACAGAACTGGGCGACGATCACCCACAGCCAGGTGTGCGAACGAAACTCTGACCAGCCCTCGCGCAGTTCGGTGAGCATGCTCGGCGCCTGAGCCTGAGCCGGCACAGGAACTCGGTCCGTGCCCTGGATGGACAGCAGCAGCGGAACGGTGGTCACCATGCCGATGCCGCATAGCAACAGCGCCCAGCCTGCGCCCGCCGCCGCCACCAGCAGCCCGGCGACGGCCGCGCCCGACATCTGGCCGGTGTTCATCGCCAGCCGGCTTATCGCGCTCGCCTCCTGCAGCAGGTCGCGCGGGACGAGGCGGGGGAGCAGGGCCTGGGAGGCGGGATAGAAAATCGCGACCCCGGTCCCGGTGATTGCCTCCAGCCCGATCATCGCCCACAACGGCGGCCGGCCGGTCAGCACGAGCAGGCCGAAGGTTCCCTCGCCGAGCGCCATGAGCAGGTTGGCCGCAACGATAACGCGCTGCGGCGGGAACCTGTCCGCCGCGACGCCGCCGATGAGCGCGAACACCAGCGACGGCGCGATCTGGGCGGCGAGTACATAGGACAGGTCGGTGGCGGAGTTGGTGGCCTTGAGCACCGCGAACGACACGCCGACCATGGAAAACCCCACCGACGCAGGCGCGATCAGCCGGTCTGCGAGCAGCAGGCGGAAATCCCGGATCCCGAGCACGGGGTACCGGCGGAGGAGCCCACCCCGTGACATCGGCCCCGTCCTTTCCGGTCAGCGCAGTCTTTCCAGCCGGCCTTTCCAGCCGGCCTTTCCAGCCGGCCTTTCCAGCCGGCCTTTCCAGCCGGCCTTTCCAGCCGGCGCCTGGCCGGTCTGGTCAGCCCCGCCGGCTATCCGACGCTAACTAGCCACGCGGTGAACTGGCAACTTCTTTAACAGAGCTGATCGATCCGGGTCCATACGCCGGGCGGGTTGTCGTCACGCGGCAGCCACAGCAGTGGCTGCCTACCTTCGTACTTGAACTGAAATCCGGGATCGGATGGGTAGCGGCTTCGCCGGTCGGGCCAGACCACCTGCAGATAGGCCGGCCTGACATACCCGTGATACCGGTCCGATACCGCGAACATGCTGGTCATCCGCCAGCTCTCGTGCACCGGCCGAACCGCGAGCGAGCACGGGCAGATGCCGTCGATCTGATCTCCGGCCTCGATGACCGCACCGTTGGCGATGCGATCGCCGATCGAGTTCAGGATGACCGTCATGTGCTCGATCGGAAGGCCGAACATGGTCAGCTCGGGGCCCTGGTGACTGAGCCAGAGGCCAACCGTGTACGCCCAGGGCGGCGCGATCTCATCGCCGAGGACGGCAGAGACCGACCAGCCCACGGTGCGGATGTCATCGGCGACAGCCTGCATGCAGGCTTCCGGGTCGAGGTGGACGCCCTCGGCCAGCGCCTCACACTCCGCGCACCCGCACCGCTCTTCCGGGGGGTTGGCACGGCGTCTGCGTGGTGGGTTCATGCCCGACACATTACGAGGGGGGTACGACATTTTCCTTAGCACTCTCACCCGCCCCGGCCTCGGTGTCAGAACCGGGACAGGTGATACCGAGTTGGAGCTCGATCGCGCTCAGCCGGTCATCGATTGTGTCCGCGGCGGAGGCCCGCGAGCAGATGCTCGGTGCCGATGTAGTTGTGGTTGAAGCGCGTGGCCTCTTCCTGGGCGAGGACGACCGTTCGCCGCGACTGCTCAGTGAACCGCTCGAACATGGCGTCACTTCCGTTTCGGGCCGGCCCCCGCCTAGACACCTCTAGTGTGCACCCGTTGGTGCTGACGGCCTCGAAAACGCCGCGCAGTTCGGCCGCCACGAAGCAGAGTTACATCTCCGCACCTTATCTTGTGACTGTCAAAGGAAGCCCAGTCAGTAACCGCCAGTCAGCCGAGCAACCGAGGCCCAGCAATCTAAGGCCAGCAACCCAAGGAGGCAGGGCGTGCCCGAACTCGACCGCGACACCGCACGAGACTGGATCGAGCGCTGGGATCGTCAGCAGGAGGAGAGTTTGCCGGACCGCGAGGACAGGTTCACCGCGCTCATCGACGCGGTCGAGGCGGGGACCGGACGGTCCGACCCGCTCGTCCTCGACATCGGCTGCGGCCCCGGTTCGCTGGCCGTCCGGCTGCTCGCCCGCCTGCCGCAGGCCACGGTCATCGGCATCGACGCCGACCCGGTGTCGCTCACGCTCGGCCGGGCGTCCTACCAGGACGTGCCCGGGTTGCGGTTTGCCGACCTGGACCTGCGCTTCCCCGGCTGGTCCGGGCAGCTGGGCCTGGGCCCCGGCAGCAGGGCGCCGGACGCCGCGGTGAGCACCACCGCGCTGCACTGGCTGCCCGAGCCGGATCTGCGCGCCCTGTACGCCGAACTCGCCTCCGTGCTCCGCCCCGGCGGCCTGCTGCTCGACGGCGACCACTTCACCCTCGACGCCAAGGAGTCCCCGACCCTGGCCCGTCTTGACCTGGCGCTGCGCCAGCGCGAGGATCAGCGGCGTTTCCCCGGCGGGCACCTCGAGAGCTGGCACGCCTGGTGGGAAGCCGCCGCCGCCGACCCGGCGCTGGCCGGTCATATCGCGGAACGCAGGCGCCGCCGCGTCGACGCGGGTCACCACGGCGACACCCAGTCGACCCAGCTCGCCACCCACGTCGAGGCCCTGAGGGCGGCCGGCTTCGCCGAGGTCGGCACCCTCTGGCAGCGCGGGGACAACCGCCTCCTCTGCGGCGTCCTGCCCCCCGGGCTAGCGACGACGCAGATAACAACCGGTACCGGGCGTAGGCGACGTTGATGGTCCCGATCACGATCCAGATCAGCGCGATCAGCACCGCTGCGCCGCCGCTGACCTGGCCGGGGGGGTCGCCCGGGTGAAGGACCGCCGCCGTGGCCCCGATGGCCATGCCCATGGAACCGAGGCCCAGCACCACGGCGCCGAACCCGATTCGCCCGGGCACTGGCTCACGACGCAGCCGCGGCCGCGGCGGCGGGCTCTGATAGGGCACCTGGCTGTACAGCCGGGCGTCCACTCGCTTGTCGATTTCTTCGCCGATGCGCTCGACGAGGCCCTCGGCCACGGCGGTGTCGTAGCCGGGGCCGAGATCGCGATGTGCCGCCGCCGAGGCCCGGACTTCATCCCTGATGCTCACGCTGTCGCCCCTCAAGCTCGCTGATGCCGCCACGTTATCGGCGGGCAGTGCGGAAAACACTGGGGCTAACACCCGCATGTCATCTCCGGCTGGCCCCAGGGCAGGCCCGCAAGCAGTACCTCTATTTGTTCGGGATAGGGGTTTCTGCTGGCACACTAGGGGGGTGCCAGAGTTCCCCGTCCCTGATGAGCCGTGCGTACTGCTCAAGCTGGGCGAGATCGTGCTCAAGGGGCGGAACAGGCAGCAGTTCGAACGCATCCTGCACGGCAACATCCGCGTCGCCGTGCGTGACCTCGGCGTGCCGGTCGACCTGCGCCAGCGCGAAGGCGTCATCGTGCTCCGCGTCGCCGACGGCGAGCAGCGCGGCGAGGAGGCCTGGACGCAGTCCGTGAACCAGATCGCGGAGCGGATGCAGGACGTGCCCGGCATCGCCCGGGTGTGCCTGCCGCTGCGGGTGGCGAAGACGCCCGAGGCGATCTCCGCCGCCGCGATGGCGCTCACCAAGGGCACGTCGGGCACCTTCGCGGTGCGCGCGCGCCGCCGTGACAAGCGCTTCCCGCTCACTTCGGGACAACTGGGCGTGCTGATCGGACGGGAGATCCAGGAGGGGCACGGGCTCGGGGTCAATCTCTCCCAGCCCGATACGACGGTCTTCATCGAGGTGGACCAGGACGAGGTGTTCGTGTTCACCGAGGGGATGGCGGGGCAGGGCGGGCTGCCGGTGGGGATGAGCGGCCGCGGTGTGGTGCTCATGTCAGGCGGCATCGACTCGCCGGTGGCCGCCTACCGGATGATGCGTCGCGGCCTCCGCTGCTTTTTCCTGCATTTTTCCGGCATGCCGCTGACCGGCCCGGAGTCGATCTACAAGGCCTACGCGCTAGTCCGCGGGCTTGACCGGTTCCAGGGCGGGTCGCGGCTGTTCGTGGTGCCGTTCGGCAAGACGCAACAGGCCCTTAAGTCGTCCGGCGCGGACCGGCTGCTCATCGTGGCCCAGCGCCGGCTCATGCTCAAGACCGGCGAGGCGCTGGCCCGCAGGCTCAGCGCCACCGCGCTGGTCACCGGCGACTCGCTCGGCCAGGTCAGCAGCCAGACGCTCACCAACATCACCGCGCTCGACGACGCGGTGCGGCTGCCGATCCTGCGCCCGCTGATCGGCTGGGACAAGACCGAGATCATGGCCGAGGCCCGCCGCATCCGCACCCTGGCCATCTCCGAACTCCCCGATCAGGACTGCTGCACGCTGCTCACCCCGCGCCGCGTCGAGACCCGCGCCCGGCTCGACGACCTGCGCCGCATTGAGATCCGCCTGGACGCGGCGGACCTGGCCGAGGAACTAGCCGCGAGCGCGCACGAATACCGCCAGGCCACCCCCTAAAACCATTATCCCGAACGAACCCGGTGCGTGCCTCCCGCCCGCGTCCCTGCCCCTCGCCATTCCGCCCCACCGGCACCACCCGTCCCCCCGGCTCAGCCGCCGCCCTCGCTCTAACGACATCGATGGAACATCGCTGTCGCTGTAGCAGCATCGATGGAACATCGGTGTCGTTTTGCGCGGAAGCTGTGCGGCCCGGCCCCGGGCTTAGGCCAGGGCGGGCTCGCG